>ENA-OQKK01000258-OQKK01000258.1-human-gut-metagenome-genome-assembly--contig:-NODE-258-length-16292-cov-3.172657_pt1 | contig 16292 bp, 16 predicted proteins | sample MGYA00242648_ERZ504797 | MGnify/ENA primary metagenome ERZ504797 (study PRJEB26092, sample SAMD00036412) | human gut metagenome | host: Homo sapiens | study: EMG produced TPA metagenomics assembly of... | reverse complement strand
GGGATAACCCCGCCAAGCTTCCGGGCTGGCGGCGGTACGTTTACCCCATCTACACCACCTACAACGGCAAGTGCAGGAAAGACGCACTGCCGATGAAGTTCTAAGCTCAAATATCTCCTTTGGCAAGTGAGATGGTCCCCGAAAAAGACCATCTCACTTTACATATAGTATTTTCTGCTGAATAATCGACATATTGAACTAGAAAGAGAGGACAGGAATGAGCGAGATCGCAGCCTGCACTTTGATTCAGGAAGAGCCTGGCCGAAAGACGGAGAGGTATCTGACGATGTTCAAGGACTACCCGGATGTGGTGACGGTGGAGCATCTTCAGGAAATGCTTGGCATCTGCCGGAAGAATGCGTATCTGTTGGTCAAGCAGAATAAGATCCACTCGGCGCGTGTAGGACGCAGCTATAAGATACCAAAACTCTGCGTGGTAGAGTACCTGCTCGATCAGGATCGGCAACTTGGAGGGATGCACCTTTCAAACTCCCTTGTGCCATCCTTGCAAAACACTCCAGAATCTTCTAAACTTATGATGCCTAAGCAAAGGACGTTTGGCTGCGAACAGAAAGGAGCATAACTATGACAAATGTGGCCGGACATTTAAGAGAACAAAACGGTATGTATCAGATGATTCTGAGCTGGAAAGACACAGATGGAAAGCGCAGAACCAAATCCATCAGCACAGGACTTCCTGTTAAAGGAAACAAAAAAAGAGCTGAATCTCTGTTGCGTAAAACACAAAAAGAGTTTAACCCTGAAACGATGCAGCAGGTTTCCGACCTGCCGGTATCGGAATATCTGAACCGCTGGCTTCGGGAAAGCGTGATGAACCTTCCGCCCGAAACCTATGGCAGATATGCTTATGATCTGGGAAGAGTAGTTGTCCCATACTTTGAAAAGAAGCGGCTGTCTTTGAAAGCACTCTCTCCGCGCGATCTGGAAACGTTCTTCCGCTATGAGCGTCAGCAGGAGGAGGCCAGTGTACAGCAGCTTCTGGATTGGCACAAGGAGTTGACCGATGCCCTACAATATGCCGTTGACAATAATTGGCTGAAGGTCAGCCCCATCAAAGAAGTTGACCCCTGCCTTGATAACTCCCCGGTACTTTTCACCGACTTCATCACGGACTGGTTGAAAATGATGAAGTCACGAGTGGAAATCACAACCTATACCAGCTATGAAAGAGCAATCGTTCACAAGATCGTCCCATATTTTGAACCGCTCCACTATACATTGCAGGATATGGAACAGCATCCCAAATACATCCAAGACTTCTACCAGCATGAGTTGGATCGTGGCCTTACGGCAAACACCGTCATTCACTATCACGCCAACATCCGCAAATGCTTGCAGTACGCTTTTCAAATCGGCATGATCCGTTCCAACCCGGCAGATCGCGTTGAACGTCCTCGTAAGGAAAAGTTCAAGTCGGAGATTTACAGCGGTGAAGAACTGGAGCAGCTTTTCAAAGCGATTCAAGGTGACCCTTCGGAGTTTGGCGTTATCATGGCTGCATTCTACGGCCTGCGGCGCAGTGAAGTTGTTGGCTTGAAATGGGATGCCATTGACTTTGAAAACAAGAAAATCAGCATTCAGCATACGGTTGTGACCGCAAAGGTCAACGGAACGCTAACAGAAATCGCACGAGATAAGACAAAAACAAAGTCGAGCTGCCGGACACTTCCCCTAATCCCTGCCTGTGAGCAGATGCTCAATAAAATGAAAAAGGAGCAGGAGCAGAATCGGAAGGTCTGCGGCAAAAGCTATTGCACCGATTATCTTGACTATATCTATGTAGACCCGATGGGAAAACGGATTCGGCCCGATTTCCTGAGCCAACATTTCCCGGATTTTCTGGTCGCACACCAGATGAAGCGTATCCGCTTTCACGATCTGCGCCATAGCTGCGCCAGTCTGCTCTATGCCAATGGCGTGAGCCTGAAGGAGATTCAGGAGTGGCTGGGGCACAGCGACATCAGCACGACAAGCAACATTTATACACATCTGGATTTCTCCAGTAAGGTATCTTCGGCGAATGCAATCGTCAATATCTTCCCAGAAAACGCCAAAGTATAAAAAATGGGCAAAAAAGAAAAACAGCCCAAAATCTTTCGATCCTAAGCTGTTTTATGATGAAGTGCCGATGGTGGGACTCGAACCCACATGGTTTCCCGAACGATTTTGAGTCGTTTGCGTCTGCCATTCCGCCACATCGGCTGATATTCAATTTTGAGACATTCGTACCGGTTTCTGAAGATTGGAGGGATGTTCAGGAGGGATGTAAGAAATCCTGCTTCGACAAACCTTCAAAATTCAACGCACAATCGTGAATTTCTCGTACAGACAAGAAAAATCACGAAGCGGATTTTGAGTCCCCCTCGTCTGCCATTCCGACACACCGGCGTATGTAGAACGGTATTATTATAGCGGATTTTCCGCCCAAAATCAAGACGCAGTTCCTTTTTGCAGAAAAAAGAATTTTTCGCCTTCCCTTTCCGGGGATTTCGTGGTATTCTTACGGCAAACAAGATCCTGGAGGTTCCTATGAATTACACGTTTTCTGCTCCCGTTACCGCTGCACAGCGTCAGCGGGATGCTCTGCTGGGCGCGCTGGTGGGGCTGGCGCGCTCCACAGTCAATGAACCCAAAACGGAGGACACTGACCGCGTACTGGCTGCCGGTCTGCGGCTGGCGGCCGAACCGAATGCCGCCGAAAGCGCACTGCTCCGGATGACTGACATCGTTGAAGCGGAGAAGCACCGGGTGGCTCCAAACTGCGCTGCCTGTGCCATGCCCTGCGGAAACACCAGCAATTATGACCTTGCCCGTTTGTGGGGCGCACCCGCAGAAATTTGTGCCCTGAAAGTTCGACTGCTTTCTGCGGTCTGCGTCCTTGCCGGACAAAAAACGACGGCACAAATCCAGAAGGAGATCTGCGATGATCTATTTGTACTGGCAGAGGACTGGGACACCGAACTGCTGCTGTCCATCGTCACACGGGCCGAGGGACTGTGCGTCCAGTAACTTTTCCAGAAACAAAAAGCATTTCCTGCCTGAAAACGAACCTTTTTTCACAAAACCTACTTTACAAATGCGCCGCAAAAAACTAATTATATAGTTATGTGCTGCTGTTTGATGCAAAGTTTTTCTTACCGGTGCACTCCGGTATTATTCCCACACGCAAAACTATATGAGAAAGAAGGTAGAATCCATGTCAGTGAAAAAGCCTGTCGTTCCTGCCGCTGCAGAAGCTCCCGCAGCCGAGGCAAAGCCCGCACGCAAGACCGCAAAGTCCGCTGTCAAAACGGAGAAAGCCCCCAAAACAGAAAAGACCGCCCACAAGGGCCGTCCCCCGCTTTCCCCTGAGATCTACGTTGAATTTGCCGGCAAGCAGTATAACATCACCGATCTTGTGGACCGCGCCAAGGCCGATTACCGCCTGACCCACAAGGTGGGCGTGCAGTCCTGCAAGATCTACGTCAAGCCTGAGGAAGAAGCCGCCTACTATGTCGTCAACAAGGTCGGCGGCAAGCTGCCTCTGTAAAGGCTGCGTTTCTGTTCTTCACCGCACAGAAAAAGACCAGAGCTGTTCTGCCAGTGGCAGTTCAGTTCTGGTCTTTTGTTTTACAATGTTACAAACCCATACGCTCTTCCCTGACGCGGAACGCGGGGTCTTACTTCAGGAACTTGTGCACGGCGCGGGCCACGATGCCGCCCAGGATGCCGGAGACGAGGAACTCAGCCACGCCCTGGACACCAACCAGCAGCACAACGAACATCAGGGGGTTGGCAGCGCCCTTAACGGACACCAGGTTCTGGACATAGTCGCAGTTGTAGAACGCCAGCACGATATAGCCCATGAAGAACAGGGTGTTCAGGGCCGGAGCGCACATGGCGCTGACGATATAGCTCCAGGTGCGGCTCTTGTCCAGCTTGCTCAGGCCGTTGAAGATCAGGCCCACACAAACACCCATCAGCACACGCATACCCACACAGAGGATAAAGGTGTTGACAGGGCTGACCTGGAACAGAGCGCCGGTCATGGCAGAAGCACCGGTAACGGCATCATAGAAGCTCACCGCGCCGAACACGCCACCCAGCACAGCACCGGCCACAGGGCCCATGGTGATGGCACCCACCGCAATGGGCAGGGTCAGGAAGCTCATGTAAAGCGGGCCCATGGGCACACTGCCCAGGCCGATGGCCTTCATTACAAGTTCGATGGCGACCAGCAGTGCCAGTCGGGTGAGAGTGCGAAGATCGTTGTTTTTCATAATTCAGTTTTCCTCCTGCTGCCGTTCCGCCCTATACGTCGGATACGGCGCAAATCTGGTTTTTTCTGTCAGGGAATCTATAAATAAGCGGGCAAGCCCACCTTATTTATCACAGGGAAATTTGATGCCGGCGCTCCGCCGGGCCACGGTCAGCACACGGCTGACGGCCACGGAAGTATCCAGCATCCGGCTGCACAGCTCCTGGTCACCGCCCTCGATGGCCCTGGCAAAGGCGTGGAACTCCGCCGCCTGCCGGGGCCTGCCGCCGTTCAGGTTGAAGTGCTCTTCCTTGCCCTGATTGGGGTGGAAGGTCACGCCGCCGCACCAGTTGGCCGTGGATTTCTGCAGGATATAGCCCTTTGTGCCCTGGATGACATACCGGGCAGGCGCACCGCAGTCCTTGGCGGCCATGCTGACTGCCTTGAAGCTGTTATACTCCATGGTCAGGATACCGCTGGTGTCGATGCCGCGCTCCATGTTGGGCAGGTAGTGCACCTGATTCGGCTCACCGAACAGGCCCACGATATAGCTGATGTTGTAGACATTCAGATCCATCAGGGCACCGCCCGCACACTCCGGGTCAAAAGAGACCGGCGTTTCCCCGGCACAGAAGGCATCGTAGCGGCTGGAATACTGGCTGAAATTACACTGCACCAGCTTCACCCTGCCGATGCGGGGCAGCAGCTCCCGGATCTTGTTGTAGTTTTCGAGGTACTGGGTGGTCATGGCCTCAAACAGGAACACCTTTTTGCGGCGGGCCAGCGCTGCCAGCTCCTCGGTCTGGGCAGCGGTGCAGGCCATGGGCTTTTCCACAATGACATGCTTCCCCGCTTCCAGCGCCACCTTGGCATAGCGGTAATGCTGCAGGTTGGGCACGGCCAGATAGATCACATCCACCCACTGCAATAATTCAAAATAGTTCGTGGTGCGCTGGGGAATGCCGTACTGTCCGCACATCTCGTCGGCCACCGGCGCACTGCGCTGGGTGCTGCAGAGCGCCTGCACCGTAAAGGGGCAGTCCGGCCCTGCCAGCCAGGGCAGAAACTCCCGCACGATCATCCCCGTGCCCAGGATCCCTAGTTTCATTGTTCTCTCCATCCTGTTTCGTCGTCAGCCGTTTTTGTTCTTCTCCTCGCGGCGTTCCCGGCGCTGGGAGCGGGGGCGGCGGCCCCGGCGGAAATTGTTGTTCGGGTTCCACCGCCTGCCCCCGGCGGCATAGTGCGGCTGAGGGGCATTCATCTGGTACAGCAGTGCCAGCCCCTTCAGCAGCAGCTCCGGGTCGTAGGTCAGCGGATGGCGGCAGAGCGGCGTGACATACTTTGCCAGCCCGCCCGTGACCACCAGGGTGGCCGGGCGGCCCAGCTCTTCCTCAATGCGCTGGGTAATGCCGTCCAGCAGGACTGCCGTACCCAGCACAGAGCCCGAAAGCATACAGCTCTCAGTGTTCACACCAATGGCCGTTTTGGGGGAGCTCAGCCGCACCTGCGGCAGCTGGGCACAGCGCTCCCCCAGAGCCCGCAGGCCGGTGGAAAGCCCCGGGCAGATCACACCGCCCCGGAATACCCGGTTCTCATCCACAACATTAAATGTAGTGGCAGTGCCCAGATCCACGGTGATGACCGGCAGCGGGAAGTTCGCCGCAGCGTAAGCGGCATCCACCAGCCGGTCCTTGCCCACGGCATGGGGGTCAGGCACCCCCATGGTCAGGCCTGTGCGGATCTCCGGCGAAACGATGACCGGCTTTTTGCCGGTGTAATAGCGGGCGCACTCAGCCAGTGCCCCGGTGATCTGGGGCACTACGCTGGTCAGCACCGCGCCCTCGAACCGGATGGGCTTTTCCGGGTGGCGGCGGTGAGCAAACACCTTTTCCATTTCAATGCGGTATTCCGCGGCGGTACGGGTGCGCACCGTATCCATGTGGGCCACAAAGCATACACGTCCGTCCTTGATGCCGCCCAGGGCGACGGTGGTGTTGCCTATATCAATGGCTAAGATCATATTTTACCTTTCCTGCAAAACCTCTCAGGCGCTTTGCTCCGGCTCCCCTGCCAGAGGAGCCGGGTGGCTTGCCTCTCCCGGCAGGAGAGGCGGCAAAGACGCAGACCTTGACGGAGAGGTTTTATTCTAAGTCAAGCTATTTTACCGCATTTTTGCGCTGGATACAAGACCCAACCGAAGATTTTGTTGTGCTGGCGGTGATTTTGGATTATACTAAAGAGGCAAACCCGCAAAACAGGAGGTTTTTTGGATGGATCTGCAGGGCAAATGCGTCCTTTTGGGCGTTACCGGCGGCATTGCCGCCTATAAAATGGCAAATGTGGCCAGCGCACTCAAAAAGCTGGGGGCGGACGTGGAGGTCATTATGACCGAGAACGCCACCCATTTCATCACCCCTCTCGTCTTTGAAACGCTGACCGGCCACAAGTGCATGGTGGACACCTTCGACCGCGATTTCAAGTTCGAGGTCACCCACATCTCACTGGCCAAAAAGGCGGATGTCGTTCTGGTGGCACCGGCCACGGCCAACGTCATTGCCAAAATGGCCCACGGCATTGCCGATGATATGCTCACCACCGTGGTGCTTGCGGCCAGGTGCCCCAAGCTGGTCAGCCCGGCCATGAACACCGGGATGCTGGAAAACCCCATCACGCAGGACAACCTCAGAACGCTGGAGCACTACGGCTTCACGGTCATCCCCTCCGAGAGCGGGGTGCTGGCCTGCAAGGATGTGGGCAGCGGCCGCCTGCCCAAGGAGGATGTGCTCATCGAGTACATCCTGCACACCATCGCCCGGCCCAAGGATCTGGCCGGTGTCCGCATCGCTGTGACCGCCGGGCCCACGCAGGAGCCGCTGGACCCCGTGCGCTACCTGACCAACCACTCTACCGGCAAGATGGGCTATGCCATCGCCCGGGCCGCCGCCATGCGGGGAGCGGAGGTCACCCTCATCCACGGCCACACCGACCTGCCGCCGGTCCGCTTCACCACCGATGTTCCCATTACCACGGCGCAGGATATGTACGATGCCGTGACCAGCCGCTTTGAGGAGATGGACGTGCTGGTGATGGCTGCCGCCGTGGCAGACTACCGCCCCGTGACGGTGGCAAGCGACAAGATCAAGAAAAAGGACGGCGACCTCTCCATCCCTGTGGAGCGCACCGCCGACATTCTGGGTACCATCGGCCCGAAAAAGACCCACCAGTTCCTCTGCGGTTTTTCCATGGAGACCCGGGATATGGTGGAAAACTCCACGGCCAAGCTGTCCCGGAAGAATCTGGACATGGTGGTGGCCAACAACCTGAAGGTCGCCGGAGCCGGTTTTGGGGTGGACACCAACGTGGTCACCTTCATCACCCCCGACGGCACCCGGGAGCTGCCCCTGATGAGCAAGGCCGATGTGGCCGATGCCATTCTGGATGAGATTTTGAAGCGCAGAGGTTTATAAAAACTTTTATCCCTCTCCGTCAACCCGGCGGAGAGGGTTGTTTTTGTAAGAGAAACGTTCACTTTACCCTGCTTTTACAAAAACATTTTTCAAAATCCGGGCAAATCACTTTCCAAAAGTGCAATTTTGATGTATTCTATTCCTATCCGCTGTTCAGGTCCACTGTCCGCGGAGGAACCACAAACGAAAGAGGGGTGCGCACAGATATGCTGAAATATCTGGCAAAACGCATCGGGCGTTCCATCCTGACGCTGTTCGTCATTGTAACGCTCGTGTTCTGCCTGCTGCGGCTGATGCCGGTGGAAGGCTACTTTGCAAACTACGAAAAAATGACCGAGGCCCAGATCCAGGCGGGCCTTCAGTCCATGGGCCTGCTGGACCCGCTGCCGGTGCAGATCGGCCATTTCTGGCGGGATGCGCTGCACGGTGATCTGGGCGTGAGCCACATTTATAAGCTCAACGCTCCCGTGACCAGGATCCTTGCCCAGAAGCTGCCCATTTCCATCGAAATGGGTGTGCTGGCCATGCTGCTGAGCCTTGTGCTGGGCATCCCGCTGGGCCTTGTTCAGCTTCTTGGGGATCTCCACCTCGCACTTGACGTACATATCCGCCCGGCCCCGGCCGTTCAGGTACTGGATGCCCTTTGCCGCGCAGGCGGAAGGTGGTGCCGCTCTGGGTGCCTTCGGGCACGGTGTACTCCACCTTGCCGTCAATGGAAGGCACGGTGATGCTGTCGCCCAGAACCGCCTGGCTGTAGGTGATGGGCACCGTGACCCAGACATCATAGCCGTCACGCTGGAACACCTCGCTGGGCCGGACCGTGACCATCACGATCACATCACCGGCAGGGCCGCCGTTGGTACCGGCATCGCCCATGCCGCGCAGTGCAAAGCTCTGATCGTCGTCGATGCCCATGGGGATGGACACCTCCAGCGTTTTCCTGGCGGCAGTTTTGCCGCCGCCGTGGCAGACCTTGCAGGGGTTCTTGACCAGCTTGCCCTTACCGCCGCAGCGGGAGCAGGGCTGCTGGGTCTGCATCACGCCAAAGGGCGTGCGCTGCTGCCGGATGACATAGCCGCGGCCGCCGCAGTCCGGGCAGGTCTCGGGGCTGCTGCCGGCGGCACAGCCGCTGCCATGGCACTCTGTACACTCCTGCTGGCGGGTGATGGTGATGTTCTTCTTGCAGCCATGCACGGCCTCATCAAAGCTCAGAGTGATCCGCACACGGATATCCTGGCCTTTGCGGGGGGCGTTGGGGTTTGCCTGACGGGCAGAGCCGCCAAAGCCGCCGAAGCCGCCGCCAAAGATATCACCGAAGATGTCGCCCAGATCGACTCCATCGCCGCCAAAGCCGCCGAAGCCGCCCGCGCCGCCGCCGTTCTGGGCTGCATAACTGGGATCAACACCGGCAAAGCCGTACTGATCGTACAGTTGGCGCTTTTTTCGCGTCCGAAAGCACCTCGTTGGCTTCATTGACTTCCTTGAACTTTTCCTCGGCATCCTTATCGCCGGGGTTGTAGTCCGGGTGGTACTTCATGGCCAGCTTGCGGTAAGCCTTTTTGATCTCCGCATCGGTGGCCGTTTTGGATACTCCCAGCACTTCGTAGTAATCGCGCTTTTCCTGTGCCATAACCATACCTCTATAAAACCAGCAAAGGCCGCCCCGGCAAAACCGGAGCGGCTTTTGCTTTTATCCGGCACGCCTGCCCGCCGGTTTGGCCGGGCATCTGCCGTTTGTGTCAGAACTTAGACTTCCTTGAAGTCAGCGTCCACAACGCCGTCATCGTTGGGCTTCTGCTGGTTGTTTGCGCCAGCATCGGGGCCGGGCTGTGCGCCTGCAGCCTGCTGGGCAGCAGCGGCAGCCTGATACATCTTCTCAAAGACGTGGCTCAGCTCATCCTGCTTTGCCTTGATCTCATCGATGGAGCCGGACTGAACAGCGGTCTTGAGGTCGGCCAGCTTTGCCTCAGCTTCGCTCTTCACGTCAGCAGGCATCTTGTCGCCGTTCTCCTTCAGCATCTTCTCGGTCTGGAACACCATCTGGTCGGCACCGTTGCGGATATCGACCTCTTCACGCTTCTTCTTATCGTCGGCAGCAAACTGCTCAGCTTCCTTCACAGCCTTGTCGATGTCCTCCTTGGACATGTTGGTGGAAGCAGTGATGGTGATGTTCTGCTCCTTGCCGGTGCCCAGATCCTTTGCGCTGACCTTCACGATGCCGTTTGCATCGATATCAAAGGTGACTTCGATCTGAGGCACACCACGGGGAGCCGGAGCAATGCCATCCAGGTGGAACACACCCAGGCTCTTGTTGTCGCGGGCAAACTCACGCTCACCCTGCAGAACGTTGATCTCAACAGAGGGCTGGTTATCAGCGGCAGTGGAGAACACCTGGCTCTTGTGGGTGGGGATGGTGGTGTTGCGGTCGATGATCTTGGTGCACACGCCGCCCAGGGTCTCAATGCCCAGGCTCAGCGGGGTGACATCCAGCAGCAGCAGGCCCTTGACATCGCCCTGCAGAACGCCGCCCTGGATTGCAGCGCCCACAGCCACGCACTCATCGGGGTTGATGCCCTTGAAGGGCTCACAGTTCAGTTCCTTCTTGACTGCATCGTAGACAGCGGGGATACGGGTGGAGCCGCCGACCATCAGGACCTTCTTCAGGTCAGAGGGACGCAGGCCTGCATCCTGCAGAGCCTTGCGGACAGGGGTCATGGTGCGGTCGACCAGATCAGCGGTCAGCTCATTGAACTTTGCGCGGGTCAGGGTCATATCCAGATGCTTGGGGCCGGTAGCGTCGGCAGTGATGAAGGGCAGGTTGATCTGGCTGCTCATTGCGCTGGACAGCTCGATCTTTGCCTTCTCAGCAGCTTCCTTCAAGCGCTGTGCGGCCATCTTATCCTTGCGCAGGTCGATGCCGTTCTCGTTCTGGAACGCATCTGCCATCCAGTCGATGACGCGCTGGTCGAAGTCATCGCCGCCCAGGTGGGTATCACCGTTGGTGGCCAGAACCTCGGTCACGCCGTCACCCATCTCGATGATGGAGACATCGAAGGTGCCGCCGCCCAGGTCGTAGACCATGATCTTCTGGTCCTCTTCCTTATCGATGCCGTATGCCAGAGATGCGGCAGTGGGCTCGTTGATGATACGCTTGACGTTCAGGCCGGCAATGGTGCCTGCGTCCTTGGTTGCCTGACGCTGGCTGTCGTTGAAGTATGCAGGAACGGTGATGACTGCATCGGTGACAGTCTCGCCCAGATAAGCCTCGGCATCTGCCTTCAGCTTCTGCAGGATCATAGCGCTGACCTGCTGGGGAGTGTACTCCTTGCCGTTCAGGGTCACCTTGTGGTCGGTGCCCATATAACGCTTGATGGAAGCCACCGTGTTCTCAGGGTTGGTGATGGCCTGGCGCTTTGCGACCTGACCCACCAGACGGTCGCCGGTCTTGGTGAAGCCGACAACAGACGGGGTGGTGCGTGCACCCTCAGAGTTAGCGATAACAACGGGCTCGCCGCCCTCCATAACAGCCACGCAGCTGTTGGTAGTACCAAGGTCGATACCAATGATCTTACTCATAATGAAAGCTCCTCTCAAATTCAGAACGTTTTTTGTTTATATGATGCTCAAATGTTACCAAGCGGATGTTATATTTGAAAACCCTTGCGGGGTCTTGCAAAATCACTCTGCCACAACAACGGTGGCATGGCGGACGATCTTATCGCCCAGCTTGTAGCCCTTCTGGTAAACCGTGATCACGGTGCCGCTCTCCTGCCCATCGGGGGCGGGGATCTGCTGCACGGCATTCATAAAGTTGGGGTCAAAGGGCTTGCCCAGCGCCTCGATCTCCTCTACATGGAGGGTGCTCAGCGCCTTGGCGGCTTTGTCCAGCGTCATGGTCACGCCCTTCTTGTAGTTCTCGTCGGTGGTGGGGGCGTTGGCCGCCATCTCCAGCGTATCCAGAATGGGGATGATCTGGTTCACGGCAAAGGACACGCCGTCGTTGAACTTCTGGTCAGCCTCACGGGTGGAGCGCTTGCGGTAGTTCTCATACTCGGCGGCCATCCGCAGCAACTGATCCTTGGCCTGATTGGCATTCTTCTCAGCCGCGTCCAGCTTTGCCTTCACAGCCTCCAGCTCCCGGGCCTTCTTGTTGAAGAAGCCATCCTTTCTCTTGGGGTCTGCCGCTTCAGCGTTCGTCTCGGGAGCCGTTGCCTGCTCAGGTGCAGTTTCCGGGGCGGCCTGCTCGGCGGTGTTGGGCTCCACAGCAGGTTCTTCTGCCTGCGGGGTCTTTTTTGTTTCTTCGCTCATTCCAGGTCCTCCTTATAGATCACAGTCCGCCGGGGTGCGGCTGCCTGCGGGGTATCTTTTCGTTTGCCGCTCATTCCTTCGCCAAGCTGATCGGCAAAGGTGTGGAGCAGCGGCATCAGCTTCTGGAAGGGCATCCGGGTGGGGCCGATGAGGGCCACGGAACCCCAGAGGCCTCCGCCCACCAGATACCGGTCACTCACGATGCACAGGCCGGGGATCTGAGGTTCCAGATCCTCGCCCAGCAGGATGCTTTCGCTCTGCTCTGCCGGGGGTGCAATGAGGGCGGCGGCCTGCTCTTCGTCGTTCAGCAGGCTCAGGATGCTGCCCACCTTGCCGTCCAGCTGGGGCCAGTCCAGCAGGTACTGCTCCCCGCCCAGATACACATGGGGCTGGGTGGAATCCTGCAGGATAGCGGCTGCGGCGCTGATCACCGGCACCAGCTCCGGGCTGATCTGGCTGCACAGCTCTGCAAGGAGCCGGGGCGACAGATCAACAGGAGCCACAAAGGTCAGGTTCCGGTTGAGCAGGGCGGCAAGCGCCGCTGCATTTTCCCGGGAAAGACCGGTGCGGACCCGCGCCACACGGGTGCGGACATAACCGGCAGTGGTCACAGCCAGCACCGCTGCGGCGCTGCGGCCCACCTGCACCACCTCGTAGTGGGCGATGCAGAGATCCTCAGCACAGGGGGTGCTGACGGCGGCGGTGCAGCCGCTGATGGCGGCCAGCGCCTTGGCGGCACCCTGTGCCAGCTTTTCCGGCTCATGGTCAAGGCTTGCGAACACCGCGTCCACACGGGCGCGGGTCACACGGTCCAGCGGCTGGTCATCGGTGAGAAGATGATCCAGATAATAACGGTAGCCCTTGGCACTGGGGACACGGCCTGCGCTGGTGTGGGGCTGCTCCAGCAGACCCAGCTTGGTCAGCGCGGCCATCTCGTTGCGCAGCGTGGCACTGGAAACTGCCATATCAAAGTAGTTTGCCAGCACACTGCTGCCCACGGGCTCGCCCTCGAGGCCATACAGCGCAACGATCGCCTGCAAGACACGCTGCTTGCGTGCATCCATCGTCATAGCGCCTGCCTCCTTCGTTCGCTTTTTGTTCTTTAGCACTCCTTCTTCCTGAGTGCTAAGACCATTATATCCAATTTTGCGGCGCTGTCAATAGCTTCTCAGAAAAGTTTTGAAAGATTCATAATTCTGTCATAAAGCTGGCTGCACCCTCTCAGTCAAAGACCTGACGGCTTTGCCAGCTCCCCCGAACGGGGGAGGCCAAGGGCTATCCCAGATTCAGCAGCATCTGCCCTCTGTGATGTCTTGCCTCTCCCTTTGGGAGAGGTGGCATTGCGTAAGCAATGACGGAGAGGGTTCACAACCTAAAAAAGACCGCCACACATCGCTCTGTGCAGCAGCTTCTCTATTATAAGGTATTACTCCTCCATCTGCTTTGCCAGAAATGCCGCCGCCACGTTCACCGCCTTGAGCTGGGCGGCATCGGGCTGGGCAGTGCGGTCCTCCGTAAGCAGGCCCACACTGCCGGTGACATCCCCCGCCGCAATGATGGGCACAGCGCACAGCAGCGCCCGGGGTGAGCCCTCACAGGGTAGCAATGCCTTTTCGGGGCTGCCATCGCTCTGGTAGGGCTTGCGGCTGTCCATCAGCTTTTCCAGCGGCTGGCTCACGCTGCGGTCTGCCAGATCCCGCCTGCCCGCACCGGATGCCGCCAGAATGCGGTCCCGGTCTGAGACAAAGGCCGTCAGGGCAAAGCACTTGCTCAGCACATCCACATACTGGGCCGTCACCCCGCTCAGTTCCCCCATGGGCGAATACTTTTTGAAGATGACCTCGCCGTCCCCTGTTGTGAAGATCTCCAGCGGGTCTCCCCTGCGGATGCGCTGGGTGCGGCGGATCTCCTTGGGGATGACCACCCGCCCCAGCTCATCGATGCGGCGCACGATGCCGGTTGCTTTCATAAGGTTCCCTTCCTTTCCATGTTCCGGTTTTGCTTCCAGATTTCTGTGAAGTATGGTTATTCTGTGGAAACAGGAAGGGAATTATTCATTCAGCTCCTGCCGGAGCCTTACCTACGCACATACTGCGTCTTTCTGCCCGCGCCGATCCTCTCCAGAACGCCCTCCTCTGTCAGTTTTTTCAGCGCGCTTTCAATCGAGCTTGTACCAAAGCCCGGGCAGGCCTCTGCGGCCTCCTGTTTTGTAAAGGCTCCCAGCCTTTCCATCGCATAACTGCGCACTCGTTCATACGCCGTCACGCGCTTCTGTCCCCCGCCGACCAGATCGACCCGCTGCTCAAAATCCTGATAGCAGGAGCAGATCACCGCCAGCATATATTTGATAAACGGTGTCGGGTCATTTTCCTCCTCATGCCAGTGCTGATCAGCCTGCGCCAGTGCTGCATAGTATTCATCCTTAGTCTCTGCAATTGCTTTTTCAATGCTGATGTACTGCCCCACAACATATCCATTCTGATACAGCATCAAAAGGGTCAGCAGCCGGCTCATTCTGCCGTTACCATCATTGAAAGGGTGGATACAGAGAAAATCCAAGATAAAACAGGGGATCAAAAGCAGGGGATCAACGAGTTCTCTGTGCAGCACATCCTGATAAGTGCAGCAAAGTGCCTCCACAGCACCCGGTGTCTCGTATGGTTCCAGCGGGCCTTTTGTTTCAGATATAGTTCCTGCCGCCCCTTGCATTCATGGATCTTCGCAACATAAGACAAGACCTCATTATCCCAGGAGTATTCTGCAATCTTTTTATAATCAAATGTACGCATGATTCACCCATTCCTTCTCCCAACCCGTTCTTCCTTCTCCCAATTATACGCTCATTTTGGGAGAAAGCACAAGAAACTGGGAGAAATCTTTTATCGTTCTCGTCACTCGCAGCTCCTGCCGGTGCGCTGCTTGTCCTCATACATCCGGTGGTCAGCCAGGATGCGGATGGCACGCACATCGTCGCTGTCGCAGGGGTAGACCGCACAGCCGCAGCTGGTGCCAACCTGCACCTCTGCATCCTTCAGGCGGTAAGGCTCCCGGATGGCTGCCTTGATCTTTTCCACCCGGCTCTTGCAGAACCCCTCCGCTACGGCTCCGTTGACGATGAGGGCGAACTCATCCCCGCCGATGCGGAACACCGCATCGCTCTCCCGCACGCAGCCCCGCAGGCGGCTGGCCACCTCCTTGAGCAGCTGGTCGCCCACATCGTGGCCGTAACGGTCGTTCACAGGCTTGAAACGGTCAAGGTCGAGGTAGAACAGGACAAACGGTGTCCTGTTCAGCTCGTTTTCTTTCAACAATGCGTCAAAATAGCGTTCATTATACAGTCCGGTCAGGCCGTCGGTGTTGGCCAGGTCCTCCATCTGCTGGCGGGCCTCCCCTTCCTGCCGGAGGGCGCGCTCCTTTTCCTCCACGCGCAGGCGGGCATCGGTGCGGACACCGTGCACCAGCACGATGCCTGCGCAGAAGAACAGCCCAGCCAGCAGCAGGATGGTGGCGTTCTGGATCTTCCGCATTCCACTGTCCACCACGTCACGGCCGACGATGCCCACAATGGACAGATGCTGAAAGCCCACAGGCTGGTAGACCAGATAATAGCTCTTGTCCTCAAGCCAGTAGGAAAGGCTGCCGCTGCGGCCCTCTGCCACGTCCTGCCGGGCCTGGGTCAGTGTGCCCGCATCCACCTGCGCATACTTCTGCAGGTAGTCGAACAGGTTGTCCATCCAGTCTTCGATCTCGCTCTTGGGCTCCTCCGAGAGCATCACATCGCCATCGGGATGGATGATGTAGCAGTCGCTCTGGCCGCCGTAAGCACTGCCGCCGATCAATTCCTCTATGGTCTTATTCCGATAGCTCACGGCAAGGCTGGTGTAGGTGGTGCCGTCGATCTCCACCGGCGCAATGGGCGCAGAGTATACCACCCGGCGCTCCCCGCTCCGCATGATGTAGCTGGACACCGTAGGCTTGCCGGTGCGGTACATCTCCTCAAAGGCCGTCCAGAGGTGATCCACTTTTTCATGCTTGCCCCGGATGCTCCAATATTCGCAGTTTTCATTGAACAGATACACGCTGCTGTACCGCCAGATCTCCCGCTCGGCCTCATAGCTGCGCAGGCGTTCCTCCGCCAGGCCCTCCTCATTGGCAGCCTGCAGGCTCTTGCCCCACTCGTTCAGCATGTTCCAGTTGCTCCGGCTGAAGATGGTAAACGCCTTATCCACCTGCTCATAGGTCTCCAGCAGGTTGCGGGT
>ENA-OQKK01000255-OQKK01000255.1-human-gut-metagenome-genome-assembly--contig:-NODE-255-length-16328-cov-3.674958_pt1 | contig 16328 bp, 18 predicted proteins | sample MGYA00242648_ERZ504797 | MGnify/ENA primary metagenome ERZ504797 (study PRJEB26092, sample SAMD00036412) | human gut metagenome | host: Homo sapiens | study: EMG produced TPA metagenomics assembly of... | reverse complement strand
CACAGCCGGTGTCCATGTTAAACTGACAGGCTCTTGCATCGTACTTCATAATCTTGCGTCCTTTCTGCCTTACGGCACTCTTACAGTGGTCTGTCGTGCTTTCTTATGATAAGGTCTGGGACGTTTTTCGATGGAAGCAAGAGATTCGTTCTGTTTTCCAAAGAATACAAAAAATCCGAACCCTTCTCCTATTGAGAAAAGGTTCGGATTTTCATGGTTTGGTGCGATGGAAGGGACTCGAACCCCCGGCCTACTGATTCGTAGCGCAAGTCAGGGGTAATTCCTCCATTATGCCGCCTGCCGTAAAACATAAAATTTTATCGATAATAAGTAATTTATCCGAATTCATGTTTCACGTCCACTGGTAAATTTTGCACCTGTTGTCAACCATTGTACAGGGTGAAACCGTGCAGATTCCGTGCAGAAACCGTGCAGGACAATTTTAGAAACTCGGAAGCAATTCACACACAAATGACTTGACGGCATTGTTTTGGGTGGCCATCCTCTTATTTTAGTACTTGCTGCATCACAAGCCGATTGGAAAGCATCTGATCTTATTCTCAGGAAAACCCATCGTTTTATGTTAGAAAAAAGCAACACGACACGATATGGTCTGTACTGCCTTGTAGTGGTATCCTTTTGCCAACACCAAAACAACATAAAACGAAAGGAAAATAAATTATGAAACGTCTTTTTACTCTGATTACTTCTATTGTTCTGGCCACCAGTCTGCTGGCTGTCCCCTGCTTTGCCGCTGAACCTGAAGACTTGCCCACGCCTCAGACTGGCGTGACCGAAACAGAACAGCCCGAAGACCCGGACGAATCGGGTATGCAGTTATATGACGCGTTTCCGGGGGGCGGTGAAGCTCTTTAAGTTTCAAATTCCATGCCCAGATATTCTTTTGCTTCCTTTTTGGTAATTTCCAATCCTTCCTGGTATTCGATGACCTGGCACAGATAATAGCATTTACGATAGAGATCCGCGCTTTTTTTGTCATCTCCCATGAAATGAGCGCATTCAGCTTGGATTTCAAGACAATGTGGTAAATATTGATAGTGCCCATATTTGAGGCAAGCCTTCCTGCCTTCTTCTGCACATTCTGCGCTATCCTCGTAGCGACCGCACAAATCCAGAACACGGGCATAATTAAAATAAACCATCGGTAAGATACCAACCGAAGTGATTGTTTCTTCAAAATGCTTTCGGACATATTTCAGCAGCTGGTAATAGATATCAGCTGCTTTTTTATTTTGTCCATCATCGGAGTATGCAATTCCAATTTGATTGATGATCTTGATTTCGTCTGTCGAATAAAAAAACCTCTCAATCTCATCCAAATTAAAGCGGGGAACCGTCAGCCGAATTGCTTGCATCAACAGGTCAATCTGTTCTTGTGGTGTATATCGTTGATCCAAACGCCCCAACAACACCTTAGAGCGTAAGATAAACTGCTGCGCGATTTGATCGTCATGGTCTGCAATCTGCTCTAAATTTTTTTTAAGGTTTCAAAGCCTTCCTCCACGCGATGATTAGCATTGCATGCAACAATCTCCTTTGAAGGGCTTCCATTTCCAGCTCATTTTTACTCAACAGTGCAAAATAGCGGTCATCCGGCAGGCCCAGCCGCTGCAAAAGGGCATTGATCCGATTGCGGCTGGGAGTCTGTTTGCCATTTTCCAGTCGGGAAAGGGTCATCGGTTCACAGATTCCATCGCAAAGCTGCTCCTGGGTCAGGCCCAGATCCAGCCGCCGCTGTTTGATATATTCTCCAAGAAAAACATTTTTCATTGAAACCACCCCAGATTGAATAAAGAGTTCTTATAATTATAAAGGATATCAAGCTAATTTTCCAGTCGTTGATAGCTGGAAATCAAAAAGGAATAAGTTCATTGGAATCCAACTTATCGTTTTGTGTTATTTGAAAGTAACTTGGTACGATATGTTCAGAAGTGCGTCGTGCTGCTACAATATAGTCACAGCGATGAACCAAACATCCAGAGCTGAAAAAAGAAAGGAGAAACAGAAAATGTATACCGTAACTTTTTCCAATGAAGAGCTGGAAGAGATGAAGGCAAACGACGCGGTTGTTATCGTTAGCTGCGATGATGACAACGGGCACCGCCTCTACTGATCAGTGACGGTTTCCCAAGGAGCAAATGTTTGCTTCTTGGGATTTTTCTGTATAATGGAACCATGTTTTATGAATTGAAAAACGGAACGCTTGTGGAAACCAAAGACGCACAGGGGAATTTTGATCTGACACAGGTCCTTGGAAATAAATATTTAGAAGATGTTGATTCCGAAAAATGTGTTATTGTTGATACGTACAGCAATAGATGTTTCCTCATCTCAAAAGATCTCCTCCACCATGGTGTGAGCGAAGAAGTATACCACAAAATGCTGGATAGCGATGAAACCGACTCAAACAAGTCAAGCGAAGAAGTCACTTTCATCTTAACAATTACGTATAAATGCAACATGCACTGTACTTACTGCTATCAGCAAAACGATAAAACCTTGAAAAGAACTTATCAGTGATGAAACTCTGGATAAAATTTTAAGTATCATTGCACAGTATATGGAAGCAAATCCGAACAAGACCGTTCGACTGGGTTATTTGGTGGCGAACCCTTGCTGATCGAGAATGAGAAAGTAATTGATAAAATTCTCCAATTTTGCAAAGAGCACAAAACCACTGTTCATATCACCACAAACGGAAGTTTCCTTTCGTATTATTGAAGAAATTTATCATCAATCGTCGCTTCATCAGCGGTATTTATCCCACAATCGACAGTATGGCGTTAAATTATATGACGCGATACGATCTTGATCCGAGCCGGAACAATACAAATGAAACTTTCAAACTCCTGTGCTGTATTAAGACACTTCTGCATTACGGCATCCATGTGGACTTAGGAACCAATATCGATAGGCACAATCATAAAGAAATCTGGAATACACTGGATGACTTGAAGAAGTTACAGCTTTTGCAGGATAAAAACTTTGCGTGGACTATTGGTCGAGTAGATGATCGTTTGTATGAAACAAATTTCCCTGACATCATGATGGAAAGTGAGATTCTCGCTGAGCTTCAAAGCAAGCCTCTCCCGGACAATGTTCACGCGGCATTTTTAAAGACCTGCTATAACTTTGCCGACAAAATGGGCCTAAAGTTGAATTTGCGGGAGCATAAACAAACACATAGTTATTGTTGGAGCACTTCGTCATCCAGTAATGTTTTTTATGTTGATATGAATCTGAAAACATATCGTTGTACTTGCACAGTTGGTAGATCTAGGTACAGCCTTTTTGATTTTTCCTATGAAAATTTAACAAATTATCGGCCCGTCGCTGTAACCTGCAATTCTTATGCGGAGTGTAAGGATTGTAAAATCGGTGGCTTCTGCGGTGGCGGATGTCAGCTGTCCCACCAAATCGATTTCAAAAAGTGCTGTACATATGAAGAAGAAGTTTTTTCTCACTTCATGAAAACACTGTTTATTCCTTATATTAAATCCAAATATAACGAGGTGAATCAAAATGAACGCAAAGCTGAAAACAGATGCACTTGACCTTACCTCTCTGCTCAATGGGCTGGTGTTTTTCTCCCCAGTCTCTCTACTGGTACGAACCACTGCAGGAATCTCTCTCAGCCAATTCTTCATTTTGCAAGCAATTATGGCTACTATGGTCCTCCTCACAGAGATTCCTCTCGGAAAGCTGACCGATCGCATTGGCTATAAATCCACGTTGGTACTATACCAGATCGCGCTGCTCATTTCGAGAACCTGCCTCTTGCTGGCTCATGTAAGCTGCAATTATAGTCTGTTTATTTTACAGGCTATCCTCGAAGGCACAGCGGCTTCCTTTTCTTCTGGGACGCAGAGCGGCTATATTTATATTATGTTTTCAAAGGAACATTACGCTGAAAAATCTGCACATGTCGCCAATTATGGAACTGTCGGATTTTTTGCCAGTACCCTAGCTTATGCGGTCCTGTACACGCTGATTGGCATCAAGGGTCTGCTTCTGGCAACGATTGCCGCAAACCTTGTTGCTGTCTTTACCTCTTTAAAAATCCCCAAGGAAACAGTGCAGCCCAGAAGTGAAACGCGCCAAAAGAAAAACATTCCCTATCCGCAGTTGTTTCAGCAGAAAAGATATGGATGCTTCTAATGATTTTGGCAGCTTTGAACATTGGCCGCATTCTGATCAATTTCTTCTATGCGGAGAAGCTGCAGTTGTGCGGGATCAATGAAACCTGGCTCGCCGCAATTATTATGGGTTATTCTGCAATTCAGTTGCTGTCCGAACGGATTCTCGCCCGTACCAAGCCTGAACACTATAATCAAATGATGGCACTGTTTTTCATTCTGAGTGGAATAGCCCTTGGTGTGTTGGGCTTGGTCAATGTGCCGGTTTGGACTATCCTATTTATGCTGATCCTTCCGCTTTTTTTGGATATTCCATCCTATCTGCTGGGAGAAGTCCAAAACAGCATTGTAGATGCTGCCGGCAGGGAAGACAATCGCGCCGAGCTGCTTTCCGTCTTCAACATGGGCGTCAATGTTACTGAAATTTTTTATCTGTTTGGCTCATCACTACTGGTGAGCGCCGGGTCAACGGCTTGTTTTGTCATCCTCGGTGCTTTTATGACCGTAGTTGGAATTGGCATCTGTCTTTCTGTGAAGAGCGCATGGTTGCTTTCACTTCAAGAAAAAAAGAACGGCAACTAATTTTAGTCTACAATATCAAGAGGGCTTATATATGATGTCTGGATACATCTCCGATTGCCTAGGAGAAAATTTCAGTTGTATTCAACCCAAGCCAATATTACCTCAAAAATTCAATTGGGATGTCTTCATGGCCACACTGATTCCTACTGAAGGGTGTAATTTTCAGTGTTCATACTGCCACAAAAACCACCCGGCAGCCAGTATGACCCGTGACACACTGGATCAGATCGAAGAGTATATCACTGCGCAGGCCCCACGGCATAAGCAGGTTGTGCTTGCATGGCTTGGAGGCGAACCGATCCTTTGCAAAGACACTGTATTGGAAGTCTCTGAAATGATTCAGAACTTGCAGAAACAGCATGGCTTTCAGTATACTGCCAAGATGACCACCAATGGTTATCTGCTGGACGAAAAGCTGTTCCGTCAGTTTTGTCAGGCAGGAATTACCAGCTACCAAATTACACTTGATGGTTGGAACCATGACAAGACTCGGCCCCATGTATCTGGCAAAGGAACCCTGCGGACCATCATTGACAATCTGGTCGCTCTTTCCAAGTTGCCCCCGGAAGAGTACTCCTTCCATATCACGCTACGCCGTAATCTTCTGGCCGGCGATGAGGACTACAGTTGGTACGATTACCTTTACCGTTTGTTTGGACAGGATAAACGCTTCGATGTACTTGTTTGTGCAGTTGGTGACTGGGGCGGCAAAGGCTCCCACGATCTGTCACCCCTTCACCAGGATACTCAAGAGGTGTTGGTTGCGAAGCATATTGCATATCTGGATAAAATCGGGATGCTGCGTTATAATCAAATGTACTGTGTCTCCCGTCCAAATCGTCTTGTATTCTGGCCCGACGGGAAAATTGGAAAATGTACTGCGGCTCTTAACCGTCCTCAACCCCAGTTAGAATGAAGCCGTTCAAAAAAGACGGTATGATCGATCCAGAAGTTCAGCATCTTTAGATGTCTTCTGCCCTGAAACCTGATTGCTGTGGCAACCAGAATGTTTTGGTGATAAGCGCAAAGCTCAGTTCGATCATGTGTACGAGTTGACGCCCGCATCTGCTATTGCCTGAAGCCGGGAGGCAACGCGATAGCCGGAAGAATCCAAAGAAACCGCGCCGGGGTTTCGTGGCACACGACTTTGGTTACAAAGTCTAGTGTGTTACACCTTGGTTCCGGCTGATGCGAAAAAGGGGCTGCGAGCGGCTCCGGCAAGCACCTGTTCTGCGGCAGAAGGATGCGTGGATGGGCGTGGCAGCTAACGGTCTCTGCCACCCAGCGCAGGCTTGCAGAGGAACCAATGGTGTACGTTCTCCCGTCCTGCCGCAGCAGCGTTTTTCCCCTATAAGGCGCAGGGCAAATGATCAGCGTCTGTGCTTTCCCCGGTTGCCTGCAAGTGTCCCTGGTTTCAGCATTGCCGTTTTATAAAGGATCTTCTTTATCAGCTTTCTTTCATCCTCTGTCAGCTTATCGTAGTTGATGCCGATTGCCTTCAATGCCGTTCGGATCTTCTTTTCATCCGCAGACCCTTCAAGTTTCTGTGCATCCTCCAGTTCCTTCATCAAGTTATCGACCATTGCACCATCCGAAGTGGTCTTGTCCTTGCGGTGTTCCGTCTTGATGTTCTTCAGGATATCCACCAGTTCATCATACAAAACCCGGCCAAAGTACTCATCTTCATCGATCTGCCCCAGCTTCAAGGTGCTCATGTACAGATCATTTTCATCTGCTGCATACTTCTTTTCAGCATTTGCCGCGTTGCTTCCAAACCGGCATTGAGGTTTTGAATGTTTGCGCTGACATATCCATCCACATAGATTTCCAGATCGGTCATGAACCGCTGGAAATTCTCATGCACGATCAGTTCGCACAGCAGCCGATGATTGAATTTTCCATTCCTTAATACGTCCACTGCGCCATCGCTCAGATGCAAGTCCGAAAGGACTGCATCTGGGCGTTTTTGTTTTCCGTCACACCCAGCAGATAGTCCGTGGTCACACCATAGAACTCAGCCAGCGTTGTCACCGCATAAATGCTGAGGTCGGTCACATCGTCGCTCTCATATTTCGACAGTGCCGATTTGGACAGACCCGTCTGCTCTGCCAGCGTTTCCAGCTTCAGATTCCGCTCCACACGCAGGTCTTTGAGCCGTTCTCCCAGTGTCAGCTTGATGTTCATGGTCGCACCTCCGATGTTTTTTGCACAGTATACCACTTCCAGCGGTTCCTGTCCATAAGCGTGGAATTTTGCAGTTTCTGCACCTGTTTTCCGACATTATGGATATACGGCACAGCGGCCATCGTGGTGCTATCCTATAGACAGAAAGAAAACATATTAACTCCCCAGCAGCGAACATATTAAGGGCTTCCCGCGAAAGCCCTCTGAAATATCTTTCATAACAGAACCTTGAGAACAGAATGACCGTCCGAACTGCCCAGACCGCCAAGACCTCCCATCGGGGGAGCGAGCGCCCTGCATGGGGCCGACACAGAGTCCAAAAAGATTTCCTGTCGGGAGGCAGCAAGGGAGACCGGCTTTGAACGTGGCAGGGATCAAATTGATTCGTACCAAAACCTTTGACCAAAGGAGAAATTTTGAGTTTATATCAAAAGATCAAGTCCGCCATCACCGTTCGGCAGGTGGGAGAGATGTACGGCATGGAGCCCGACCGCCATGGCATGGTGTGCTGTCCGTTCCACTCCGACAACCACCCCAGTATGATGCTGAACGAATCCTACTATTATTGCTTCGCTTGCGGGGCCAATGGAGATGCCATCGACCTCACCGCCAAGCTGTTCGACCTGAACCCCCGGCAAGCCGCCGAGAAGCTGATACACGACTTCGGGCTTGACCCGGACAAACCGCCCGCCAATGCCATCGCCCTGACGCCGCCAAGGCGTGGCCTGACGGACGAGCAGTGGGCAGACATCGCCTACTGCCTGCGGGTGCTGACCGATTATCTCGACCTGCTGCACGACTGGCGAGAGCGTTACAAGCCCGCCAGCCCGGAAGAACCGCTGGACGAGCGGTTCGTGGAAGCCCTCCACATGACCGAGACCATCGAGCACCTGACGGACTGCGTTGCATTTGGGACGCCCCAGCAGAAGGCCGCTGCCGCCGCACAGCTGCTGTCCGGGTCGTACCTGCTGATGCTGGAGGAGCGCACCGACCGCCTTGCTCTGGCAAAGTGCGCCTAATAGTTTATTCACCTGAAGTGGTGGGTCTCACCGTGAGACCCACCACTTCACTTTTCTAAAGGAGAACCACCCTATGAAGAAAAACATTTCCCGCAACCCCTTATGGCCGGACTGGTACAACGGCAAGAAGATCGATGAAGTCCAGTTTGGCCGTGCCTTTCTGGAACAGTGGCCGCTGAAATGCGTCAACGGTACGCTGTACACGCTGGACGGCCCGGTAGAGGACGAAAGCGAGATCAAGCAGCGCATCTTGGAGAACATCGAGGAATATGTCACCTCCGGCCTGTCCAAAAAGGTCACCAACATTCTGGAGACCATCAAGCTGCTGGCCTTTTCCGACCCGTTCCCCATCGAGCAGGACTGCATCCATCTCCAGAACGGCGTGTACCATCTGCCGGACGGCTCTTTTCAGGAGAGCCGCCTGTTCTGCCAGAACCGCCTGCCTGTGAAGTATGACTCCAAAGCCGCCACCCCTGACCGTTGGCTGACCTTCCTGCACGAGCTGCTGGACGATGCTGACATTCCCACCTTGCAGGAGTATCTGGGCTACTGCCTGATCCCCAGCACCAAGGGCAGAAGATGATGCTCATTGTCGGCAAGGGCGGCGAGGGCAAGTCCCGCATCGGGCTGGTGCTGAAGCGGCTCATGGGAGATGCCGCCAGCAACGGCAGCGTCCAGAAAGTGGAGAATAACCGTTTTGCCCGCGCCGATCTGGAACGCCGCCTGCTGATGATCGACGATGATATGGATATGAACGCCCTGCCCAAGACGAATTATATCAAGACCATCGTGACCGCCGAAGCCAAGCTGGACTTGGAGCGCAAGGGTGTCCAGAGCTACCAGCGAGACATCTACGCCCGGTTCCTCTGCTTCGGCAATGGTACGCTGACCTCGCTGTACGACCATTCGGATGGCTTCTTCCGCCGCCAGCTCATCCTGACCACCAAGGACAAGCCTGCCGACCGCACGGATGACCCTTTCCTTGTGGAGAAGATGTGCGCCGAATTGGAGGGCATCCTGCTCTGGTGTCTGGAAGGGCTGCACCGGCTGGTGCAGAACGATTTCCGCTTCACGGTCAGCGAACGAGCCGCCGCCAACGTGGACACTATCAAACGCAGCAGCAACAATGTCATCGACTTCATGGAGTCCGAGGGCTATTTCCACTTCAAGGCGGACTACTCCATCAGTTCCAAGGAGTTCTACGACATTTACAAGCAGTGGTGCGAGGACAACGCCTGCCACAGCGTATCGGCGATCCGTTTCAGCGCAGAACTGCGACAGAACGACCGCCGCTATAACCTTGAAGCCACCAACAACATCTATCTGCCCGGTGGCCGCAGGGTGCGGGGCTTTGTGGGCATCGAACCGCTTGTCCACCCCTGCCCGTAAAAGTGCATTTTTTCACGGAAGAAGTTCGTACAACCTGTACGGTCTGTACTTGTACGCATCTGTACGGAAAATTCAAGTAAATTAAAACGTTCTATCGTTTATATTTCAAATTTCCGTACGCCGTACAGACCGTACAGGTTATTTGAAGTCCGTACAGATTTTTTTGTACACCCCAAGAAGGAGCGTGATCTATGAAAGCCCAATACGGCATTTTAAGGTTCAAAAAGTACAAGAGGCCTGCCATCAGCCCCATCGAAGCCCACAACGAGCGCACCAAGGAGCAGTACGCCAGCAACCCGGATATTGATGTGAGCCGGAGCCGCTACAACCTCCATCTGGTGCAGCCGCAGGGCAGGTACCGGGAAGAAGCCGACCGCATGATAGCCGCCGCTCACTGCCGTGTCCGCAAGGACAGCGTGCGGGTGGTGGAGGCTCTTGTCACCGCCAGCCCGGAGTTTTTCAAGGATAAGACCAACCGGGAGATCAGGGCGTACTTTGCGTACGCCCTGAAATTTTTGGAGGGCAGACAGCGCCCGGATACCTTTCTCTCTGCCGTTGTCCACATGGACGAGAAAACGCCCCACCTGCATCTCTGCTTTGTGCCCCTGACTGCTGACGGACGGCTGAGCGCCAAGGAGATCATTGGCAACCGCAAGAACCTTGTGAGGTGGCAGGACGAGTTCTGGCAGCACATGGTCAAGCAGTACCCGGAGCTGGAGCGTGGCGAAAGCGCCAGCCAGACCGGCGGGAGCACATCCGCCCCGCATCTTCAAGGAGATGACTCAACTGACCAAGCAGAAGGAGCAACTGGATGCCCTGCTGGTGGGCATCAACCCCTTCAACGGCAAGAGCCGTGCGGCGGAGATCAGCAGGGTGCTGGACAGCTATATCCCCAACGTAGCACGGATGAAGGACCAGCTGCGAAAGTACAACGTAGCCTCTACCAAGACCGCCGCCGAAAACGACAAGCTGAAAGAGAAGAACAAGACGCTCTCTGCCTCGCTGGACAAAGCGACGGAAGGGAGCGTCTTGAAGCGTCTGGAGGATGCCAAGCTGCGGCAGGACTATGAGGCCGCCCTGAAAACGCTGGACAGCATCCCGCCGGAGGTCATTCGATTTTTTGAGAACCGCACGCAGGAGCCTGCGATGCGCCATGATAAGTAAGGAGCAATGCCTATGTGTAATAAAATGTACGAGAATGTGAAATCATTGAATTATACGAAAAAGTCCTTGCAGTCGGACTCTGATCCGGCTACAATGGAGGTGGTCACTCGAACCAATGCCGTCAAGTCTCCGACCAACAGCCCTGAGACCACAAAGCTGGTGTACACGGTAAAGGAGGTCGCGCAGATGCTGGCCATCAGCCAGCGTGCCGCCTACAACCTGTGCAACAGCACCACCGAGTTCCGTGTCCTGCGGGCAGGCGGAAGCATCCGCATCCCGAAGGACAGCTTCGATGCGTGGCTCTACCGGGCAGCTTGATAAGGAGGCAAATCTATGGCATATATCACGAAACGCGGCAGCTCTTACAGTGTCCGCTACACCTATCAGGACGAGCACGGCAAGAGCTGCGACAAATGGGAGAGCTTTCCCACCAAAGAGGAGGCGGTGAAACGCCAGAAGCAGATTGAGCATGAGCTGGCGACCGGCAATTTCCTGATCCCGTCCACGGTGACGGTGGCAGAGTTCCTCATGGACTGGCTGCCCAAGCAGTGCAGCAAGCACAAGTGGGCGCCCAAGACCTACCAGTCCAATCTGGCCCTCATCCAGAATCTCATCATCCCCTATATCGGAGAGATGCAGATGCAGAAGCTGCGGCCTTACCACATCGAAGCCCTGTACGACACCCTGAGCAAGACCCCCTGCGGACAGTATGTGGGTGGCAAGCGGCGAGACCTCTCGCCCAAGCAGCAGAAGCGTACCCTCTCCGGCACTACCCTCCATGAGGTCCACCAACTGCTGCACAATTCCTTTCTGCTGGCGGTGGAGTGGGGCATCCTCATCAAAAGCCCCGTCCCGGTGGAAGCCCCCAAAAAGACCACCCAAGAGCGCAGCATCTGGGAAGTGGAGGAGATGCGGGCAGCGCTGGACAGCATGGAGGACCCCATCCTCCATCTGGCGGTACACCTGACGCTGGTGGGTGCGCTGCGGGAAGGGGAGGTGGCAGGACTGACCCCGGAGGACATCGACTTTGATGCTGCCAACGGCATGGGCACCTTCACCGTCAACCGTTCCATGCAGCGGGTGCAGAAAAACACGCTGGCGCAGGTGGATAAGGGCTGCATCCTCCGCATCTTCCCGGACAAGCTGGAGGGCAGCAAGACCTCCCTCATCCTGAAGGACACCAAGACCGAAGCCTCCTGCCGCACCATCTTTATGACCGCCGCCCTGCGGGAGGAACTGAAGCAGTGGCTGGAACGCTTGAAACGGGAAGAAGCCCTCGACCCGGAGCGGTACCGCAACCAGCGGGATCGCTGCTGCGGCTCCCGTAATGGTCTGGCGGTGGAGCCGGTGCTCATCCGTAAGAAGTTCCTGAAATGGCAGGACGCACACCCGGAGTTCCCCCGCATCGTTTTTCACGGTCTGCGGCACTCCAGTGCCACCTACCAGCTGATGATCTCCGGCGGTGACATCAAGGCGGTGCAGGGACCACAGGTCACGCCAGTGCAGATATGCTGGTGAACACCTACGCCCATATCCAGCAGTCCTCCCGTGTGGAGCTGGGCAAGAAGTTTGAAAGCGGCTTCTATGCCAAACCCGACACCTCCAGCCCGCAGGCTGTATCCGCCGCAGGCGAACCCACCATCTCCATGACGGCTCTTTTGGAATTGCTCAAGGATGCCGACCCGGAAATGAAGGCAAAGCTCCGCTTAGCCCTGCTCACCTGATGCAAAAAAGGGCACTGATTGCAATGCAATACAGCGCCCTACATAATCGGACATGGATAACACTGACCGTGCGAAAACCGTGCAGAAACCGTGCAGCCATGGCTTACAAAACAAAAAAAGCCATGAAATCTTTCGATTTCACGGCATTTTCTGGTGCAGTAAAGCAATCCAAATCCGAACCATTCCCTTTGATGCGGCTTCTGCCGCTTCTCCAAAAGTCACGGTCTGTGTTCCTTCTTTATAGTTGAAGGTTATCAAAACCTTATCATCGTACAGATAAATCGCATTGATGAAGGTATCCACCAGCGCCTGCCGCTGGTCTTTCAGGCTCATGTCCAGTTTACGGAACCGCAGCAGCCAGAACCGGATGAACTCCTCCGTGACCTTGGGCTTTGCCAGCTTCTCTTCTGCAATGCGGGCTTCAAGCTCACGCTTGGTTTCTTCCAGCTGCTCCAGCCGCTCCTTGGTGGAGCTGGTCAGGATACCGGCCTGAATCGCATTGAGCATATTCTGGATACCAGATTCAGCATCCCGAAGCTGTTTCTCATAGAGGGGAATGTTGGTGTTCTCCTTGTTTTGCAGTTCCATCACCTTGGCGATGATAGATTCCATGGCGGCATCGTCTTTGACAAGCTGCATCGTCTGGTTGACCACCAGATCTTCCAGCCACTGTTTACGGACGGTCTTTTTCTTGCAGCCCTTGTGCTTTTTGGCAGTGGCACATTTATAGTAGCGGTGGACTTCACCCGTCCGGCTCGTGCCGCTTTCGCCAAACATCAACGCCCCACAGTAGCCGCAGAACAGCTTGGTGGTGAGCAGGTAGTCATCCTCTGCCTTTCTACGGGCAGGGGCTTTCTTGTTTTTGGCGATTTTCTCCTGTACATCCTCAAACAGTTCCAGCGGAATGATGGGCGGGATAGCATCCGGTACGACCACATCCCGGAATTTCAGTTCTCCGATGTACCGCCGGTTTTTGAGCATATGTTCGACGCTGTTATAGGTAAACGCACCGCCCACCGGGTTCTTGATGCCGTTTTCGTTCAGCCAGTCCCGGATCTCCTTCATGGTGGAGCCTTCATTGTACTTCTTGAACGATTCCAGCACAAAAGGCGAGGTGAGAGGGTCAATATGGAACTTCCGTTCCGAATCCAGCGTGTAACCAAAGGTTCCACGACCACCGTTGCAGCGTCCTTTCAGGATGTTCTCGGTCTGTCCACGCACGACCTTCTCGGCAAGGTCAGCGGAATAATACTCGGCATAACCTTCCAGCACCGATTCCAGAATGATGCCCTCCGGCCCCTCGGAGATGATCTCGGTGGCAGACATGAGCTTGACACCATTCTTCTTCAGCTGGGTCTTGTACCGGGCACTGTCGTAGCGGTTCCGGGCAAAACGGTCAAGCTTCCAGACCAGCACAATGTCAAACAGCTTTTTGTCGCTGTCTTTTATCATCTGCTGAAACTCCGGGCGGTTGTCCGTTTTGGCAGAGATGGCACGGTCAATGTAGTGCTTGACGATGGTGATGCCATTCTTTTCCGCATAGGCAGTGCATTCACGAATCTGGCCTTCAATGGATTCTTCGCGCTGGTTATCCGATGAATAGCGGGCATAGATCACGGCGGTCATGGCAAGCACCTCTCTTTTATGCATCAATGGACGGTAGAGTGTTCATTTCAAAGCAATGTTTCGTATAATGTATATACCATACTTTTCATCCTATTGCAATAGGTTTATAGAATGTCATTTTTCCTGAATGTCATTTTTATGATGGACTCCTGTACAAATTTCGGCTGAACGGTATTCAAAAAGGATGTTCTATCCCATGACAGAGCATCCTTTTGAAACAGCTTTCTCTTATTATAGCTTTAAATCGTCCAATTCTGACTTGCTGATTGCAAATCAACCATGTGCGCATACAATCCGTTCCGAGCATAAAGCTCATCCGGTCTGCCTTGCTCCGCTACGATGCCATCCTTCAGCACAACAACCTTGTCTGCACCTGCCACGGTACGCATCCGGTGAGCGATGATGAGAACGGTCTTGTTTTTGATGAGGCGGGACAGAGCCTCCTGAATCGCCGTTTCGTTCTCAACATCCAGACTTGCGGTGGCCTCGTCCAGCAGAATGATGGGCGCATCCTTCAGAAAAGCACGGGCGATGGAAATGCGCTGACGCTCACCGCCGGAAAGAGCGCAGCCATTCTCGCCGATATTGGTGTTCCACTTGTCCGGCAGCTTCTCGGCAAATTCCTCGCAGTTTGCCAGCTTTGCCGCCGTAAGGACCTCCTCGTCGGTGGCACCTTTGCGCCCCAGTCGGATGTTTTCCAGGATCGTGTTGTCAAACAGGGTCACATCCTGAAAGACGATGGAATACAGGCTCATGAGCTTTTCCGGGTCGATTTGGGAAACCTCCATGCCGCCCACGGTGATGCTGCCCTTCTGGTAATCCCAGAACCGTGCCGCCAGCCGGGAAACGGTAGTTTTGCCGCCGCCGGAGGGGCCCACCAGTGCCGTGACCTCGCCCTGCTTTGCGGTAAAGGAAACATCCCGCAGAACCGTCTCGCCAGAGTTATAGGCAAAGCCCACATGGTCGAACACGATATCGCAGCCCTGATTGGTCAGCTGCTCGCTGCCGGTCTGCAGGGAAGCGTCCAGAATCTCATTCATCCGCCCCACATTGGTGCGCATGGCAATGACCGCCGCCAGATTCTGCAATGCGCCCTGCATAGGGTCGTACATCCGGGATGCCGCCATCAGGAACAGAAACAGGGTCAGCACGTCGATGCTGCCCTGCACCAGCAGCACCGAACCGGTGAGCGCCACCGACGCAATACCCAGCTTGAGCACCATGCCGGCGGAGGACACAAACAGCGCTGTTTCCAGTTCTGCCACAATAGACTGCTTTTCCACTGCCCGAATTTTGTCGGAAAGGCCGGACAGATACCGCTGCTCCGCATTGCTGGCTTTCAGGTCCCGGAGGGTCTCGATGTACTCCTGAATGCCGTCCGCACAGGCCATTTTCGCCGCCATGGTCCTGGCCTGCACCTTATCCTGTACCCGATAGCTGCCCACCACGATGGCAGCGGATACCGGAATGACCCACAGAGCCGCCAGTGCCATCCGCCACTCAAAGGCGAACAGGCTCAGGGCAATGAGCACGGTAGAGATGAGGGAACCGAACAGACCGGGGATGAAGTGGGAGCAGTCCTTTTCCAGTACCTCGCAGTCCGCCATGATGGTGCTGGTCAGGTCAGCAAGATCCCGCTTGCCAAAGAAGGACAAGGGCAACTTGCGCAGCCGCTCTGCAAGGGTCAGGCGGCGGGTGCCGCTCTCTTTATAGGTGGTAAAATAGGTGCCGTTGTACTGGAACCATGTGGTCAGCAAAATCAGCACAAAGCAGGCAACGCATCCCAGCAGATAAAAGGTACTTCTCCCGCTCGTAGAGCCTGCCAGCAGGTCTTTTACCAGAAGATACAGCAGCCCGGTGGGCAGCATGAACGCCATGTTCTGGAACGCACAGGCCAGAACGCCCTTTACAAGCCCCTTTGCGCCCTCCGGGGAGCTGGCTGTGGCGTGTTGAATTTTTTCGATCATTCCTTACCCCTCCTTTGCGACCTTCCACTGCACCGAGGCCTGATAGTCCTGCCACATCCGGGCAAACAGGCCGTTCTGCGCGCACAGTTCGTCCTTTGTGCCGGATTCCACAATCTGCCCATCCTGCACCACATAGATGCAGTCGGCGTTGGCTACGGTGGACAGGCGGTGTGCGATCATCAGCACCGTTTTGCCCTTGGCAAGCTGCGCAAAGGCTGCCTGCACCTTAGCTTCGTTATCCGGGTCGGCAAAGGCGGTGGCCTCGTCCAGAATCAGGATGGGGGCATTTTTCAGCATGGCGCGGGCAATGGCAATGCGCTGCTGCTCGCCGCCGGAAAGATACACGCCCTTGGTGCCAATGACGGTATGGATGCCCGCCGGGAACTTTTCTATAATATCCATGCACTGCGCCGCTTTCAACGCTGCCAGCACCTCGGCTTCGGTGGCCTGCGGTCTGCCCAGACGGACGTTATCCAGAATGCTGCCCTTGAGCAGGCGGCTGTTCTGGAACACAAA
>ENA-OQKK01000254-OQKK01000254.1-human-gut-metagenome-genome-assembly--contig:-NODE-254-length-16344-cov-3.106555_pt1 | contig 16344 bp, 23 predicted proteins | sample MGYA00242648_ERZ504797 | MGnify/ENA primary metagenome ERZ504797 (study PRJEB26092, sample SAMD00036412) | human gut metagenome | host: Homo sapiens | study: EMG produced TPA metagenomics assembly of... | reverse complement strand
GAGCAGGTTTCGGATGAACTGATCGAGGACTTCCAGATTGCAGAGGGAACATTCGACACGGTTTCGGAATTGCCGCTATACGGTTCCTTCGACTACTTCCATCGGAATGCTGTATCAGGGCTTGGTACTGTCTACTATGAAAAACGACGATGCCGCACAAGGTATTCTGGATATTTTTCCTCTTTTATCACGGATGAGATCTCTGACTTCAATTCCAACGTTTACTATACCAATCCCGACTACCTCCGCTGCTCCTATCTGGAGGGCAGGATGCTTGCCTGAATATAGTTTTTGCACCGATTGCCAATCAGCAGTCGGCATAACAAAAAAAGAAGCACGAAGGCCGAAACCTTCGTGCTTCTTTTTTGTATGGGCCAGCCAGGACTTGAACCCGGGACCAAGCGGTTATGAGCCGCCAGCTCTGACCAACTGAGCTACTAGCCCGCAGAGCGCCGCAGCGCCGTTATTTAGTATAACAAATTCTGCGGCAAATGAAAAGACCTTTGGGGCAAAACTTATTTTGTCCGGTGGGCGTCCAGCTTCTGGGCCATGAATTCGTCCAGCATCTCCTGCGGGAACAGCGGCTCCTTGTAGCCAAAGGCCTCCCGGATGAAAATCAGGGTGGCGATGGTCTGCCGCCCGGGGTCAAGCCGGAGGGTATACAGGGTGTCCAGCGGCTGCTGGGTGGGCTGGTGCAGGGTCAGATGGAGCAGGAAACCGCCATCGTTCTCACGGCGGCACTCGTAGGCGAACTCGTCGTCCGGGCTGTGCTGGTCCAGCCGGTCGAAGCAGTCGTCCAGCGGCAGGTCGGTGCGGAATTCGGAAAGGCCGCTGGGGCCATACTGGCTGCGGCGGGCGTTTTCCCGCCGGGTGAGCAGAAAAACGATGCAGCCCAGGGCGGCCGCCAGCAGGATGAGTGAGAATACAACGTTCATGGGTCCCTCCGCAGATTTTGAATCATGTTTTCCTTATTGTAACACAACCTGCGGAAAATTGTGTTATAATATTTGAAACAATCCAAATTTTTGCTGGAGGACTTCCCCTATGAAGCTCAAATTCACCCATAAGACCTGGTATTTCTTCCTGCTGTGCGCGGCAGCGGCATCCATGCTCAACGGCTTTGCCGTGCTGGGCGGCATGGATTTTTCTTTTCTGGAGATGGTCGCGTTCTGCATCACCGGCATCACCATCCTGTTTTTGGCCGCTGAAAAGGGCTCTGACCCCAAGGACAAGCGCAGCTATTTCCTGATTTTTGTCCTGCTCATGCTCAGCTATGTGCTGAGCGGCTGGGCAGCCTACTTATTCTCCGCACTGGTCTGGCCCGCCCTTCTGGCACTGGAGTACCAGAAGGGCAGGCCCATCCAGCGCCAGCTGCAGCTGGTGGGTGCCGCGGAGGCGTTCCACCTGCTCTTTGTCCTGCTCACGGTCTACGGCGGCATGGCAGGCCTGAGCTTCTGGGCCAACCTGCTCTGGGTGCTGCTGGCCTGCGCCCGGGGCTGGGCGGCACTAAGTCTGTACAAGATGCAGGAGGAAGACGCATGACCCAGCGGCGGCGGAACCGGCACCGCAAGCGCCGGGTTGGCCGCCGCGCCTTCCTGATCGGACTGGGCGGGTCTGTATCTGCCGCCCTGACGTATTATTTGCTGCGTTCTATCCCGGCAGGAAACAACGCGGAGCCTGTGCCATCGCCACAGACTGCCCCCAACCCCGCCCTGCCCAGCGGCGAGTGGCGGGCGGTGTGGGTGAGCTATCTCGAATTTGCAGAGATGGACTTTTCCTCAGAAAGCGCGTTCCGGGCCGATGCCGCCGCGCTGATGGACAACTGCCTGTCCCTTGGGCTGAACACCGTCATTGCACAGGTGCGCCCCTTTGGGGATGCGCTTTACCGGAGCAGCCTCTTCCCGTGGAGCCACCTGTGCACCGGCGTGCAGGGGCAGGACCCGGGCTTCGACCCGCTGGACGTGCTGCTGACCGAGGCCCACGCCCGGGGGCTTTCGCTGGAGGCCTGGGTCAACCCCTACCGGCTCAGGAGCTCGGCCTCCATGCCCCCCGTCCTTGCAGAGAACAGCCTGCTGAACGCCCACCCGGAGTGGGTCTGCACCGTGAACGAGGGGGCCTACCTGAACCCCGCCATTTCGGAGGCTGCCGACTATGTTGTACAGGGCGTGGCAGAGCTGGTGCAGAACTACGCTGTGGACGGCATCCACTTTGACGACTACTTCTACCCCACCACCGATCCTTCCATTGATGCGGCGCAGTTTGCAGCCAGCGGGGAAGCTGACCTGACCGCATGGCGGCGGGCCAACGTGACCCGGCTGGTCAAAGCCGCCCACGATGCCGTCAAGGCTGCCGACCCGACCCTGCGGTTCGGGGTCAGCCCCCAGGGCAACCCGGACAACGACCGGAACGAGCAGTACACCGATCTCTCCGTCTGGCTGACGGCCTCCGGTGCGGATGCCGTTGTGGATTACCTCTGCCCCCAGATCTACTGGGGCTACGGCTATACCCTCTCCTCCGGCAGCACCCGCTTTGCCTTTGAGAACATCACCGCCGAGTGGCTGGCCCTGCCCCGGGCCGAAAGCACGGCCCTCTATTTCGGGCTGGGAGCCTACCGGGTCGGTGTGGGAGACGGCGGAGCCAACGCCGACAGCGTCAGTCAGTGGTGCACCGGCAGCGCGCTGGCCCGGCAGGTGACCGACCTGCGCAGCGCCGGTGCCGGGGGCTGGGCGCTCTACCGCTATGGCTCCCTGTTCCGCTCCGACGAAAGCGGCCTTGCCGCCGCCGAACGTGCCGCTCTGACGGCATTGGATGGCTAAGACACAGAAAATCCCTTGTAAGCAGGAAAAAAATGCGGTATACTATGGTATCATGCAAAATATCGCATTTTTCACCTGCTGTTTTTTGAGGATAGAAAAACATGAGTAAAACAAAACGAATCCTTGCCTTTGTGCTGGCAGCTGTGCTGGCCGTTGTCGTCCTGAGCGGCTGCAAGAGCATTGCCCAAAAGGTGTTCGGGTCTTCCAACGAGGTACAGGAGGATGACACCACCCAGTGGGCCGTGCTCAGCTCTGACCCACTGGTGATCGATGGCATTGCCGACACCACGGCCAAATATGCCACAGCCCGGGCCAACGGGGCGCTGAATATCGTGTTCAACGGCATCTGGAGCCGCCAGACCGAATACTTCACCGTGCCCAGCGGCCTGCTGAGCATTTACGGCTGCGGCACCACCGACGGCGGTGCCCAGAAGTTCAAGGTCTCCCTCTGGAAAAAGGTGGACGGCGGCGCGCAGTATGTGGACAACACCACCTTCTATTTCACCGCCGACGGCCAGAACTACCACTGCGACATCGACAACCTTGACCCCAACGCAAGCTACCGCGTTACCATTTCCTACGATTCCAGCCGCTACTACCTCTACGGTCTGATGAAAGTGGAGGGCATCGGCTGAAATGAACACACAAACGAAGCACTCTCTCATGCTGATGCTCTGCGCCTTTATCTGGGGCACGGCGTTCGTGGCCCAGAGTGCAGGCTCCGGCATGGGGGCTTATTCTTTTTTGGCCGGGCGCAGCTGGCTGGCGGTGCTGGTGCTGCTGCCCACCGTCCGCGCCTTCGATGCCCTCCACCGCAGGCACGGCGCAGCCTATGGCTGGCCCAAAGCCCCTGCCGACCGCAGACTTCTGCTGACGGCGGGGCTTTGCTGCGGCACTTTGCTGTTTGCGGCCTCCGCTGCCCAGCAGATCGGCATCACGCTCAACCCTTCCACGGCCAAGGCTGGTTTCCTGACCGCCATGTATGTGGTGCTGGTGCCGGTGTTCGGGCTGTTTCTGGGGCGGCGGGGCAGTGCCCGGCTCTGGCTGAGCATGGTCATCGCCGTGGGCGGGCTCTACCTGCTCTGCATGAAAAACGGCTTTGGCGGCATTGAGGCCAGCGATTGGATCCTGCTTTCCTGCGCCGTGCTGTTCAGCTTTCAAATTATGACGGTAGACCACTTTTCCCCGCAGGTGGACGGTGTCCGCCTGAGCCTGCTGCAGTTCTTTGTGGTGGCTGTGGAGAGCACCGCTGCCGCCCTCCTGTTCGAGAACCCCACCCTGGCCGAGTTCGGGGCCAACTGGCTCCCGCTGGCCTACTGCGGCGTAATGTCCAGCGGCGTGGCCTACACCCTGCAGATCCTGGGCCAGCGGGACGTGAACCCCGCCATTGCAAGCCTCATCATGTGTCTGGAAAGCGTGTTCAGCGCGCTGGGCGGCTGGCTGCTGCTCCACCAGAGCCTTTCTGTGCGGGAGGTCTTTGGCTGCACCCTCATCTTTGCAGCGGTGGTCCTGGCCCAGCTGCCCGTGGAGGACTGGTTAAAATGCCGCAGCGCAAGCCGGAGGTGACCCGGCGCACCGCCGCAGGCATCTCCTATGAGCTGACCCGCAAAAAGGTCAAGCGGCTCAACCTGCACATCCGGCGGGACGGCACCGTAGCCGTGAGCATCCCGTGGTCCTACACGGTGGGCTCTGCCGATGCTTTTGTGACAGAGCAGGCCCAGTGGATCCGGGAGGCGGTCTCCCGCCAGCTGCGGCGGAACGCCCGGAATGACCAACCCCTGCCCTCCCAGGCGGAGGCGCTGGCCTGTTTTACCGCCATGAGCGACAAGGTCTACCCGGCCTTTGCCGGGTGCTGGGCGGCAGAAGCCCACCATCAAGGTGCGGGACATGACCAGCAGGTGGGGCGTGTGCTACATGAAACGGCGGCAGATCACCTTTGCATTGCAGCTCTACAACATGCCGCCCGCCGCACAGATCTATGTGGTGGTGCACGAGTACTGCCACTTCCTGCAGCCCAACCACAGCCCGGCTTTCTGGGCCGAGGTGGAAAAGCTGCTGCCGGACTGGAAAGAACGGCGGGCTTTATTGAAATAACCTCTCCGCCGCCTATGGCGGCACCTCCCCTAGTAGGGGAGGCAAGTCAGGCACCACTGTTTTCTTGGCTCTCCTATTGGAAGAGCTGCAAAGCGAAGCTGAGAGGTTTTGCCCTGAAGTATATAGAAAACTATTAGGAGTGTGTACCTTTCGTGGAAAGTAAAAAAAAAGACCTCCGGCGGCGATAAATATTCAAAGCTGGCCGGAAACACCATTATCTTTGCCATTTCGAGCTTTTCGTCGAAACTGCTGACCCTTTTGGTGCAGCCGTTCCTGACCTACGCCATGGCCGAGATCGCCGATCTGGGTCTGGCGAAGATCCTGAGCCAGTATGCAAACCTGCTCATCCCCTTTGTCTCAATGGGCATGTCCAACGCCATCATCCGCTTTGGCCTGGACAAGGGCAACAGCGAAAAACAGGTGTTCACCAACGGCCTGCTGACCATTCTGGGGGGCTTCGGCATCCTGATCCTCTGCTGGCCTGTGGCGCAGTTCCTGCCCGATATGGCGCAGTACGGCTTCCTCATCTACATCTACGTCCTGATGAGCTGCCTGCGCACCCTCTGCACCCAGTTCGTGCGCAGCCGCCAGTGGAACAAGCTGGTGGCCGTGGACGGCATCCTGTGCACCTTTGCCACCCTGATGTTCTATGCGCTCTACCTTGTGGGCTTCCACTGGGGTGCCAACGGCTATCTGCTGGCCATCATCAGCGGCGACCTGGTCAGCGTGCTCTTCCTCTGCATCACCGGCAGGCTGTGGAACTATGTGGAGCTCAAGGGCCTGAACCGGGATCTCTGGCAGCAGATGCTCCGCTTTTCCCTGCCCATGATCCCGGCCCAGATCAGCTTCTGGGTCATCAACGCATCGGACCTGTTCTTCGTGCGCGAGATGTGCGGCGGGCTGGACGGCCACAGCGGCGATGCCTGGAGCGGCCTGCTTTCCACCGGCTACTTCCTGCCCACCATCCTGACCACGCTGGGCCTGATCTTTTACGATGCCTGGCAGCTCTCTGCCGTGACCGAGGAGGAGGGCCGCGCCCGGTTCTTTACCAAGATCTTCCGCACCTATTCCTCGGTGCTGTTCTGCTGTGCAGCGGGCATCATCTGGCTCTGCCGTCCGGTCATGCACGTGATGAAGGCCAACTACTACTACGCCTGGCACTTTGTGCCCTTCCTGACGCTGGCTTCCACCTGCAGCTGCTTCAACCAGTTCCTCAACAGCGCATATGTTGTCACAAAAAGTCCACCCACAGCCTGTGGACCATGCTGGCCGGTGCCGTGAGCAACTGCATTATGAACTACTTCTTCATCAAGTGGTGGGGGCCCATCGGCGCAACGGTGGCTTCCTTCTTCGGTCTGGGCATTGTGTTCGTGCTGCGCGCGCTGGATGCCCACAACATGATCGGTATGTCCATCCACCCTGGCCGGGTGGCGCTGAACTTCGGCGTGCTGGCGGGCGAAGCCCTGCTCCTGCTGGCCGAGCCTCCGCTCTACGGCCTGTGGACAGGCCTCCTGACCGCCGCCATCATCCTGTTCAACTTTGCAGGTGTCTGGGCCATGGCCCGGATGCTCCTGCCCAAGCTCCTGGGCCGCCGGGGCAGGGCTCTGGTGAGCGCAGTGGACAACTGGATCAAAAGGTAAGCAAAAAACGACCCTCTCCGGGAATTGCAATGCGGAGAGGGTCGTTTTCTCTTAATATCCCAACTTATACGCCAAAGAACTCCTTGGCAATATCGGCACTCTGCTTGGCATCCTTGGCGTACCAGTCGGCACCGATCTTTTTTGCATATTCGGGGGTCAGCACAGCGCCGCCCACCATGATCTTACAGTCCAGCTTGGCATCGTGCAGGGCCCGGATGGTCTCCTCCATGCTCTTGAGGGTGGTGGTCATCAGGGCGGAAAGCCCCACCAGATGCACATCCTTCTCCCGGACGGTATTCACGACCGTTTCCACCGGCACATCACGGCCCAGGTCGATGACCTCAAAGCCATAATTCTCCAGGATGACCCGGACGATGTTCTTGCCGATGTCGTGGACATCGCCCTTGACGGTGGCAATGACGATGCGTCCCTTGCTGGCGCTGCCCTCGCCCTTTTGGGCAATGGCGGTCTTGATCTCCTCAAAGGCTCCCTGCGCGGCAGTGGCCGCCTGCAGCAGCTGCGGCAGGAAGAGGGTGCCCTTTTCATACTTTGCGCCCACGATATCCAGCGCCGGAATGAGGGCTTCGTCCACCAGCTCCAGCGGCTCCTTTTCCTCCAGCAGCGCCCGGGTGCGGGCAGCTGCCTCGCCCTTCAGACCCTTTTCCACCGCCTTCATCAAAGGGGCATAGGGGCCGGCGGCCTCCGGTGTTTCGCCTGCTGCCGGGGCGGTCTGGGCATTCTGCACGGCCTGCACCAGTGCGGCGGAGGCCGGCACCCGGTTGGCATACCGCTCAATGTACTTCGTGCTCTGCCGGTCCCGGTTGGTCAGAACGTTGTAAGCATAGACCGCCGCCATCATCTCCTCGCTGGAGGGGTTCATAATGGCAAGGTCAAGCCCGGCATACATGGCCATGGTGAGGAAGGTGGTGTTCAGGTAGGAGCGGCAGGGCAGACCAAAGCTGATGTTGGACACGCCCAGAATGGTGCGCACCCCCAGCTCCTCCTTGCAGGCGTGAAGGGCCTGCACCGTGGCAAGCACATCCTCCTGCTGGGCGCTGGCCGTCAGGGTCAGGCAGTCGATATAGATGTCCTCCTGCGGGATGCCTGCCGCCAGTGCCGCGTCCCGGATGCGGCGGGCAATGGCCACGCGGTCCTTGGCTTTGGGCAGGATGCCCCGCTCGTCAATGGCAAGGCCGACCACCGCCGCGCCGTACTTTTTGCACAGGGGCAGAATGGTGTTCAGCTTTTCTTCCTCGCCGTTCACCGAGTTGACGATGGGCTTGCCGTTGTAGACCCGCAGGCCCCGTTCCAGTGCCTCGGCATGGGAGGAATCCAGCTGCAACGGCAGGCTGACCACGCTCTGCAGGGCCTTGACCACCTGTTCCATCAGGGCAGGCTCATCCACGCCGGGCGCACCCACGTTCACATCCAGGATCTGGGCCCCGGCCTCGGTCTGGCTGACGGCCTGTTCCAGCACATAGTTCATATCCCCTTCCCGCAGGGCCTGCTGGAACCGCTTTTTGCCGGTGGGATTGATGCGCTCCCCCACCACCGTGATGCCGTCCACATCCACGCAGTCCATGGGGCTGCACACCACCGACTTCATGGGGTGGTCAGGGCGGCCCGGCCTGCAATCGGCAAACACGCCGTTCAGCAGCTGGATAAACTCCGGGGTGGTGCCGCAGCAGCCGCCTGCAGCAAACAGACCCAGTTCCCGGTAGGGCTTCATCTGCATGGCGTAGAGCTGCGGGGTGATATCGTAGCCCGAGCCATCGGCGCGGGGCAGGCCCGCGTTGGGCTTGACGAACACCGGGAAGCTGCCGGGCAGGGCCTCGGTCAGCCGCTTTGCCATGGGGAAGATCTCCTTGGGGCCAAGAGAGCAGTTGATGCCCACGGCATCGGCCCCCAGGCCCCGGGCGGTGGCGGCAAAGCTCTCGACCGTGCAGCCGGTAAAGGTGCGGCCGCCTGCTTCAAAGCTCATGCTGGCCAGCACGGGCAGGCTGCTGTTCTCCTTGACGGCCAGCAGGGCGGCCTTCAGCTCATACAGATCGGTAAAGGTCTCCAGGAACACGAGATCAGCCCCGGCGGCCACGCCCGCCCGGACGATGCGGCCATACTCTGCCACGGCATCCTCAAACGCAAGGGTTCCGTTGGGCTCCAGCAGCTCCCCCAGGGGCCCACATCCAGTGCGGCCAGTGCGCCGTAAGGAGCACAGGCCCGCTTACAGTTGGCAATGCCCGCCGCAATGATCTCCTCCAGCGTGTACTCGCTGCCCGCCAGCTTGTGGGCGGAAGCGCCAAAGGTATTGGCATTGATGATGCGGCTGCCTGCGGCGGCGTACCGGGCATGGATGCTCTCGATGAGCGCCGGGTCGGTGATATTCAGCTCCTCGGGGCGGGCCCCCAGTTTCAGGCCCGCTGCCTGCAGCATGGTGCCCATACCGCCATCCAGCAGGATGGTATTGGGCCGGTCAAACAGTTCATTCGCTTGCACAGGTGATCCCCCTCTTTCTATATTCGCACCGGGTACGGAGCACGCAGTGCCCGCACCCCGCCAGATGACCCCGGACCGGGTGATCGCTGACCCCCAGAATGGCCGTGATGCTCTTGCGGGGGGTCATCAGGTTGTTTTCCGTGACACAGAGCCCGGCGCGGCGGGCGGTGTCCAGCGCGGCCGCCAACAGCGGCTGCACGGCAAGGGGCCAGTCCCCGTAGCCCGGGGAATAGCGCCCCGTCAGATACTTTCCCTGCCGGGCGGCCCACTGGCGCAGCTCAGCCTCAGCGGCCTCCGCAGCCTGTTCGGCCAGCGCGGAGCCCAGCGCATCCGATGCCACACCGGCGGCGATATCGCCCACACCGGCCCGGCGGATCTGGGCATCCACACCGGGGCCAAGCGTCACGGCCAGCAGCAGGGCGGCGGTGCAGCCTTCCAGATGCTTTGCCACATCTTCCCCCGCCAGAATGCCCGCCGCTGTCAGGCTATCGGGGTCGGCCTCCAGCCAGACTGCCCGGGGCGTGGCCGCCGCCAGCAGCGGCACGGCGCATTTTTCCAGCAGTGCCTGGGTGGCCGCGTCTGCGCCGCCCCGGGCCCCGAAATACCGCGCCGCCTGTGCAAGGTCGATGCCCTCCGGCTTTTCCAGCCGCAGCGGCATACTTGGCCCAATGCTCATCTGCCCGCCCTCCTTTACAAGAATAAAGAATAGATTTAGTATACAGCATCCCCGTTTTCCCGTCAACGCAAAACACCGCATTTATTTTTGCTTGCAACCGATTGCATTTGCAAGCAATCTGCGTTATACTGTAAAAAAGGAGTGTGATCGTTATGGCTAACACCGCCGCCGTCTATGCCCGCATTGATACCAACCTGAAAGAAAGCGCCGAGGATATCCTTGCTCAACTGGGCATTACCCCATCCAGCGCCATCCAGATGCTTTACCGCCAGATCGTCCTGACCCGGGGGCTCCCGCTCGATCTGCATCTTCCCCCTGCCACCCCACTGCTGTGGGTGGCATGAGCCGTACCGAGTTGGATACCGAGCTGCAAAAGGGAGTCGCCTCTCTGCAAAATGGCAAAAGTTTTTCCGCCGATGAAGTCGATGCCGCATTGTATCAGGAGTTTGGAATATGAGCAGCACTTATACGGTCCGCTACGCGCCGCAGGCGTTGGATGACCTGCGAGATCTCTACTCCTACGTCGCATTTTCACTCAAAGAGCCAGCTACCGCCCAAAAACTGGTCAACCGCATCCGCAAGGCTGCTCGCTCACTGGATGCCCTGCCCGGGCGGTACCCTGTTGTGGACTGGGAACCGTGGCAGAGCATGGGGATGCACAGGTTTACCGTGGAGGATTTTCTGCTGTTCTACCTGATCGATCAAAGCACCCGTACCGTAACTCTCGTTCGTATTGTTTATGGCGGGCGGGATCTGCAAAACCTCGCAAAATAGACCCCTGCGGAAAATTTCCAACTTTTTCGCAATAAACCTATTGACAATCTGGGTAAATAGGGATATAATCCAGACAACAAATCCACCAACCTAGTGGGAAATTGAGATCAAGTTTCCCGGGGCCGTAGAGGATTGGGAAAATCGTTGAAAGGAGGGCACAAAAATGACGCTGATCTGGAAAAAACTGCTCCACGCAAACTTCCGTTGTGGGCGAATGTACACCACCCGGGCAGAATATGGGACCGAGCGCTGTGCATTGCCCTCCACAGACCGAATGTGTGTGCGAATGTGATGGCAAAGCTGCCAAAGCGCTAAACCCGAATTTTGCCCGGTGCACTGAAATGGTGTCAGTGACCGGGATTTTTTATGCGTCAGAATTATACTTTGAGTACAGATAGAGAGGTTAATTACTATGTCTAACTATAAATTTGAGACCCTGCAGCTTCACGTTGGCCAGGAGCAGGCCGATCCCGCAACCGATTCCCGCGCCGTGCCCATCTACCAGACCACTTCCTATGTGTTCCGCAACAGCCAGCACGCCGCTGACCGTTTCGGTCTGGCCGATGCAGGCAACATCTACGGCCGCCTGACCAACTCCACGCAGGATGTGTTCGAGAAGCGCATCGCTGCTCTGGAGGGCGGCGTGGCTGCTCTGGCCACCGCTTCCGGCGCTGCCGCCATCACTTACACCATCGAGGCGCTGGCACAGGCCGGTGACCACATCGTGGCACAAAAGACCATCTACGGCGGCAGCTACAACCTGCTGGAGCACACCCTGACCCAGTTCGGCGTGACCACCACCTTTGTCAACGCTCACGATCTGGCCGAAGTGGAGAACGCCATCCAGCCCAACACCAAGGCCGTCTATCTGGAGACCCTGGGGCAACCCCAACAGCGATATCCCCGACATTGATGCCATTGCCGCCATTGCCCACCAAGCACGGCCTGCCGCTGGTCATCGACAACACCTTCGGCACCCCGTACCTGATCCGCCCCATCGAGCACGGCGCAGACATCGTGGTCCACTCCGCCACCAAGTTCATCGGCGGCCATGGCACCACCCTGGGCGGCATCATCGTGGACAGCGGCAAGTTTGACTGGAAGGCCAGCGGCAAGTTCGGCAATATCGCCGCTCCCAACCCCAGCTACCACGGTGTTTCCTTCGCCGATGCCGCAGGCCCTGCCGCCTTCGTCACCTACATCCGCGCCATCCTGCTGCGCGATACCGGTGCCACCATCTCCCCCTTCAATGCATTCCTGCTGCTGCAGGGCACCGAGACCCTGAGCCTGCGCATCGAGCGCCATGTGGAGAACACCAAGAAGGTGGTCGAATTCCTGGCAAACCACCCCCAGGTGGAGAAGGTCAACCACCCCTCCCTGCCCGATCACCCGGATCACGCCCTGTACGAGAAGTATTTCCCCAACGGCGGTGCATCCATCTTCACCTTCAACATCAAGGGCGGCCGCGAAGAAGCCTTCAAGTTCATTGACAACCTGAAGATCTTTTCCCTGCTGGCAAACGTTGCAGACGTAAAGAGCCTGGTCATCCACCCGGCCTCCACCACCCACAGCCAGCTGAACGATCAGGAGCTGGCCGAGCAGCAGATCTATCAGAACACCATCCGCCTGTCCATCGGCACCGAGCACATTGATGACATCATCGCCGATCTGGAAGCTGGCTTCGCAGCCGTCCGCGGCGAGTAACGCCCCTGCCCCCATGCTCTGACAAAAATTCCCCTTATTCTCCTTTTCGATCGTGTGTGCAAAGAACCGCCGCCCGGAAATTTCCGGGCGGCGGTTCTGTTTTTGTGTGTTCGTGCTTTTACAGCCGGCGTTCCAGCCAGTCCCCAATGTCAGCAAAGACCTCTTCGCGGTTCAGCTCCACCAGCAGCTCATGCCGGGCGCTGGGGTACAACTTGACCTCGATGTTCTTCACACCGGCATCCAGCAGGCTCTTGACCGCCCGCTTCACGCCTGCGCCCTGTTCGCCCACCGGGTCGGCATCGCCTGCCAGGAACAGCAGGGGCAGATCCTTGGGCACCCGGGCCAGAAGAGCCGGGTCGTACAGCCGCAGGATGCCGCTGAACATGCTGTAATAGGCGTTCAGGGTAAAGATAAAAGTACAGCGCTCGTCGGCGCGGTAGCGGTCCACCTCCACCGGGTCACGGTTGAGCCAGTCGTGGGCCGTGCGGCCCTCCAGCCCCTTGTTGTACCCCAAAAACGAAGTCTGGCCACCAGTTTGCTGCGGTAGTGCCAGCCATGGAACACGGCCAGCACCCGGCAGATGGTCCTGGCCAGCTGCACCAGCGCTTTGGGCTGGTAGCCGGTGCCCATGATGATGGCACCGTCCAGCTCATCGCCCCACTCACAGAGGTACTGCCGCGCGTAGAACGAGCCCATGCTGTGGCCCAGCAGGAAATAGGGCACGCCGGGATACAGCTGTTTTGTCAGGGTCGTCACAGCGTGCAGATCCTCCAGCACGGCGCGGTTGCCGTCGGGTTCGCCGAAGTAGCCGTAATCCTCTTTGGTGCGGATGGACCCGCCGTGGCCCAGGTGGTCGTTGCCGGTGACAAGGATGCCCCGGGCGGCCAGATTCTCGGCCAGCGGCTTATAGCGGTCGATGAACTCCACCATCCCGTGGGAGAGCTGCAGCACCGCCCGCACCTCTCCCTCCGGCACACAGCGGAACGCGTGGAGCGTCCGCCCCGGCTGGCAGGACGGCAGGGTAAAGTCGATCATCTGGCTCATGGGCTGCCCTCCTTCTCCGCTTTATTTTTCATGTTGCCGATCTTCTTGCGGCAGGAGGTGCAGATGCAGTAGCCTGCATACTGGATGGCATTATCGTCCACCTCGCCGCAGAAATCGCAGCTGCCGGTGGGGCGGTATTTTTTGAGGATGATCTCATCGCCTTCCACAAAGATCTCCAGCTTGGCATCGTTGTCCAGCTTCATGCTGGTGCGCAGCTCCTTGGGCAGGACGATACGGCCCAGGCCGTCAACGCCGCGGACGATTCCGGTACTCTTCATAGTTTTTTCTTCTCCTTTGTCATTTACACCTCAGACAGCCATTTCCCAATTTTCTCCCGGCCCCGATCTCTCCTTCAGAGCCTTCAAAGGAAAATTGTGCCATCTCTCCCACTCAGTATACAAAATTTCCAATCATTCGTCAATGATTGCGTGCGGTTTCGACAAAAAGATTTTTCTTTTGCTTCCAAACGCCCATTCTGCCAAATCTGCGGCCGATTCGTTGACAAAACAGCGCACAGCGATTAAACTAAAAGGTAGCTATCCGCAATTTTTTGCCTGTAAATATAAAGGAGCGTTTTTTTATGCCGAGCAATAAAGTCCGCACCCGTTTTGCCCCCTCGCCCACCGGCTACATGCACGTTGGCAACCTGCGCACCGCGCTGTACACCTACCTGATGGCCAAGCACGAGGACGGCACCTTCATCCTGCGTATTGAGGACACCGACCAAGGCCGTTACGTTGAGGGCGCTGTGGATGTCATCTACAACACCCTGCGGGAGACCGGCCTGCTGTGGGACGAGGGCCCGGACATCGGCGGCCCTGTGGGCCCCTACGTTCAGAGTGAGCGGATGGGCATGTTCAAGCAGTATGCCGAGCAGCTGGTGGCAGAGGGCAAGGCCTACTACTGCTTCTGCACCGAGGAGCGGCTGGAGGCACTGCACGCCGAACAGCGCGCCAACGGTGAGATGACCCACTACGACGGCTGCTGCCGCGACCTGCCCGAGGAGGAGGTCAAGCAGCGTCTGGCTGCAGGTGAGCCCTATGTCATCCGCCAGAAGATCCCCAAGGAGGGCGTGACCGGCTTTGACGATGTGGTCTACGGCCACATCGAGGTCGAGAACAGCGAGATGGACGACCAGATCCTCATCAAGACCGACGGAATGCCCACCTACAACTTTGCCAACGTTGTGGACGACCACCTGATGGGCATCACCCATGTCATCCGCGGCAGCGAGTATCTGTCCTCCACCCCCAAGTACAACCTGCTGTATCAGGCCTTTGGCTGGGAGATCCCCACCTATATCCACTGCCCGCCCGTGATGAAGGACGCGCAGAACAAGCTGTCCAAGCGCAACGGTGATGCCAGCTATCAGGATCTGGTGGCCAAGGGCTACCTGAGCGAGGCCGTGATGAACTACATCTGCCTGCTGGGCTGGAGCCCCAAGGGCGAGTACGCCGAGCAGGAGATCTTCAGCCTGGAGGAGCTCATCAAGATCTGGAGCCCGGACGGCATCTCCAAGTCCCCCGCCATCTTCGACCCCCTCAAGCTGCGGGCCATCAACGCGGAGTATATCCGCCGCCTGAGCCCTGAGGAGTTCCAGAAGAAGGCCGAGCCATGGATCGATCAGGCCGTGCACACCCCCATCGACAAAAAGCTGCTCTGCGCCAACCTGCAGCCCCGCTGTGAGGTGCTGGGCGAGATCCCCGAGCAGCTGGACTTCTTTGACGCAATGCCCGACTACGATGTGAGCCTGTACACCAACAAGAAGCAGAAGACCACCCCGGAGACCGCCCGGGAGGCACTGGAAGCCCTGCTGCCCCTGTTGAGCGACGAGAGCCTGGACTTCTCTGACCGCGACACCGTGTTCAACGCCTGCAAAGCCAAGGCCGAGGAGCTGGGCAAGAAGAACGGCTGGCTGCTCTACCCGCTGGGCATTGCCCTTTCCGGCAAGCAGCGCACCCCCGGCGGCGGCACCGACCTTGCCTGCATGATGGGCCGCGAGACGACCCTTGCCCGTGTCAAGGCTGCCATTGAGAAGCTGAACGGGTGATCTTCCTTCCCCCTTTTCGCAATCATATCCACGGAGGTGTTTTTATGATGTACCCATTTATGACACTGGACGACAACACCGAGATCGTGCATTCCGAGATGCAGCCAGACCACCGTGTAAAGGTCTACATCGAAAAGCCCGACGAGAAGGATTGTTTCCACTCTGCGGTCTGCTATCTGCCGGATTATACCTGGGAGGATGTCAGCGGCTTCACCCCTGCTGAGATCAACCGCTACCAGAAGTTCCTGGAATCCACTGCACATCTGATCCTGCAGTTTTCCCAGGAAGGAGGGGTAGAAAATGCCGCAGGTTTTTAAAATCGGTTCCTACTGGGTCTACTTCTGGGCCAACGAAAATGATCCGCTGGAACCCATTCATGTCCATGTTTCACAGGGTGCTCCCAGCAGCAACGCGACCAAGATCTGGATCACCAGGGCCGGGAAATGCTATCTGTGCCACAACAATTCCAACATTCCGCCCCGTGTCCTGCGAAACATCATGGCCATCATCGAAGCACGAAGCGATGAAGTGATTGCCAAATGGATGAATTTCTTTGGTGAAGTGCGCTATTTCTGCTGATTTGAGCCGCTTCCCCGCATGACCCCATAAAACGCCGCGCGCCCGCGCTACAGTATATGCAAAGGGCGCGGGAAACAGAACATTGCAAAAGATCCCCGCCGGAAAGCGGGGATTTTTTCATGCCGGAAACCACAAAACTGCACCCGAAGCAGCCTGTTGCCGCCGCGTTGGCCTCCCGGGCGGCGGTACGCCCGGCCCTGCGGCAGGGCGGGGCCTTTGCGCTGGGGCTTGCCGGGGGCTGGGCCGTTCTCTACGGGGCCCTGCTCCCCTTTGGGCTGGGGCTGACATTGGGCCTGCCTGCGGACTGCTTTGCCGCCTGTGCAGCCGGAGCCGCACTGAGCATCCTGTTCCACGGGTTCGGGGCATTTTCGCTGGACAGCCTCTGCCTGCTCTGCGCCGTGGGGGCGGCCGTGGCCGCCCGATGGCTCTGGCCCGGCAGGCTCCGCCCGGCATTTCTGGCCGGGTGCGGGGCGC
>ENA-OQKK01000251-OQKK01000251.1-human-gut-metagenome-genome-assembly--contig:-NODE-251-length-16634-cov-3.337554_pt1 | contig 16634 bp, 18 predicted proteins | sample MGYA00242648_ERZ504797 | MGnify/ENA primary metagenome ERZ504797 (study PRJEB26092, sample SAMD00036412) | human gut metagenome | host: Homo sapiens | study: EMG produced TPA metagenomics assembly of... | reverse complement strand
ACACGGTTTGCACGAGCAATAGTCTGCATCAGGGTATGGGCTTTCAACGGCTTGTCCAGATACAGACAGGACAGACACTTTACATCAAAGCCCGTCAGCCACATGGCACAGACGAACACCACCCTGAACGGATTCTTGCTGTCCTTGAATTCTTTATCCAGCTCCCGCTTTTCCATTTTGGCACGGTGCGGCACGAATATCCAGCCCCCACTTTTTGAAGGTCTGCACCTCGTTCTGCTCCTGACTAATCACCACTGCCATTTCGGTTTCTCTCATCCATGCCAGTTTGCGGGCAAGCTCCTGTGCTTCCTGCTGGGTCGCTGTGCCCTGCCGGGCTTCCAGCTCCCTGATCTTTGCCTGCCAGCATTCCTGCACATAGTTGTACATCCGCACACAGGTGACCTTATTCAGGCAGACAAACATCGCCTTGCCGCTGGTCCAAAGGTCAGAGTAATGCTCCACAAAATCCTTTGCAATGGAGCGCAGCCGTTCATCTGCGGTGAGAATATGGATTTCCTTGGCAAATTCTCGTTCCAGCTTTTCCTCCTGCGAGGGATCAAGGTCGGCTGCTTCAATGGCATCCAGAATCCGCCCGGTGATCTCCGGCTTGTCCAACTGGGCGATCTTATCCGCACGGTTTTCATAATACAGCGGCACCGTTGCGCCGTCCTCCACCGCCCGCTTGAAATCATACACCGACAGATACCCGCCAAAGGTTCGCTCGGTGATATGATCATCTGCCAGAAGCGGCGTACCGGTAAAGCCGATGCGGGACGCCGTGGGCAGCAGGTGCATCATGTTGTCTGCAAAAACGCCGTACTGGCTACGGTGGGCTTCATCCGACAAAATCAGAATGTCGTGATCCGGGTAGATGGGCGGCTCCTTGGGCAGGTTGAACTTCTGGATCAGGGTAAACACAAAGCTGGGGTTGCCCTGTAGCTTTTTTACAAGGTCTGCACCGCTGGATGCAATGAACTGTGAAGCCTTTGTCTTGCCCAGCAGACCGCAGTTTTCAAAGGTATCGCTGATCTGCCGGTTCAGCTCGTCACGGTCGGTCAGAACCACAATGGTGGGCGAGCCTGCAAACTTGCGCCGGATCTTCTGCGCCAGAAAGACCATCGAATAACTCTTGCCAGACCCCTGCGTGTGCCAGAACACACCCAGCCTGCCGTCTTTCAGCTTGCGGCTCTCGTAAGCACTGACGGCCTCGTTGACGCCGAGATACTGGTGGTTGCGGGCCAGAATCTTGGTGGTGCGCCCACCGGAATGGTCGTAAAGGATGAAGTTTTCCAGCAGATCGAGGAAGGTCTTTTTCTCGCAGATGCCCCGCAGCATGGTTTCCAGTTCCACGCTGCCTACATCGCTTTCCTTCAGACGCTTCCATTCGTGGAAAAACTCGTACTTGCTGCCAAGCGTACCCACCTTGGCTTCCAATCCATTGGACAGCATAAGAAAGGCATTGTAATAGAACAACTGCGGAATGGTATCGAGGTAATCCCGATAGTTGTCTAGGTAGGCGTTCTGCACATCCACGGTGGGCTTTTTCAGCTCGATGAACAGCAGCGGAATGCCATTGACAAAGCCCACAATGTCTGTACGGCGGCGGTACAGCTGCGAGTGGATCTTCATTTCTTTTACGGCGAGGAAATGATTGTTTTCCGGGTTTTTGAAGTCGATCACCGCCGCACTCCGCGTTTCGGTGCGTCCATCCGGTCGCTTGACCGTCACCGGGATGCCATCCCGCAGCAGAAAATACTTTTCCTCATTGATCTGCATCAGGGATGCGGTGGAAACGTGCGCCGTAAATTTCTTCTGCACCTCGTCCAGCTGGTTCGGGGTGAGCCACGGGTTCAGCCGCAAAAGCGCCTGCCGAAAATACCGGGTCAGCAGCACTTCCCCATAGCTGGTGCGGCCCAACGTCCCATCCGGCCCCAGCTTTTCGGAGTTGTAAGCCAGCACGACCTCCCAGCCCAGAACATTTTGCAACAAATTGCCTGCGCTGTTCTGGACAAGGACATTTTCGGAGTATTCGCGGCTCATAGGATCACCTCTTCATCGTAATTTCAACGATTCGTTTTTATTACATCTGCAATTTCTTTAGCAATATCCTCCACGGTATCGATTGCCGTATTTCTTGCTAATTTATCTGCCAAAGAAGGACTATAATCTATAACTTCCTTCTTCGTAATATTATGCCAAATGGGGAGTATGATTTGCTCACCTGATACAGCCTTTGTTATAATGCCGTCCAACTCATAATTTGTCCAGCCCTTTTTTATGAAATCACGTGATACCACAACGATTCCAAATCGACTATTTGCTAATCCCTTATCAATTTTTCTTCTCAGACTATCTCCTATTCTCATTTCAAATTCGTCATACCAAACTTTTATACCAAGATTTTTAAGTGCATTTGCAAGTGGCCTGACAACCTCATCTTTATCTTCAGATGCATGAGAAATAAAAACGTCATACTCTGGTTCAATTCCAGCGTCTTCATTCATAATCAAGCCGTTATTATGGACAAGCGATGGAACCTCTGCAAGCGGACGATTTTCTATTTGCGGTAACGGTGCTGGTAAAACCCGAACTGAACTTTGAACTCTTCCACCCAACCCCGCCAAATCGATTGCAACATACCAATGCGCTGAGTGCGTCGTCTGCAATCTAACTGGTGATTTCTTTGCAAGCCCTCCAATATATCGATGATTTCGTCCATTTCTGTAATTGTTGAAATTGCTACTGTCCATCAATCGGACATTTGCAGCATTTCCCTTTAAAATAATTTCTACAACACGGCCCTTATCCAGTTGCCCCAAATCGTATTTTGTAAATTGCATTGTGTGCCTCTTTTCATTTTCTAATCATTTGTTCATTAAAAGCTTTTTCACCTATTTTAGCAATACAATGGAGTCTCAATCCTCGTTCATACTGTCCTAGGAGTGTGTACAGCGTACTATCTGATGCCTCTGAAAACGGCACCCAATTTGTCGCACCCTGCGCCATTTCCAAGGCCGAAATTTCCATCAGCGCACTCATTTTTGCATCTCGCAACGCTTCGATCATTCCATCTCTGGTCGGATTCTTCATTTGAGCACGAAGTTTTTGAATTTTATTCATCGCATCTTTTACGTCCTTAAGATCATTTGCTTCGGAACAATATTTATTAAGCGGATTTGACATATTATGAACACCCCTTTCATCAAAGCTCATGAAATTAATTTTATTACTGTCCTATTTTTAACAGCAACGGCAATAACGCAACGCCTACATCACAACTCTTATCTGCCAGCCACGTCAAAACAGGCTTTACTTTTTCCCACTTTGACTTTTTGCTGTCTTTGGACTTTACCACTTCTTCAATCTCAGAGATTTTATCCAGCACTTCCTGTGTCTGTTCATTCGTGAGTGAAGTCATTTCTTCTACTTCTTTGCGTACCTGCTCAAACGTAACATTCACATTCACGCTGTTGGTCACGTTGACGACCTGAGAATTAGAAACTTCCGGCTTGGGCAACTGTACCGCATTCATCTGGTATTTGTACGTTTCCAGCTTTGCCTTCATCATTTCCAGATTTTCGGTCACACAATTCGGATGTTCTACCAGATGTCCATAAAAGACCATTTTCGCATTTTTATCATTGTACCACAGACCATCATACCATTGCTTTACACATGCTTGGTATTTTCCGTCTATTTCTCTATGTAACTTCAATCGTTCCTCGTTGCTTGTAGTTTTTGCCTTTTCAATCCTAGTAATGTCATTACATACCATATTATAAAATTCTTTTGGCATATCCATAGTGTCACACCTCCACTTCTCCGCTCATCAATTTGGGCAGCAATCTATCCCGTGCTTCTCGCAATTTACGATTTTGATTCTCTAACAGAAGTCGCTTATCAAAAAGTATCATGAACGGTTTATAGAATCCTTCTGGTGAAGTCAAAAGATAAATTGAATCCAAATGTTTTTTTCCCAAATGCGCTACCGTTGCACCTACAACTGTCCGCTCAAAAAATTTGATTGGCTCATAGATTGCCTGCAACAGCCAGCCTTTTATCTCTGTGTTTTTAGGTCGTATACAACACACTCGCTGAACGAGATATGCCGTATTACCCGCCCAAGCATTGATATGAAATTCTCCATCCATTCCAACAATAATTTCGCCGTTTTGAACTAAGTAATTTTCACTCACATGCTCTGTCGTGTAATCCATTGTTTCTGCTTGTGGAATGTTGCGAATACGAATTATTGGTGTTCCATTTTTGTCCGCATTAAACAATGTACCATCAAAAGCATACCCATACTGAATCTCTGCTATATCCACCAACCGCTCTTTTTTCCACCCCTCCGGCACGCCATCCACAATTTTCGTGTTTTCATGCCCCGGAAAGTGTAAATCCACAAACCACTCTTTATAAAGCCGCTGGGCTGCTTCTTCCAGCAGTTTGATTTGTTTCTGGTTGTTTTCAATCAGGTCATCGTAAGCGGAGAGAATATTTACTATTTCAGTTTGTATATTTATACTGGGCAAAGGGATATCTAGGTTATCCAACATTCTAACAGTTAAAAACTTCGTTGTCGAACCGCTTGACATTGTTTTTAGTAATCGTAATTGCTGATTTAGTGCATAACAAAGATACCTTATATTTAGCTCTTCTTCATTAGCACTCTCAATTATGTATGTTCTTTGATAAGCATTAAACTTGCCTTTATAGTACTTCGCCGTATAATTTCCACTTGCATTATTCCCTGCAAGCAAAACGGCTTCTGTATCATATGCCCATACATCAATCGATAATGTATTTGGGTCACAAGTAAAAAATGGATATCTTCCACCTATAACTGCAGCGTTAGAATCCAGTTTTCCCGTTTTGATGATAGCAATCTTCCCTAATTTTGCAATTTTCCACTTCATACCCCCATCTCCTCCAGATTCTTCGAGATGGTTTCCATCAGGCGGTTGGACTCTGCCTGCAATTTCAGCAGTTCCTTGTGGATTTCTTTCATCCGCTGGGCAAAATCCACGCCGTCATCCTCCACAGGTGCAACGCCCACATAGGCACCGGGCGTCAGGGATGCGCCTTTCTCGTTGAGGATGGTGTCGCGGCTGGCCACCTTGCACAGACCGGGAATATCCTGATAAACGCCCTCGCCAAACTTTTCGGTGAGCCAGACGGCCTCCTTGGCAACGGTCAGCTTCTCGTTGAGGGCTTCCAGCGCCTTGTCGAACTTTTCCTGCGTGGCCTTGCGCTCTTTGCGGGGTGCTGCCTCCACAGCGGCTTTGGCGTCTTCCCGCTTGGCCTGCACGTTTTGTTCCATTGCAGCCTGAATCTCTGCAAAGGGGCGGTCGTCCGCCAGTTCTGCGTGATACTCCGCCAAAAGCCCCTTGTACTTGTCCACCTCGCCACGATAGAGCCAGACAATGGCGTTGAGGTTCTTCAGCTGCCAGTCGCTCCACTCGTTCTGAGTGCGGTCCACCACGGTATAATAGTTGCGGGCGTCGATGAACAATACGGTGTCCAGCAGATGTTCCGGTTTGCCCTTATCCAGAAACCACAGCGAACAGGGCAGGCTCTTGGTGTAGAAGAAGTTGTTGCCCACGCTCATCATCACGTCCACATGGCCGGTCTGGATCAGTTTTTCACGGATGTCCTTGTCTTTGCCCTGACTGTCGGTAGCCGAGGACGCCATCACAAAACCCGCACGGCCATGCTCGTTCAGGTAGGAGTAGAAATAGGACACCCACAGATAGTTTGCGTTGCCGATCTCCTTGGCCTTGTTCACACCGGGCAGGCCAAAGGGCAACCGCCCGGCACTCTGCGCCGACTCCGACTTGACCTTATCCACGTTAAACGGCGGATTTGCCATCACATAGTCGCAGCAGCCGTTCAGGTTGTGGGCATCGTGATAGAAGGTATTGGCTTCATCGCCGGACTTGATCACGCCGGTCAGGCCATGCACAGCCATATTCATCAGGCAGAGCTTTGCGTTGTACTCCACCTTTTCCTGTCCGTAGAAGGTCATGGTGTTGTTGGCGATCATGCCCGCATGGTTTACAAAGTCGCCGGTCTGCACAAACATACCGCCGCTGCCGCAAGCCGGGTCCAACAGAACGCCGTGGGCAGGCTCCAGCACATTGACGATCATCTTCACCAGCGATTTCGGCGTAAAGAACACGCCGTCATCCTGTGCCACGTTCTTGGCAAACTTATTCAGAAAATATTCGTAGATACGGCCGATCACATCGCCGCCCACATCGTCCAACGCATCATTGTTGAAGATGCGCAGCAGTTCCCCCAGCAGTTCATCCGAGAAGATGGTGTAGTCCTTCGGCAGAACGCCCTGCAGCTGCTCGCTCTGCTGCTCCACCAGTTCCATGGCGTTGTTCACCACTTCGCCCAGACTGTTCAGAGGATTGCCCTCAATGCCGGTCAGCCCCTGCTCCGGGATGTTGGCGGGCAAATTGACTAAGTAATTGTACTGCGCTTCCTTGGGCAGAAACAGTGCACTCTTTTCGGCAAAGTCGCTTTGCTCCACCGGCAGCACCCGGCCACCGCGCATGGGGACGGTCTTTCAGAATCTCCCGCTCCACCAGTTTGAAGCGGCTGTACGCATACCGCAGAAAAATCAGTCCCAGTACCGGCATACAGTATTGGTTCGAGGTGAGTTTAGAGCCTGCACGCAGCAGATCTGCCGACTCCCACAGGTCAGCTTCCAGTTTTTTGACGTTCACATTATTTGCCACGAGGGGGTTCCTCCTGTTGTTTGGATTTTCATTTTCTATTGTATCACATTTTTCTGCAATGTTCATCTTTAATCATCGCTATTTTCTTTTTTGACCGGAAAAAGTTGTTTACCAATGGCTGACAATGTGTTAGAACCATATACTTTCTCATTTGGAGACGCTAATCCTGCATCCAACGGATGCAGTTCAAGGGTTTGGGTGTCCCCAACAAGCATTTTGCAACGCAAATGGTGTTTGTATAGACAGACACATTGCTTGCTACAATGGTGTTGGTTCTGAGAAGCTCACAGCCAGTGAGCTATACAGATGCCCAAACCTAAGCTACAATGAAGATGTGCTGAGAGAACGAAGCATTGCTTGAGCTGAACGCTCGTACGCGCAAACTGTTCTCCGCCATCTCCATTGCAGCGTTCGATTGACGCAGGTTGAGTTATCGGCAGATAAAAATGTTGCCGTACATTCGTGTCACAAAGCAAGCTGAATCGGTAATGGGCATAGGCGGAACCGGCATTAAAGGAGGTCAGAAAAATGGAAGCTGCTGTTATTACCGCCGTCGGTATCGATGTGTCTAAGAGCAAAAGCACAGTTGCGGTACGGAGACCCGGAGGCGGAATCGCACTTCGGCCTTTCGAGGTTCACCACACGAACAGTGACTTGAAAAAGCTGACATCCACCCTCAAAAAACTGGGAGGCGATGTGCCATAATTACTCGTGATGAATTCAGTTGCCCTAAATTCACATGAGCAGGGACACGACCAACTGGATTCGAACAACGAATACATACAGGAGGTTTTCGCATGAACAAACTGCTTTCCTGCCGCTACAATATGGACACCAACCGGGTGGAAGCCCGGTTCGCAGATGGCACTACCCTTTCCATTGATTGTATCGCCATTGAGGACGAATACGGCAACACTCCAGCACAGCGAGCAGAACTGGACTGGCTACTATACAACAAGCCCTTGGAGTATGCCCGGCTTGTGCTAGGTGCTGAAATTGAGCATTATCTCTCACTTGGCTGCAATCACGGCAGACTGGAAGACTAACCTTTAATTAAGATATCCAAAGCCAAATAGCAGCCCTCTACTTGCAGTCGTTGCAAATAGAGGGCTATTATAAAGCTCAGCTTCTTATGAGTTATAGATATAAAATTTCTTCTCCATAGGATAATATTCTCTCGTCATGTGTTGTGATAACAACAATAACGTCCTTTTTGATAGAATTCAATTCATTAAGTAAAATTTCAGCACTTGTTTGATCCATAGACGCCGTTGGCTCATCCAACAAAAGTAACGATGGCTGTTTCAGTAATTCGCGGATTATTGCTATCTTTTGCCTTTCTCCTCCTGAAAGCAGATGATTCTTCTCGTCTATTCTCATGTTTAGTCCATCACATGATTTTGAGATACGATCGTGGAGGCCAAACATGTCAACCATTTCTTTTGCACGAAGAATTTCATTCGCCGAATAATCTTCTTGCGTTTTTGATGGGTAAAGATTATATAAAATTGTGCCTTCAATAAGTGGCGCATCCTGTTCGACAAAACCAATTTTAGATTGACGCAACATCTCCATATCCAGTTTTCTTATATCAATATTATTGTATTTAATACTTCCCAGATATAGGTCATTATATAGTCCGGCCATTGTATGTAACAGGGTTGATTTTCCACTACCATTTGCTCCTGCAACGATATACATTTTCCCTTGGATAAATTCTTTATGAAATTCGCTTATGACAATTTTGGAGTCAAACTGGATTTTCAAATTTTCAATTGACACGTTAATAATGCTATCGATGGTTTCACTTCCATTTTCAATACATGGAATTTTTAAGAATTCATAAATTCGATTAAATGAAACTCGCATATTCTGAAAAGATGTGCCGACTGAATAAAAATATCGAATAGTTGTAATGATAGATGAAAAATAAAGATTAATGACTGAAAATTCTCCGACCGATAATTTTTGACTGAGAACCAAATAGCCGCCCAATATAAAGAGCATTATTTGTCCAATCGTTAGAATAATTGAATCAATTCCTGAAAATTGAAATTGAAGAATTTGATTCTCTAACATTTTTTCATATAGGCTCTTAAACGGAAGATTGAGTCGATTAATAAAAGAACTTAAAAGGCCGTGTCTTTTTACATAAGATGAAAACTGAATCTGTTCAAACAGCTTTGAAAAAAATTTTGACTGAACGTTTTTCAACTCTTTGATTGACTTAAAGAGTTTTGGTTTTAATGTTGCATAAAAAAAGACATACACGAAAACCAAGAGGAGAATAATCAGCAATACACTCTTGCTCAAAAAATATAGCATTATAATGGAAAAAAGAAGTTTACATGTATTTAGTGGAAAATTCTGAAAAATCCCCAGCGAAAAGGAAACGATCTCATTGGCATCAACCTGAAGTTGATGTGTGATTTTTGAAGAGTTGAATTTAATTTCTTTGTACAAAGATATGCTTTGTATATGATGTGAAACAGTTCTTGTGATCGAGTAAAAAGTGTTTGAATAAAGAATAGTAACCATCCGGTTAATCGCAAAGTTTATTAACACAGCTGTTAAATTCAAAATCACAAAAAGAACACTATAGTTTAGAAGCGTTTTATATGCGGACATGTCATTTTGAGTGGTTGTCAAAAAATCCACAAATTTTCCAGAAATATACACAGAACTTTGGGAAAGTAAAGCGACAACCATCGAAAAACAAGTCACAAAAAGAATTTTGGATGTTTGTCCAAAAAAATGTTTCTGCAAAAAGCATATTATGGTTTTCATATTTGAATCGTGCATCTTATTAATGCCTTTTTCTGCAGTAAAAATAAGAAAGAATGGACGGAGTGCCAATATATAATAGTATTGACCAAATCATGACCGTTTTCGATTTATTGGGCAGAGCAAAAAGAATTGTAATACCTAAAAGTATGATAGGAAAAGTTAATTCATATAAAAGCATGTGTGCATATCTCCATGTTTGACAATCATCTAATGTCCATGGTAAACGCAAACCAACATACTTATTGAATGGAAGTTTTTTAGAGCAATTTCCAAAGATAGCCATAAAGCCAAACACGAGAATCTCTGAAAGAAAAATTTCCTGCGAATCAGATAGCACAATGACTTGCAACTCTTTTAATATTATATAACCAACGATAATAAATAAAAGTAGAATAACGCTAATACATATTATAGAAATTGAATAATTGTTTTTTCTGTCACTTTCTTCCAAAATTATATCATTCTTGTGCATCAACAAAAAAGCAACACTTATTATTGCAAAAAACAGACCAAATAACATACGAATGATATTATTGGGAATCAATAATTCTCCTGCAATTCCGATCAAACACAAAATTCTTACAAGGAACAGTTTGTCGTGTTTCATCTTTTCTCACCTCAAACCTAAAATCATTCCATAAGATGTTCATCAACAATATCGCAAGAATAGTCCCTATCGATCCAGGTGTTATAGCCCATTGAATCACATTGCATATCATCTACGGTGTTTAATGTACTGGCCATTTTCTTCAAAATGGGGAGCTTCCAAATTTTGGAATAGCCGGAGTCCCAATATTCTTGAAGTGTATGACAACGAATATTTCCAATCGAAAGTGGCAAATATGGTGAAGGAGCAATATCTCCATTTGCTTTAATCGACATTGTAGTATAACAACTATCATTCCCTTCACGATACCTGAAAATATGATCTAGTGGATCACCCCATTCAATACAAATAGGATTTTTATATAGAACATGTTTCTTTCGTTGGAAACGACTTGAATAGAACTTTTGTTCAGTTCATAGATTTTCCTTATTAATTGTACATATTGTTCATCCGAGGGTTTGATTTCTTCCACATGCTTGCTTGCACGACCGATAATCATCAATGGTTGGACTCGCAATTGACGTACACCATTAGCTTTACAAAAATTATAAACGGCTTCAAACTCTCCAGTATTGAATTTTGTGGGGCAAAAAGCCACACCGATTGAAATCTTGTCCTTATATTTTGATAGAATTTCGATTGCCCTAACCGCTCGACTAAATGCATCAACATTTTGTCTTAATTCAAAACAACTATTTTTTGAAAACCCATCAAGGCTTATTTGAATTCCAGATACATGAGCCTGTACTAACTCATCTGCTATTTCCTCGGTTAAATAGTAACCATTTGATACAGCTGATATTGCGGAAACCCCATTTCTGTAGAGAATCTCAGAGCAATTTACAATTAAATCTTTGCGCAAAAGCGGTTCTCCTCCACAGAAGCAAAAAGTGTGCGGCTTGATTTTTGAAATTTGATTAATAAGTTCTAGGACTTCTTCATCCGTCAATTCATTATTAACAACACAATTTTCACCGCTGGCATTATAGCAATGCAGACAACGATAATTGCATTTGTTGGTTATATCCAAAGCCAAATGCAGTGGACCCGTCACCGAGTCTTTTGTTTTTGAAACTCCCATATACTTATCCTCACACGAAATAATCCATCATGCAAACATCAATTTTTCCATACTCTTCTTTTAAAAATGCAGCTTTTTCAAATCCGGAATGCGAGAAGCTTTCTATTGCTTCAGGTTGATCTACTGGGATATATGTTCGAATTTTTGTTGTACGGCAAAGAGCTACTTTGTTAATAAGAGATGCACAGCCTTTTACAAATTCATCCAGATTTTTAGATGGGCAGCTCACATATGACAGAATCGCAACACTATTAGTTATATATCTGGATATCGCAGATGTTTCAAATTCTGCAATTCCACGGATAGTTTCCGTGTCATCCAAGAGTAAAAAATAAATTTTTCCGAGTTCAAATACAGAAGATCTTAATTGTAGAAGATCTGGAATAGCATTATATGCAAGGGGACTAGAAAACGTGAAATTATCCGATGTTTTAACTGAATCAAGAGCAAGCACGATATTTTTTAAATCGTGCTCAAATGCAAACTTGACGACCAGTTTATCATTGAGAGGCATTGTTATCCCATCCATAGTTGGAAATTCTCCTTTTTTAAAAATAATAAGTTTCAAACTTAAAAAAGTCGAAAGCACTATGCCCATATCGGTTGTTATAGCGGTGCGATGATTTTCGCCGTATTTTTTTGCAAGTAAGTCTAAAATCATTTGTACCGTATTGGTCCCATCCATAAGATTGGAAAATTCAACAGCACTTTTATTTAAGATTTTATATTGTGGGATACGCTTTTCCGGAAGTGCTATAGTAATGCAACCATTATTTTCGTTTCTTATATATGGAATACGATTCTTCACGAATATAGGTGTCAGTTTCAAATTTTCCTTATTATTCAAATTAATCGAGATCATATTTTCACCTAAAAACCGTCAGCCTTGACGAGACCACTCACAACGGCTGACGGTTTCTCCTCTATTATGCTACGGGCTTACCATCTGCATCAAGCGAAACCATCTCTATCAAAACTGCCCCAAAGGTTATTGCGACTACTCCTACGACTGCGAGGATAGCATAGGTATAGACAAATTCATTGTCTTTAAAAGTATCAGTGGGATCATCGAATTCTTCGATTATCGGAGAAGTGTACTCAGTATCCATAATATTTCTCTCCTTCATTTTATTTTAGATCTTCGGGAACGTCCGGCTGATATGCGGTGAAGAAGCAGGTGCTATTTACACTTGCTACTGCCATGCCCATTGCAACAACGCAAGTGAGCTTACTCAGCCAATATATTATTTTTTTCATTTTTTTCTCCTTTCTTTTGATTTTTGAAAACGGTCACCCAAAAGGAAAACCGAGTTCATCTTTGAAATTTTCGTGTCAGGCAAGGAATGACTGCAAATATAATCAATGCCCACTTCGAAAAATAGTAAATTGTTGTAAATCTTGAGAGTGGTAGAATATCAGTTGTCACAAGGATGACATCAAAACCAGTCAAACAGATGCTAATATGCCTATACTTTCGCTTCTTTTCTGTGGGAAGTCTCTTGTTTTTGGCTTCAACAGGGGCATACAAAAATGCAATTATGAATAGTAAACAAGTCGTCATCAACCGAAATCCATATGTCGCCACAATTTGATAACTTAAAACGACACTTGCAAGAAAGACAGATAAGAAAGCCAAGTAGCAGTTAAAATGTGAGGATGCATGATATCCTCCTAGGTATATTCGAAGTGGGATGAAGCCGAGGAGAAAAGCCAATGAGTACCATATATTACCGCAAACACATGATGCGATAAGAATGAGGAAAATACTTATTGTTGATGAAATCAACAATTCATAGGCATATACATAAATATTTGATTCACTGCGTTCAATAATTTCATGACCATATAGCCATTCGACGACTTTTCGAGAGATAGTACGCTCTAACATAAAATTTTCATTTATAAAAAGAAACAGACGGGCATCCTCCTTGTATTGTCGGATGCCCGTCTGTTCACAAGAAGTTAACAAGAATGAAACTTTTTAACTAAGCGAGTAGATAGCAGTAATTGATTTTATTTCGAGTTTCGCCAATGAAGCCATTTCCTTATCAACAGTATAATGGCAATGATCATCACCACGATAAAAGTAGAAATTGGAAAGCTGGGTTTAAAAAGATGACTTTGCGTAAAAGAAAAAAGAACCAACAATCGAAACGCTACGGCTATTAGTAACAGAATTCCAGTTGATTTTTCCATTATTATATCTCCCGGTAGCGTATGTTGAAATCACATGTTTGTTTCAACATAGATTTTTCCGTTTCGGATTACAAAATTAAGGTATGCATTAGCAGTTCCTGCAACGCTGAAATATTTGAATTCAATTTTCAGGCTCGCCATAGTCGATGTGTGTGTAAGACTATGAGAGAGAATCTCATGAACCGTCGTATAGTCCAAGTCATAGGCGGCTGTGATTTTATAGCTACTGTTAGTGTCAACCTTGTACTCAAAATGCGAACCGATGGAGTTGTATTCAACCGTATAAGTACCGTGGATAACGGGATCGCCATTTGCTCGTCCCTGAATCGGAGTGTCTGGACGAATCGTAATGGTTCCATGTTCGCTGTTGTCCAACTGAATCGTACCAGATTCACCGATGGGTGCAACATAATAGGACTTTAGTTCCGGCTCAGTGATTGCGGCGTTTGCCATTAAAGGATTTACTGCCATCAAAAGGGCAGCACTACCGGATAGTGCAAGGAAGCTACGCCGAGAAAGCTTTTTCATGGTGATCGACCTCCTAAAATGAAATTTACAAATCATAGACATATAGCTAACGCTATACATCATGATTTTTAGTTGATGATACCATAATTTCAAACAAAAGTAATCTATTTGTCGTGAATGGTTAGCTTTCTGGCACGAACGGTCAATTTGGAGACTTGCTGATTCCTATCCTACCATTTATAATGGTTGTAAACACCAAATCTAATTGGAGGATCTTCAGATGGCAAAATATACAGTCGCGGTCTGCGATGATGAAAAAGAAGACTTAAGTTTCATCGTAAGAAAAATCACAGAATATGACACACACCAGCTCTTTGAGATCAAAACCTATACAGATGGAGAACTACTTTTTGACGAATTAAAATCACAAAAAACATCCATTGATCTCTTGCTTTTGGACATAGAGATGCCATCCAATGGATTTCAACTTGCAAGAACTCTACAAGCTTTGCCAAAGCATCCAATGGTGATTTTTGTAACTAGACAGCATGAGTATGCCGTTCAAGGTTACGGAATAGCTTTTCGCTATTTGACAAAACCGTTAAATGACCTATTGTTTAAATCCGCAATGGATGCGGCAACTCAGGAACTCGCCTCGCGCCGATTCCTTGTTGAATGTGATGGCGGAACATTATCGCTGGAGACCGCAAATATTTACTATATTGAAAGTTATGGTCATACAATTTTAGTCCACAGCAAAGGTAAAGACTTTCAGCTTCGGATGAATATTCAAGATGCAGCCAAGCAGCTTCCTAAACGCTGCTTTACAGCACCCCATAGGTGCTATCTTGTTAATATGGAACACATCCTTTATACTTCATCGGACGAAATTATGCTTTGCAACGGAGCAAAGCTGCCTATTAGCCGAAGAAAACGTCAGGAATTCAATCAAGCGTTTAACACATATTTAGGACGGTAAAATGTATTATTTTATAGAATTGGCCGGAAGTATTACAAACATTGCACTGCTCAGTCTGTTTATGAGCCGACTGTTTGTGCGAAACAAGGTTCAAAGCAAATGGCACTACACATTTCTTACTTTGTTATGCACAGGGCAGTGCGTTCTAAGTCTTTTTCCGAATTGGGTGATACCTAGGACACTCTATCTGCTGCTTGGAGGTTTTTTACTAGCAAGATTGTTCTATGAAGTTCAGACTTGGCCGGCAGCTTTCGCAAGCGGTTCATTTTTTGTCTTGGGTTCCGTGATAGAGATTCTTGCGATGCTATTGATTGGCGTTCGTCTGCCAGATACAGATCTTTTAATGCAGGCCGGAGCAGTGCGAGTGATTTATGTTGTGTTCTCTAATCTGCTTCAAATACCACTTCTTATTTTAGTGTCACATTTTTTCAACAGGGAAGAAAGTGATTTGCGGATTGTATGGCTTCTTCCTCTAATCAGTATTCAACTTGCAAGTATCTCCGTGTGCTATGTCGTACAGTGCCATGCAGCAGATAAAGACTTTCCGGACTATATGGTTTTCTTTATGGCTGTCCTGCTTTTTGTGAATATTATGATCGTTTTCTATGTGGAAGCCCTGCGGAAAAATGAAAAAGAAAAGTATTTGGCAGAACTAACAGAACAGCACTATCATTTACAAATAGAGTACTATCAGCAACTTCTGGAAAAACAACAGGAAACAAAAGCCCTTTGGCATGACATTAAAAAATATACCGCCGCAATGCAAGCGGTTGCAGCACAAAATGACTCCGAACAACTCCGTCAGATTGCTCAAGCAGCTGCGGATGCTTATGAACGTGTGAAAGACATCTCTGCTGTTGGCAATCCTGTGGTCGATGCTTTACTAAATCAATATCTCCGTTCTGCAAAAGAGAACCAAATCCAAGTTCTTTTGGATATAACAATTCCAGAAGTTCTCGCTATCTCAACGTTGTTGTTAAGTGTTGTTATTGGTAATACATTCGATAATGCAATTGAAGCTTGCCGACTTATCGCTCCAGAGAAAAGGATGATTCACTTGCAACTACGAAAACAGAACCGAATCCTGTTTTACAGTATCGAAAATCCATATATAGATGCTGTCACCCAACTGCGTGTAGGAAAACATCATGGTTACGGGCTGAAAAACGTAGAACGCGCTGTGAATCAAAACAATGGTAATTTTCAGCTGGAGAAAGTTGATGGAAATTTTATTGTGCAAATCCGTTTAAACTGTGAGAATTAAATATGTTCCCCAGCCAAATAATCAGTGTACATCCATACTGATTGTTTGGCTTTTTATTTTGCAAAGGAGCGTGATACCATGACCCAACCCAAAACCGACCTTGCCTATCTCCGCAACGAAAAATCCAAAGCAGAGCAGAAGCTGCGCTCTTGCCAGCACCGAGAGAAGATTCTTGAACGCCAGATGTCAGAGCTGAACCGAAAAGAGCGCGTGCATCGCCTTTGCACCCGTGCTGGAATGCTGGAAAGCTTTCTGGTCTGTCCGGGAGAACTGACCGACGATCAGGTGATGGAACTGCTGAAAATCTCGTTCCGTCAACCGGAAGTCGTGCTGGCGCTTGCAAAGATGGTGCATGACGTTCACGAACGCAGCAACGTCCAAAACCCTTTAGAATAAAGGGCGCAATTATACACCGTTCCGGTGAAATTGCGGTCTTGCAGACGGCTCGATGAAATCGAAGCTGGCGTTTGTGCGCCAGCCCGATTCCATCCCAAGGAAAACTG
>ENA-OQKK01000244-OQKK01000244.1-human-gut-metagenome-genome-assembly--contig:-NODE-244-length-16936-cov-3.874769_pt1 | contig 16936 bp, 9 predicted proteins | sample MGYA00242648_ERZ504797 | MGnify/ENA primary metagenome ERZ504797 (study PRJEB26092, sample SAMD00036412) | human gut metagenome | host: Homo sapiens | study: EMG produced TPA metagenomics assembly of... | reverse complement strand
GAGTGGGTACCAGCTGATGATTCGTGGCGAATTATTCAGAGGACGCTTCCGTAAGGGATTCGACAATCCCTGCCTTTCAAACCGGAAGAAATAACTCCGGTTAATTACACACTGTACTGATGTGGCACACACATTTCTGCCGGGACACAGGACTGATGATTCAAATTCAAAGTTCCTGGTTCCCCATTATTGACCGCAATCCACAAAGGTTTATTGATACCTATCATTGTACGGTAGAAGATTTTGTGATGAAACAAAAGATCAAAATTTATCATCAGCAAGGAGCTGCAAGCAGAGTTATACTACCTGTGGTAAAAAAAATAAAAAGGGAGTATCCAAACAAGCTCAAATGTCATCCAATAGCAAGAGCCGTATGACTACTCCAGCATTCATACGGCTCTTTTTATATGTAACTACCATCTGTAACTTTTCCGAAGGTTCATCTTAGTCTGGATACTCTCATCAAAAATATCATATAGAAGCAATCCGTTCTATCAACTCGTTACCCAACGCTGTTTTCGCTTCAATATGCTGCAACACCGCTGTCACAAACGGATTACTTTCAAATACCCCACGCACCTGTTCAAAATCCTGCTCCATTTCTTCACGTGATCCATCTGCACCGAACCCCGTCATAGCAGACAAAGAAAACTCCTTTTTCGCATCGGCATAGACCATTTTATCCAATCCGACAACAGCCTCCTGCCACTTCTTCACGATAGCAATAACATCCTTTGCCGTTATTTCATCGGAACGCAGATTATAAAACTCAAGCATCTTCCCATACGCCCATGTCCACTCGTATGTATAATAATTACGATGCATCTCAACAAAACGGTCATGAATCTGATCCACATTAGTCAGGATTCCAGATTCTATATCTGCCATCAACTTCTCTATTTCACTTTTAGGAGCGATCAATCCGGAAATATCCACCCATTCTCCTGTCCCTATCTCTGTATCAGGAATCAACCGGGCACGGATTTCCTCATCACTGCTAAAACGAACCTCCTCCAAACGCTTGATTAATGAATTACCCAAAAATTTATGAATAGCCGTTTCATAAAAACGAATGCCATTATTTAAAGAAGAATTCTTAATTTTCGCACTTTGGTAAGAGTAAGTTTCTGAAGTTTCTCCGGATACTTTACGTAATTCTTTCAGAATACTACGCCCTTTCATCATTTTCTGAATAGTATAGGGACTCAACAGGTTATAATTAATCTGATCCAAACGGTTCGGATCTTTACGTTTGTCACGTTTAGGCCACTTTTGAGCATCCCGAATCGTACCTACACTCCGCAAATTCACCCCTGGCACCAGATAAGTGGTATTTTGCTGCTCTATCAGATAAGAAAAAGGCAGATTAGAAGTATCGGCATGATTCACATGACGCCCCATAACCAAAGAAAATGCACCTACACGTGCGGGCCATAAAATATAAGAATCGGAAGTAGTCTTCGCCCCACGCTCCATAGCCCCCTGATGAATCGGACCTAACTTATACATATGGTTGCTTTGATTAGAGCCGGAACCCGCATTCATAAAAGAGAACATTCCGGCAATCAGCAAAGTAGACTTATGATGAGTCACCGTAAAGGGTCCGGCAAAAATGGCACATGCCTCACCGTTCTCTTCTTGACAATTACTGAAAAACAAAGAATCGGATGCAGAATAGTTATGTCCCAAATGACATGCCTGGCTGATAAAGCAACGGGTCAACATAGTTCCATCTTCCACATTGGAGCCGCTTGATATAATAAAATCATCGCATACCACTCCATAGCCGATATGAATAGGCGCTTGCTCATTACTGTTCAAGCTACCGTTTTTCAATCGTCCCGCCCCTTCTATCTTACAATAATCACCTATTCGTACATTCTTTATATATCCCGCATCAACAATGGTAACATAGTGGCCAATAGTACCTGTATCCGAAGCATTCTCTTCAGCATACCGGTCAATAATGGCTTTCATCCGGCAAATCAATTCAGGACGATGACGGTATAATGCCAGAATATAGGCCTGATGCGCTGACAGACGATCATGAATAGGCACTTCACGTCCACCCGTTTCATTCAATACAGCTACTTCAACGCCATTCCCAAACTTGCTCCGGCCATCTACCAGAATGATATCTACATTCTCTATAAATGCATAATCCCCAATGATATAGTTGGCTATATAGTTCTTTATATTCTCAATACAACAATTATCGCCCACCGTTACATTATGCAAGGTCGCATGATACAATCCGGAATGTTTACGCATACCACCTGCCAACGTAAACTCATCTTCAAAGACCCCCAATCTGACCTTTCCGGAAAAACGGGTATGATAAATATAGTCCGTCTTAAAGTTCTCTACTACTTCAATTTCATCCCAATCAACCGCAGTGCATGATCTCTCTTTTAATTGTTGTATTTCTTCTTGTGTAAGTGAACGATAAGTTTTCATCTTCTATATGTATTTATTCTTCATCATAGGTTTGATAAAGAAAATCGTTATAAGGATACTTCTGTACGTGTAGCTCGCGCACCTTATTATATATAATAGTCTTCAATTCATCCATATTTATTTTCTCTCTGGCAGAAATGAAGATACAATTATCATTCAATTTTGCCATCCATGTCTTCATCAGTTCTTCCAATGTAATATTCTCCCTGGTTTTAGGAGTCAAATCATCCTCTGCTTTCTCTATATAGGTATAAGCATCTATCTTGTTAAAAACAATCATGGTAGGCTTTCCACCTGCCCCCAAGTCAGCAATCGTTTTATCAACCACAGAAATTTGTTCCTCAAAATCCGGATGAGAAATATCCACCACATGAATCAGCAGATCTGCTTCACGCACTTCGTCCAAAGTTGATTTAAAGGAATCAACCAAATCCGTTGGTAATTTACGGATAAATCCTACGGTATCTGTAAGCAGAAATGGCAGATTCTCAATAATCACTTTGCGTACTGTGGTGTCCAATGTTGCAAAAAGTTTATTTTCAGCAAAGACCTCGCTTTTTGAAAGCAAATTCATTAAAGTAGATTTTCCCACATTGGTATACCCTACCAAAGCTACACGTATCATACGCCCACGGTTTTTACGTTGAGTGGACTTCTGTTTATCAATTTCAGCCAACCGTTCTTTCAACAATGACATACGATTCAAAATGATACGACGGTCCATTTCCAACTGAGTTTCACCCGGCCCACGTAATCCCACAGAGCCTTTACCTCCACCGGCACCGGATCCACCTCCCTGACGCTCCAAGTGAGTCCACAAACGTTGCAGACGAGGCAGCATATACTTATATTGGGCCAACTCCACTTGTGTTTTAGCATTTGCAGTTTGAGCCCGCATGGCAAAAATATCCAGAATCAGCGAAGTACGGTCCAAAATCTTCACTTTCAGTTCAGCTTCTATATTACGTATCTGCTTGGCAGAAAGTTCATCATCAAAAATCACCATTCCGACTTCACGCTCATTTTCCTCTTCCTGATGAATATATTCCTTGATTTCTTCCAGCTTTCCTCTACCGACATAAGTCACGGAATTGGCAGCAGGCAGTTTCTGAGTAAACCTTTTCACCACTGTTGCTCCGGCCGTTTCGGCCAAGAACTCCAACTCATCCAAATACTCCTTGGTCTTACGCTCATCTTGTGTCTGAGTAATCAAACCAACTAAGATGGCAGTTTCAACCTGTGCTTCAGAAATTACAAATTCTTTCATTTATCTATCAATCTAAATAAGTTCGCGACAAATATAACAAAAAAAGAGGATGAACGTTGAACGTCATCCTCTTTTTTATTACAGTTATTCCCTATAGTTGTGGTTGTGGAGCAGCCGGATTGTTATCAGTGTCACTGATTCCGGAATTGGTTTCCATTTCACATTGCGGAATCCGATAGATCAGGATCTGCGCTTCTGCTGCTGAATTATATTGTACAGACGGGTCATAATTCGTATTCTTACGAACCACCGGCTTTTTCAAGCGTAGGATATCGAACAGTGAGAAACCTTCTCCCCAAAGTTCCATACGACGCTGCAACCAAACCTCATCCTGAAAATCCTGTGCTGAATTAGCTTTACTTGTAAAAGAAGGATCCCGATATGTCCGTACAAAATTTTCCAATGTACTCTTTCCGCCACTCAGATTACCACCCATGGCTTCTGCCTCAGCCTTTATCAGATACATTTCTTCAACACGCATCAAAGGCCAGTCTGACGCATTGGTTGTGTTACCAAATATACTTTGATAAGCTCCGAACTTTGTATTTACATACGGAGTCAAACCAAAATATTCAACGATGGAAGTACCCTCAATCTGCTCATTATCAATCAATGAAGATTTATTATCCGGAGACAAGAACCATTGTTTACGGATATCTGTTTCGGGTATTAAATCATATAATGCAGAATTCACCTTTCTATATCCATCAGGCACTCCTGAAGTATAACCGTTCCCGGTAAAAGAGCACAAGTGCGAAGGCCAGTTGATAATACCTGTCTGGACAACATCATTATCAGGCGTAATCATCACTCCCCATAACCATGAACTTGCCGATGCTGAATTAAAGGTAGGAGTAGATACCTGGGCTAAAGTCTGAGGTGTACCGCCAGCAATGGCACGTTCTGCATCTTTAGCTGCATCCGCCCATTTTTGCATTAACAGATTGGCACGAGCACGCAATCCGTAAACTACCGCCTCGTCAATCTGATCTTTGTTTGAGCCATTATCATACCCGGTCAATAAATCAGCAGCCGTATTCAAGTCACTCATAATCTGGTCATACACCTGCTGTACAGTTGCACGCGGATTATTCTGCATATCTTCATCAGTCATTGTTTCTGTAACAATAGGTACTGCCAGACTATTTTCATGACCTGCATAAGTAAACTGATAAATTTGAACCAAGTTCAGATAGTCATAAGCACGAGCAGCTAAAGCTTGGCCACGATAAACCTTCAAAGAAGAATCTTCCGTATCTGCCGCTATCAATTTCAATACATTGTTTGCAGCTTTCAAGTGATTATAGAACGTTTTCCAAATCAATTCATCGCTTGAACTATCGTATACTCTGTCACTATAATTCTGAGATGTATTAAACCAGTTATATCCATTAACCAATGCAACCAAGTCCTGCCCTCCTGATTCCAATATCATAGATACCGCAGGAATACCATAGTCATTATGATAAGTAGTGGCATCATCTGAAATCGTACCAAAAGTATTTAATTTGGCTGCCATAGCGTTCACTTCAGCAGTTATCAAATTAGGTCTGCCATTGATTATATCTTCTTTCTGTTCTTCAGATATGTAATCTCCTTCAGGAAATTTATCCAAATCGCAAGATGCCATTAATAAAGCGACACCTGCAAATGCTATATATTTATTTGACAATTTCATATTCTTAAAAATGGGTTGCTAAATTAGAAATTTAAAGATATACCTCCGGAAATTGTGCGGATAGGTGAATATACATTGTCAGCAGCCACATAACCTTGACGTGGGTCCAACCCTTTGCGAGCTGTCAGCAAAGCCACATTATCTGCAACAAAGAATACACGGACACCGTCAATCTGCATTTTACGTGTCAGACTCTTCGGCAAAGTATAACCCAATGTAATATTCTGCAAGCTTAAATAGTCCGAACTAGTCAAGAAACGATCTGTTAATCTGTTCGTATATTGGTCATTAATATTCATACGAGGAACATCCGTATTTTATTTTCAGGAGTCCATGCTTTTAACATATCTTTATGCAAAGCACTACCTGTGGCTGCCACATCCATCAATCCTTGATAAGTATAGTCCAGAATACGTCCACCAAGCTGGTATGCAAACGAAACAGAGAGATCAAAGCCATAGGCTGTAACACTTGTTCCAAAACCACCATAAACTTTAGGTAGAATATCACCTGATGCGAATCTGTTTTCAGAAGCGACAGAATAAGATTTCGTAACTGTATTACCATTCTCATCCGGAGTCACCAGCGCCCACAGACTCTCTCCTGTTTCAGAATCCACACCTACATATTTAGGTAAATAAAGCTGGTACATAGACTCGTCTTCACGATAAATCCGGGCACCGTCAATCAATTGTCCATTCAGTTCTGGAGATAATTCCAAGACTTTATTCTTAAAATGTGTAAGATTAAAGTTTACATTCCAGGAAAAATTCTTGTTTTCAATTATATTGGAATACAAGTCCAATTCAACCCCACGGTTTACCATTGACCCCACATTCTCAGGAAAACGGGAATAACCCATTGAAGCTGCTACCGGTTTGAAATAAAGCATATCGGTTGTTTTACGTGAGAAGTACTCAACAGAACCACCTAACTTACCACCCCAAAAAGCGAAATCAAATCCAGTATTAAAGCTGTGTGAAGTTTCCCAAGTAATTTCCTTATTACCTTTATAATATAGAGAAGTTGAAAAATCGCCATTACTGTTTGCCAATGTATACTGGTCTTGATACGGATAGTAGTTACGGTACAAACCACCTTGGAACATCAAGTTATCATTACCTTGCAAACCATAGCTGATTTTAAATTTCAACATATCAATCCAAGACTGGTTTTCCAAGAATTTCTCTTTGCTTAATAACCATCCAGCTCCTACAGACCAGAAGTTACCCCAACGATTATCCGGGTGAAAACAAGAAGAAGCATCACGACGGAAAGAAGCTGAAACAAAATACCGTCCATCATAGTCATATTGTGCACGGAACAGCCATCCTTCTGTTGCATAATTACGAGAATATGAATTATTGCTCTGGTTCATAATACCATTGCCTAATTCAGGAACATTCGGATCATACAATTTCTCACGTTGTCCGTACAAATATTGATATTTATAGTCATAACTTTCATGTCCGGCCAAAATATCCACATTATGAACATCATTAAATGTTTTGTTGTATGTCAACAAATACTGCTGATTTACACTAAATGTACGCTCACTAGATACACTGATCAAACCTCCGACTCCGCTAGTTTCAGAATACTGTCCGTAGAAGGGGTTAACCATCTCTGTAGCACGCACATTATTTACATCAACACCTATATTCACTTTTGCCTTGATTCCATTCCAAATATCAATATCAGCAGACCATTTTCCACTAACCACATCACCCGAATATTTCATTTTATCCAGCATATAACTTGCCAACGGATTTGCATTAGGAATCGTATTACGGCTACCATTTGAATCTTGTCCTGGCTTTCCATAATCATAACGAAGGAAACCTCGATTATCTACCATAATATTACCCTGTGCATCACGAACATACATAGGATAAATGGCTCCCATAATATTTGATGCATAAAAGATGTTTGCATTTGATGTACCACCCTCAGTATCCTGTTCACGGCTATCATAATGAGTAAATGATACATTTCCTCCCATCTTCAGCCAAGGCTTCACTTGATAGTCAGCTTTCAAACGTGCAGAATAACGTTGGAAACCAGAGTTAGGAACAATTCCCTTATCATCCAAATAGCCGGCCGACATATAATAATTCATTTTTTCAGTCGCACCGCTGATACTTAAATTATACTCTTGACGCAGGTTATTTTCAAAAATTTCATCCGACCAATTATCCGGAGTATAATAATATGTACCATCAGAATAACCTAATGTCGCATTAGGATTCAATTTGCCATCCATACCGATCAGTTGCTGTCCTTGAGGAATGGAATACACCTGATATCCCAAATATGTAGAAGAAAGCATTGCTTGATTAGCGTACGCATTAGCTTTAGCCAAATCTCCGGCTGCCGCATATCCTTTCAAATCGGCATTATAAATAGAAGAATAGTTTAATTCATAGAATGTAGCCGGATCCGTAATTGTTTCATAATTAGGTACTCCACGTTTATTCACACCCCATTTAGCGTCAAAAGTAACACGGGCTTCCCCACTTTTACCACGCTTGGTAGTAATCAAGATTACACCATTAGCACCACGTGCACCATACAGAGCATTAGAAGCAGCATCTTTCAACACTGTCATTGATTCTATATCAGAAGTACTGATAGCAGAAATTTCACCATCATACGGAACTCCATCTACCACATACAAAGGCTTGTTACTAGCCGATATAGATCCAATACCACGAATACGCACTTCAGCATCTTTGCCCGGCTGACCATTATTACTCGTAGTTTGTACTCCGGCTACTTGACCCGCCAAAGCATTTGTCACATTTGAAGTTTGTCTCGTCGCTATTTTTTCATTTTTTATAGTAGCAGCCGAACCTGTAAATGCAGATTTTTTCGCTGTACCATAAGCCACCACCATTACCTCTTCAAGCTGTTCTGTATCAGACTTTAATACAATATTCAAGTTTGCTTTAACTGGCACTTCTTGTGTAGCCATTCCGATAAAGGAAACTACCAAAGTCTTTGCGGAACTAATTATTTATGTAAATATTTGATAATCAACACAAAAGTATTTCTTCGCTTTACCTGCTTTTCTGCTATATAAATTGTTTGAGAAGTATAAAAGAAATAATTTTCTACCTTTATTCTACTGAAATAAAGTGTTTACTTCATTTTTGTTTTAAATATATTTTGACTATATATTATAAAAGAACTGATATTCTCAATTTAAATGAAAATATCAGTCCTTTCCTTAGTACCAAATAACAATATTTGCTGTATATTAGTTATTTATATGCAGGATTCTGATCTGCTATTGTTAACGCACCGTTCGCATCAATTTCATCTTGAGGTATGGGCATTTCTAATTTGTCTGAACCGGCAGGAATCAATCCGACTCTGCTCCAATCCAATGTTAAATTTGAACGATCCATTGGTAAATCTCTGCGCTTAAGATCAAATAAACGGTGACCTTCAGCAAAAAGTTCACGACGACGTTCATTCTGTATCTCTGTTTTTAAAACATCACCTGTGCCTGAATATGCATTTATACCGCGTGCTTCCCTCACTTTATTCAAAGCAGCTAAGGCTTCATCTTCATGATTATTATCAGCGGCTAGTTCAGCTATAATTAAATACATTTCAGAACCACGCATCATATTATAATCACCTTCAGCAAAAGCTACTGTACCAGAGCCTTTTGTTCCATCGCTATCGTCATTCTTCCGGCTGTTAATTTTGCATGTGACATAGCTGCCATTGCGTTTGTAATATTTGCCATCTATCTTTACAAATAAAGTTTTACGGATATCTGTATCATCAAAAATATCAATCAACTCTTTTGCAACACCTAGAGAACTGTACCCGTCTTTTTACATAAGTAGAATCTTGGTCACAATAGTACCAAAATGCTGGCAACGATAAGAATGATTGCTTGTCAGTAGAGGTACATGTAAAATACCATATTGTTTCAGTGTTATTTTCACAGAACTTGTTTTTATAATCAGCTTTTGACATCAATGTAATTTCTGATAAAGCTTTGTTTGCATGTGACGTTCCATTAGTGTAATCGCCTAAGTCTAAATAAATTCTAGCAGCAATTCCATGAGCTGCCTGTTCTGTTATGTAACATTTTGAAGAAGAGGATGTACCTGTCAATAAAGTACAAGCCTTTTCAATATCATTCACCATTTGAACATAGCAATCTTTTACCGTAGAGCGAGGTATGTCTGTAGTTGAAGATGTTAAACGAAGAATAACTCCTGGATTATCAGGATATTTATTAACAGGTTTTGCATACATTCTAATCAAATAGTGATATGCATAGGTACGCAATGCCAAAGACTCTCCTTCAATACGATTACGTTCACTACTTTCCGGTAATGTTTCTAAATTATCTAAAATAGCATTACAGTTATCAATTAAGCTATAGCAACCAATCCAAGGATCCACAGAATAAGTACTGCTTGGAGTAATAGAGTATTGATAAGGTGAAACAAAACGATTATAGTTACCTGTACTGTTTACCATTGCATCATCAGCCATCACATCAGGCATAAAGAAATATATTGATTGGTATAATGAGCGTAATGGCCATTAGTAAACCAGTCATAAGCACCAATTAACACCTGCTGTGCTCCTTCAGTACTAGTGAAAACAACTTGCATCTGAATACTGGTCAGAAGGAGTTACATCCAAAAAATCATTGCAGCCGCTTAATGAAGCAGTCAACAGTATAGAAGCAAAAATATAGGATATTTTTTTCTATATATATCTGGTTTATAAGTTAGAAAGTTAGATTAATTCCCGCAGTAAATGTTCTCGCCAATGGAACTGTACCGCCTCCATCAAGCAAACCATCAACACCACCTAATTCTACATCATAACTTTTGAATTTTTTATCCAAATTCCAAGTTATCAAGTTATCTGCACTGACATAGATACGTACATTCTGTAATAGAATTTTTTTAATCAGTGATTTGGGTAGTGAATAACCTAAACTGATATTCTTAACTTAATGAAATCTGCATTATGTAGATAGCGACTTGATCTTCCATTAGAAGTATTGGAATTATTTGGAATAAATTTTGGATTGGAAGCATTTGTGTTTTCCGGTGTCCAACTATCTGCTTGTTCTGTTATCAACTGATATCCAGTCTTATTTCCATCATTTAATAAATTTTCCTCATATACATCATATATCTTACCTCCAAATCCGTAAGTAAACATGAATGAGAAATCTACACCTTTCCATGAAACAGTATTAGTCAAACCTCCGGTTGCTGAAGGAAGTGCAGACCCTAATTTATATTTTGTAGCTTTAGAGTATGTATTGGTTGTGGTACGTTCTCCTGTAGGGTTGCCTTTATCATCAGTTACATCCATATACCACAGTGGGTCTCCATTAACGGGGTCTACACCAGCCCATTCTTGCATATAGAATTCATAGATACTATAGCCTACAGTCCGAATTTTGGTGCCAACCACTTCTTCTTTTTGAGGATAAGATGTTATTTTATTATTGTTAAAAGCAATATTAAAGTCCGTTGTCCAAGTGAAATCTTTCGTATTGATATTTGTTGAATGCAAATCAATTTCTATACCTTGATTACGCATACCACCTAGGTTTGATATAGCATTTTCAAATCCGGTTGAGGGCGCCAATGGTTTTTCAAGTAATAAGGCATCTGAAGTTTTATTGTAATATTCAATACTACCATTCAAACATCCAAATATTCCAAAATCAATACCTACATTAAAATTTTTAGACTTTTCCCATGATAATTCATCATTAGGAATTTGCAGGTGTGTAATGCCGTTTTGACCATTGTAATTGTTTCCTGTATCATATAAGCCTTGGAAGCCATACAAATAATCAGATTGTTTGTTACCTGAAGTTCCATAACTGGCACGTAATTTTAAATCATCAACCCATTCAATACCTTTAAAAAAATTCTCTTCACTGATACGCCAGTTGCCACCGATAGACCAGAACGTCCCCCAACGATGTCCAGGTGCAAACCGTGAGGAGCCATCGGTACGAATACTGAATGAAAGAAAGTATTTGTTTAAATAATCATAGTTTATGCGCCCGAAAAATGATTGCATACGCTCGTGATCTTTCTTTGATTTAGTTTCATAAGGAGTAGAGGCCATACTTAATTCAATCATTTCACTATTAGAAAAACCTGTAGCATGGGCATGAAGCATGGAATAAGTGTTCTTATATGCTTCATAACCGGCCAGCAAACCAATATGATGATCATTAAACAAAGAAAAAGCATAATTCAACGTACTGGTAAATGTGGATGTGATGTCACTAATAGCATATTTGCTTAATCGTCCATCTACTGCCGCACCATTACCATGTTCTGGATTATACCAACGCATTTCATCCATATTGGTATAGTCATAAGAGAAACTGTTACGCCAATGTACACCGAAAATATTCAAATCAATAAATGGACTAATTAATGCCCGATGCGTTTTAGTATTGTAGATATCCATTTTCGAAAAAGCCAGTGTGTTCATGTCATTGAACACAGGGTTCACATAGTTATAAACAGGATTGCCTTTTTCATCATAGATTTTATAAAATCATTATCCAATTTATAGAGCGAGATAGCATTAGGGACAAAAAAAGCATTGGTTAAAGGTGATGAACCACCTCCACCGCCCGGAGGGGTGTTTTGCTCATTGACTGACATTGTGGATGTTACACCGATTTCTGCCCAAGGCTTAATTTTACTGCTGACATTAATGCGGGCAGAATAACGTGATAAATCCGAACCAACGGCCAAACCATCTTGGTCCATATATCCCAAAGATATAAAATATTTAGATTTGTCACTACCACCACTGATGCTTAAATCATATTGCTGGGTAGTTGCTGTCTTAAACAGTTCATCTAAATAGTCTGTATTTATCATAGCTTTTGCACCACTTGCCAAAATTCCCTCTCCAGTAAAAGGATTAGCCATATTAAAAGGATTGGCTTTATACATATCTTGTACAGATGCATTAGCTGCAATACTAGCTGCTTCGGAAGTCATTCCGTCGCTTATGTTTTGAGTATAGAATCCTTTGTAATAAGTCTTATAATGTTCTGTAGAACTCATTAAATCATAGCCATTGGAAGGTAAATGTGAAGAACTTACTTGAGCTTTAAATTCGATCTTTGCTTGTCCGGAAGCACCTTGCTTTGTAGTTATCATGACAACCCCGTTAGCAGCACGCGAACCATATAATGAAGCGGCAGACGCATCTTTCAGAACCGATATGGATTCTATGTCATTAGGATTCAAATTGGATAATGGATTTACAGAAGTTCCATAACTATCTTCATCTGCGACTTTTGATATATTCTTTGATGAAACAGGAACGCCATCAATAACATACAAAGGCTGGCTGGATGCGGACATAGACCCAATACCGCGGATACGTACTTGGCTTACTGAACCAGGTTGACCTGATTGACTTTCTACTTGTACGCCTGCGGATAATCCTTGTAACGCTTTCTCAAAAGAAGCAGTTGGGACTTTCTCTAAAGCATCCGATTTCACAGTAGCTACCGAACCTGTTAATGAATTTTTCTTAGCAGCACCATACGCAACCACCACAACTTCATCAAGAGTTTCAGTATCGGGTTTCAAACTAATATGTAAATTAGACTTGACATCCAATTCTTGACTCTTCATTCCGATAAAGGAACTACCAAAGTCTTTGCGGAACTAAAATATACAAAAAAACATCTAGTAATCAAATGTTTAGCATTCTGCTCTCTTGTAGATATACAATATTACATCTATTATAACAAACTATAAATCAACTATATATTATAACATAAAAAAATAATTTGATTTTATGTCTACTTTTATTCTACCTTAAACATAAAAAGATGCCTAGTAATCTAAGCATCTTTTTTATTATAGACCTATTATTAGCTATTCGTTTTTATCAGTAATCTCACTATTGGCATTTAACTCCTTATCAGGGATTTGATAAATGAATAATTTACTACCTGCAGGGACTTCCTTTGGAGCAATCGCACTATGATTAATTGCATGTGTTCTATCCAAACTTTCATTACGACGTTTCATGTCAAATAAACGACGACCTTCACCCCACATTTCAATACGCTTTTGAAGTTCAATTTCTTGTAAAAGTGCATCACTTGTTGCGGATGTTTCATATTTTGGATTACGAGTTTTCATAATCGTAGTCAGCATTGTTTTGGCTTCATTTTCTTTCCCTGCCCTATATAATGCTTCTGCAGCTACAAAATACATTTCACCAGTACGCAAATAAATATAGTCAGAGCAAAAAGTATCACCTGTAGGAGTAAAACCAGGCGCGGTAGAACCTATATCAATAAATTTGCGCTGCACATATTGTCTTACTTTATAATGAGTATTTGTTTCTCCCAAATCAACTCCAAACCATTTTTTACGAATGTCATCATCTGAAATTTTTTCATACAAATCACTGGAAATCATTTTGTAATTTCCTAAATTACCACCATATCCCGGGCCGTAAGGATCAACTTGACTCATGAATGAAGCGTAGAATGTATTTGTTTCACCATTAATATCAGCCCCCCATAACACTTCACTCAAAGAAAGGTCATTAAAGCCGGAAAGTAATTCTTTTTCACTCATCAGTGAGCCACCTTCAATAGCCAATTTTGCGTATTTAGCAACTTCATTCCATTGATCGGGATAATCATTAACAAATGAAAGAATGTTTGCATAAATAGCAGCTGCTGCATATTCATTTAATTCATCTTTCTTGGCTATTCCTTTTCCTTTCAAATAATTATATCCTTTATCTATATCACTTAATATCTGTTCATAGACCTCACTTACAGGAACACGATTCAATTTGGTTTCAGATTCAGTATAAATAGGAATACCTAATTTATCTTTATTCCATTCATAAGGTTGCTGGTACATGTTTATTAACCAAAAATAGCAGTAAGCACGTATGGTGTAACTTTGTCCCAACATCTTCTCAACACTCTCATCACCGCTATCCGCTTGTTCTTTCAGACCGCTGATTACTTCATTTGCACCACTGATTACAGCATATAATTCTTGCCAATAAGTGGTCGTACGACGATAACTTGAAGCACGGTTGTCAAGCAGATAATCATATACGAAGAAGTGTGAAGTCATATATGCCATATCATCTCCCATCAAGTCTGTAGCCAATTCAAATGCCTTTAATCCGAAATCATCATGACTTTGCTGTGCTTCCGGAGAAAACATATTTTTGTAATATCCTGTAATATATGCTTGAATAGCTGTAGGATCTTTATCAAGCAAATCTTTAATTTGGTCTTCTGATGCATTTTCTGAAGGTTCCTTGTCCAAAAAGTCATCGCTACAAGATCCCATCATAAACGCTGCAGCCAATATTGCTAAATATTTTGTATATTTCATAATTCTATTCTTTTAAAAGTTCAAATTAATGCCGAATGATAAAGTACGAATCGCAGAATAATTAGCAGCCGAATATCCATAAGCATATTGGCGTGGGTCCATACCTTTACGTTTAGAGAATAAAGCTACATTATCGGCAGATACGTAAATACGTGCACTGCTTGCTGATATTGCTTTCATCCATTCTTTCGGAAAAGTATATCCTAATGAAATGTTACGGATGTTAAAGAATGATGCATTTATCAAGAAACGTGAAGATTGGCTATTACTATTTTGTGCACCATCCATTATAGGCACATTTGTATTTTTATTTTCCGGAGTCCAAGCATTCAAGATATCCTTGTGCCAGTTACTGCCAATATTGCTTCCCGCATGCATGAAAGAAGAATACATGCTGTCATATATCTTTCCACCAATTTGAAAGTTTGTAGCTATAGAAAGATCGATTCCTTTGTATGCAAAATCAGTTGAAAAACCTCCTTGGAAATCGGGCAAAGTAGAACCTAATTCATATTTGCTTGCCTGAGTATAGTCTTCGGTTACGGTCCTTCCAGTCACTTTGCCATTAGCATCTTTCTCATCCATATACCATTGTGCTGCTCCTGTTTCTGGATTAACACCTGCGTATTCATAGGTATAAAGATCATAAATAGACCCTCCTTCCATTAAGCGGAACAAAGAAGCAGTACCATGAATAATTCCATTCTCTCTTTTGTCTTCTGGAAGATTCAAAATCTTATTGCTATAATGTGTACCGTTAAAAGATAAATTCCATATAAAATCTTTTGTTTGAATTGGGGTGGCAGAAATAGTAAATTCAATCCCCTTATTCTGCATATCCAACAGGTTCATTGGAACGTAAGAAATTCCAGAAGAAATAGGATAAGGCATATTGTACAACATATCCGAAGTCTTCTTCAAGAAATATTCAGTTTCTAGTTTCAAACGGTTATTAAGAAAAGCAGCTTCCAAACCGATATTTAAATTTTTGCTTTTTTCCCAAGTCAAATCTTTATTTCCACGATAAGTTTCGACTACAGAGAAATCTCCGTTATTATTGGTTACAGAATATTGCTTCAGATATGGTTGATAGACTACATAACCATTTATATCAAGAATTCCATCATTACCTTGTGTTCCATAACTTGCTTTTAGTTTAAGATTAGACAACCATTCCACATCTTTCAAAAACTCTTCCTGTGTTAATCTCCAAGAACCTCCGACAGACCAAAAAGTACCACGGCGGTGATCAGGATGGAATTTGGACGATTCATCTGAACGAATACTTGCAGATAGATAATATTTGTTATCAAAATCATAGTTTACACGACCAAAGAAACTTTCCATACTATGTTCTTGTGTATATGAATTCATATCACTCATAGTTATGGCATTGTTGAACTCAGGATTTCCAATAGTATAAAAATTGTATTTATGAGTATACTGATATTTCAGTGTATATGAATAAGATTCGTGACCAGCCATTATGTCAATATTATGATGACCAAATGCTTTACTATAGGTTAAAAGTTGATTTGCTGTAAACGATTCAATACGTTGATTATATTTATAAGTACGACCATTCACATTAGCAGCATCCCCATATAACTGATTCATGTGATCTGTACGGATTTGATTCATTAAATCATAACCAATGTTAGCAGTCGCTTTTAAACCATCAATAATATTAATGTTAATAGTACCACGGCCATTAAAATTGTCATTCAAAGTCTGATGCACATCCAACCCAGAATTAGCTGCAACATTTTGATTACTGAAACCGCCCATACGTGTACTGTATGTACCATCACCAAAATCATAAACAGTGTTGCCTTCTTCGTCATATATGCGATTTCCGTTTTCGTCATACGCATATACAGGATAAATAGGAGCGATTTGCTGAGTGAACATAAAAGCATTAGAGTAATTAGACAAACTAGCATTTTGTGACTGGCCTGCATTTTTTTCCGCTCTTGCGTAAGCCAAATTACCATTGATATCAATAAACTTATTTACAGTATGATTAATATTGGCACGTGCTGAAATACGTTCAAAGTCAGTATGTCTTAAGATTCCTTCATCTTTCAAATATCCCAAATCGAATAAAAAAATGAAGTT
>ENA-OQKK01000242-OQKK01000242.1-human-gut-metagenome-genome-assembly--contig:-NODE-242-length-16962-cov-3.045857_pt1 | contig 16962 bp, 17 predicted proteins | sample MGYA00242648_ERZ504797 | MGnify/ENA primary metagenome ERZ504797 (study PRJEB26092, sample SAMD00036412) | human gut metagenome | host: Homo sapiens | study: EMG produced TPA metagenomics assembly of... | reverse complement strand
GAATATTCCAAAACGTTATACCACTCCTGCGGGACTGAGCCTTGGTGAATGGCTGACGACTCAACGCCGTGTCCGTGCGGGACAGATTCCGGGGAACCTGTCCGAACAGCAGATCGCACGGTTGGATAGCATCGGCATGAAGTGGGGCAACCGCAACGATGCCGCATGGGAACGTGGTCTGGAAGAAGCGAGAAAATTTCGGGAACAGTTTGGGAATTTGCAGATCCCGGCGAAATACAAAACGAAAGATGGCTATCCTCTGGGAAAGTGGATCAACAATGCGCGGAAACGCCGAAACGATGGAAAGCTGACGGAAGAGCGCATTCGACAACTGGATCAGTTGGGAATGACATGGAGCGTATTTGATGCCAAATGGGAGCAGGGATATGCACTTGCGGCAATCTATGCGCAGGAGTATGGAAATCTGGATGTTCCACGAGATTATAAAACAGCAGATGGAAAAACACTTGGTCGCTGGATTCAAAATCAAGAACTAGCCTATGAGCAGAAAAAGTTGTCTGCGGATCAGATCAAACGACTGGAAACCATAGGAATGCAGTGGGGCAGTCGCTATGACCGACAGTGGAATGAGGTTTATCAGGCAGCGAAACGGTACTTTGAGGCAAATGGAGACCTTGATGTCCCGGTGGCCTATGTTTCACCGGAGGGCTATGCTCTTGGAAAATGGGTGCGGCGGCAGCAGTATGCATACCGGAATCCGGAGAAGAGCAATGCAATCTTATCACAAGAGCGCATTGAGTTGCTGGATGCCGTTGGAATGCAGTGGGAGAAAACGGACTCGTGGCAGTACCGGTACGAGCTGGCGCAGGAATATAAAAGAGTTCATGGGAATCTGGATATTCCGGCAAAATACAAGACTGCGGATGGCATTTGGCTGAGCCGGTGGGTATACAACCAGAAGCGGTTGCTGCAAGGCGAGCCGGAAAAGTTGAGTGAAGAGCAAAAGAAAAAGCTAAAGGAGTTATTGGGGTATTATGTCAAAATTTCAGCATGATGTGATGTTGAAGATCGTAAAAATCATTGATCTGATAATGATCACAATTCCGTTTGCACTTTGTTGGGAGCTGTATTATTCGTATCAGGTCTATGCAAAGTTTGGCTGGAAGGGCAACTGGGCCATGATCGGTCTATTTGCGGTATTGTTCTTCCTGCTGGGAAAAGTTTACGATGCGTTCTGGATGTCTTTGCAGCGCATTTCAGAGTTGATCTACGGACAGGTACTGGCAGCCATGGCAACCGATGGAATTCTGTACATTGTCATCTGCCTGATGGCCCGGCGGCTCTGCAATCTTCTGCCGGGTATTGCGGCGATTGCCGGACAGGTCGTGACGGCAACCCTGTGGGCAAAATGCGCCCATAGCTGGTATTTCCGGACCTTTCCGCCTCAGCCCACCGCAGTGGTCTATGATGTCCGGCATGGTCTGGAAAAGCTCATCAATGAATACGGCCTTTCGAAAAAGTACGATGTCAAGATGACATTGAATGTGGAAGAATGTCTGAGCGACCTGAGCCTGCTGGATGGAATGCAGAGCGTGTTCATCAGCGGTGTTCACAGCCATGAGCGCAACATCATCCTGAAATACTGCGTGGGGCAGGGCATCAATGTGTTCGTGATCCCTCGTGTGGGCGATGTGATCATGAGCGGTTCACAGCCGATGCATATGTTCCATCTGCCTATGCTGCGTGTGGGTCGCTATATGGCAAGCCCGGAGTATCTGTTTGTGAAGCGTTTGATGGATATTGTGGTTTCATTGGCTGGACTGGTAATTCTCAGCCCGTTGCTTCTGATTACAGCCATTGCAGTCAAGTCCGATGGTGGTCCGGCCTTTTACAAGCAGGTTCGCCTTACCAAAGACGGTAAGCAGTTTGAAATCCTGAAATTCCGCTCCATGCGTGTGGATGCCGAAAAAGATGGTGTGGCGCGTCTTTCCACTGGTGACAAAGACGACCGTATCACGAAGGTCGGTCATATCATCCGCGCCTGCCGTCTGGACGAGCTGCCCCAGCTTCTCAATATCTTGAAGGGAGACTTGTCCATTGTAGGCCCTCGTCCGGAGCGCCCGGAGATCGCCGCCCAGTACTGTGAGGAGATGCCGGAGTTCGCATTGCGCCTGCAGGCAAAGGCTGGTTTGACTGGTTATGCACAGGTGTACGGCAAGTACAATACGACTCCTTACGATAAACTGCAGATGGATCTGATGTACATCGCCCATCCCAGCTTGATTGAGGATCTGAAAATCATGCTGGCGACCGTGAAGATCCTGTTTATGCCTGAAAGCACCGAGGGAGTTTCCGAGGGTCAAACCACCGCTATGAGTGGAAGAAAACAATTGATTTTCTGCGATTTTTTGCTGATTTCCGAGTGTGGAAATTGACGCTTTTCCAGAATTTGCGGCCAGGGATAAACAAGGGGGCGATGACAACATCATTGAGACTCCCAACCCAGTCAAAGGGATGCTATCAGGCACGAATAAGCGAGCTTTCAGTGAAAAGGTATGGTGCTGTCGGGAATAAACTGGTGGGCATTCATAGCGATATGAGTGATTTCAGTCATAAAAAGATGGGCTTTCATGGTAAATGAGAGTGTCGTCGGGCATAAGTATAAAGGTTTTCATGGCAGTATGGTCGAGTGGCACAGAGTAGATGATCGCAACCACTAAATCTGTACTGACGATGTGGTTCACTTAACTGTGTTGCGAGAATGATGTGTGGCTCACACAGTTACTAGATTATAAGAGCTTTAGAAAGAACGGCTCAAACTCTTTGAGATGAGTCTGGGCTGTTTTAATGAGGAAAAGTAGTTTTACTGCTTTATCACTAAATAATTAAGGATGGGGATTATGGAAAATAACAATAAAAGGTAGTACTTATTGGTGGCAGTAATGGTATTGGTTTGGCAATCGGTAAAAAACTGCTTGATTGTGGATATACTCTGGAAATATGTGATTGTCTGCCACCTGAGGAAGGTGTTCTTGATATGGAAAAGGTGAAATATCACCATTCTGATCTGTTGGATTTTGATGAAGAACTATACACAAATCTTGCGCACGACAAAGACGTTGAAATTCTAATGATTACTGCAGGCATAGGACGGATTGCAGATTTTCAATTCCATCATATCGCGGAAATCGAGAAAATACTGACGGTTGATACAGTTAGTACTATTAAAATTTTACGTGTTTTCTATGAAAGAATCCTTGCAAAAGAAAATTTCTATGCGGGTGTGATGGGGAGCATATCAGGATGGTTGTCTTCTCCCAGTGCATCGGTTTATGCTGCGGCTAAGGCTGCAGTTGTTCGATTTATTGAGTCGGTTAACATCGAACTGGAAGCTTATGGATCCACTAACCGAATACTGGATGTGTCTCCGGCATCGTTTAAAGGAAGCCGATTCTATGGCGGAAAAAATGATTTGACGGAAACTGCTGTATTGGCAGATGACATTGTGAAACATCTTTTTGCACGGGATGTTCGATTTATTCCGAATTATGAGAAAACGTTCAAGGGTGTTCTTGAAAGGTATCATAATGATCCGCACGAATATGGTTTACATAGTTATCAATACAAAAAGAATCCGGGAGATTGGATAATAAGAAAAGAGTTAAAATTGGCTATCTTTCTGGAACATTTGACTTGTTTCATGTGGGACACCTCAACTTGCTCAAAAGAGCGAAACAGCAATGTGACTATTTAATAGTTGGAGTCCATGACAGTGGTGCATGGAAGGGAAAGGAAACATTTATTCCACTTGAGGAACGTAAAACGATTGTTGGAGCATGTAAATATGTAGACAAGGTGGTCGATTCTTGTCGAGAAGATGCGGATGCATGGGATTTGTGGCATTATGACCGACTTTTCGTGGGGTCAGATTATAAGGGAACAGAACGTTTTAAGAGGTACGAAGAATATTTCAAAGACAAGGGAGTGGAAATTGTCTATTTCCCCTATACAAAGAGCACAAGTAGCACACAAATTAGAAATGCAATTACTAATAAAGCAGGGAAATAGGAAATCTAATAACATAGGTGAGACAGCATGAGGGATAGACTGATTTACATTTTGAAACACAACAAGTTCATTCAGAAGCTGTATGTTGTGATTATGAGTTTTGTTTTCAAAGTATGGGGCACGTTCCTAAAAACGGATGACAGACTGGTTCTATTTGTCTCTTTTATGGGTAAAAACTTTAATGATAGTCCCAAGGTTCTGAATGACTATATGCAGTCTCACCCTGAGTACAAGGACTATCGGTGCGTTTGGGCGTTTGAGCATCCGGAAAATTTTCCGGAGTTGGAGACTGTAAAGATTGATACTCCTGCTTACTTCAAGATGGCACTGAAGGCTAAATATTGGATTACCAATACGAATATTGAGCGTGGTTTAAAGTTTAAGAAAAAAAGCCAAGTCTATTTGAACACATGGCATGGTATTGCCCTTAAATATATCGGCAATGACTGCCCCGGTCGTAAGGACTATAACTTTGATACGCTGGACTACCTCACGGTTTCCGGTGACCATGATGAACGTGTTTTCAAGAGTGCTTTTAATGCGAGAGAGTCTAGCTATCTTCGTTGTGGTATGCCACGCAATGAAGAACTGTGGCTTGCTGATGAAAATAAAAAGGAAGAAATGCGCAAGAAGCTCTGCATTCCGGATGGGAAAAAGGTTATCCTTTATGCGCCGACTTGGCGTGAGTCTACGGATGGCGGCAAGTCCTATGCTATCAAGCCGCCGATTCATTTTGATGAGTGGCAGAAGGAACTTGGAAATGAGTATGTAGTCCTTTTCCGTGCTCACCACCAGACGACAAAGGTGCTTGGCTTAGAATATAATGACTTTGTTCGTAACGCATCCGATTATCCGGCGGTCAATGACCTAATGATTGCAGCTGACATCTTGATTACGGACTATTCGGCTATCGCATTTGATTATTCGATTCTGTGCCGCCCGATTTTCTGCTATGCATACGATTATGACAGCTATCTTGCAGAGCGCGGCACTTATTTTGCAGTAGACGAAAAGTACCCCAATAAGAGCTGCCGGACGGAAAGTGAATTGCTACAGCGAATCAAGAGTGTAGATTACGCTGCGGAGTGTGCTAACACTAAGCGATTCCGTGATGAGTTCGTACAGTATGGTGTAGGTGCTACGGAGATATGTATCAAAGCGGTTTTTACAGAGGATTAACGTATGAAGATATTGATGGTAACAAACAAGGTCAAGACATATGCACTAGGATTTCAGAATGTGTTGGAACCGCTGGGACAACTCGGACATGAGGTGATCTGGGCCGCTGATTTCTCCCAATTTGTAGCAGATAAGAGCGTCATTCCATGTCAGATAGAGCAAATTGACATCAATACGAATCCGTTTAATAAGAGCAATGCTACGGCTTATAAGCAAATCTTGGATATAATTGAGCGCTGTGATATTGAGGCAGTAATGTGCAGTACACCTATCGGTGGAGCGCTTGCACGCTTGGCAGCAAAAAAGAAAGGGATTAAACCTGTTCTTTATGAAGCTCATGGCTTTTGTTTTTCAAAGGTGCACCGTTTATTAACCAGACCGTGTATAAGTGGGAAGAAGAATTACTGGCGCATTATACCGATGTACTCATAACAATTACAAATGAAGATTATGCGGCAGCACAAAAATTTAAGCTTCGTAGTGGCGAAAGACCTTATTTGGTACATGGAGCCGGAGTTAAAGTTGGCGTTCGTGTTGAGATAGATCGTGCAGAAAAACGTAGAAGCGTTGGCGTTCCAGAAGATGCCTTTGTTATTGTATCAGCAGGCGAATTAAATAAAAACAAGAATACAGAAGTTGTAGTTCGTGCGCTCAAGAATGTACCAGAGGCACACTATATTGCTTGCGGTGTGGGGCCAGAAAAAGAAAATTTGGAAAAACTGGTAGAGGAACTTGGCGTTTCGGAGAGATTCCATCTTATGGGCTACCGGACAGATATGGCAGAGCTAATGGCTATGTCAGATGTGTTCACAATGATGTCTTTCCGTGAAGGAATGCCTCGCTCTTTGTTGGAAGCAATGGATCTTGGACTGCCATGTGTAGGGAGTGATACCCGTGGTATTCGAGACTTAATTGATACAAACGGAGGGTATATCTGCTCGCCAAGAGATCCGAAAGCATTTGCGGATGCATTTAATGCGTTGAAAGAAAATTATGAACTGCGGAGATATATGGGAGAGTATAATCAAGGTAAGGTGCAAGAATACTCTTCTGATATTGTTAGAAATGAATTGTACGAGATTTATAAAAAGACTTTCGCTATAAAATAAGCTGGAAAATTGTTTGCTTATAAGTCTGTCCGATATAATATGTCAAAATTTGGGAAAATAATAATATGAAAATAAAAATTATATAATGGAATATATCAAGCACCATGCAATGGTAAATAATATGTTTTATACTATTGGCAGCGCAATGGTATCTACAATGAATCTTTTGGTAAAGCCGGATGATCATCTTATTTTATTTAACTCATTCGGAGGAAAAAAGTATGATGATAGTCCAAAGGCAATCTATGAATTTATGAAGAATGATTCTAGATTTGCTGAATATCGGTTGGTATGGGCGTTCCACGAACCTGAGAAATATCCGGAAATCATAGATAAAATAAAGACAGATGATTTTAATTATTTCTTAACGGCATTAAAGGCTCGCGTTTGGATTACAAATTCGTCAATCCAAAGAGGTCTGCATTTTTGTGGGAAACATACATATCGCTTCAATAGCTGGCATGGTACTCCGATGAAGCAAATGGGGCGAGATAAGAAAAATACGGAAAATGCACCTCGCTACCGTGCGAATTCTGACGATGTTATGCTGGCGCAGAGTAAATATGAAATTGAAAAAATGTCGGAAGCAAGACAGATACCACGAGAACGCTTTAAAATGTTTGGGCTACCTAGAAATGATGAACTACTAGGTGTTACAAAAGAACAGGTTTGTGCGATCCGGAATATGCTGGGAATCCCAGACGGTAAAAAGGTTATCTTGTATGCACCAACATTTAGAGAATATATGTTAGATGATCTTAGTCAATGTACGCTAAGCGTTCCTATTGATTTTAAGAACTGGCATGAAATTTTGGGTGATCAGTTTATTGTTCTGTTTCGGGCACATTACGAGGTAGCAAAACACACGGAACTTCCCAAAGATGGGAATTGGCTGGATGTGTCAACTTATCCTCATTTGAATGAGTTGATGATGGCAGCCGATATTCTTGTTTCGGACTATTCCAGTATCTTTTTTGATTATTCAATTACTGAAAAACCAATGTTCCACTTTGCATATGACTATGATGAGTATAATCGGAAGCGTGGATTGTATTTTGACATAAGAAAGGAACTTTCTGGAGCATGTGTCAGTAATGAACTTGCTAGATTGATTGCAACAATGGACTTCGAGAATGAAGTAGCAAAATGCAGAGCATTTCGGGATAAATATGTGGAAGCATATGGCACTGCAACGCAGCAATCGGTAGAATGGATTGCAAAGCAATTGAACTTGTAAGAGGATGAAAAGATATGATACGCATATTACATGTGATTGGCTCTATGGGAAGCGGTGGAGCAGAAGCAATCATTATGAATATCTATAGGAAAATTGATCGATCAAAAATTCAGTTTGATTTTGTTGTCCATACAAAGAAAAAGGCATTTTATGATGATGAAATTCGTGCTTTAGGGGGAAAAATATATACAGCGGAACGATATAATGTTGTAAATTGTTTTCTTATAAAGGTACTGGGATGATTTTTTTACAAAACATCCTGAGTATCAGATTATCCATGGGCACATAAATAGCTCTGCAGCTATTTATCTTTCAAGCGCAAAAAAACATGGACGAGTTGCGGTGGCACACAGTCATGCTACGAAAAATACAGAGAAAAGCCTAAAGGCATGGGTGTTTTTATTATCTACATACCCAATCCGCTATATTGCGGATTATTTCTGGGGGTGTTCTCGGCAGGCCGGAATCGATCGATATGGAATTAAGATTGTAGAATCAGAACGTTTTCACGTGTTAAAAAATGGAATTGCGGCTGAGAAATATATTTACAATGCGGAAACACGAGCCAAAATCCGAAAAGAATATAATATTTCAGATTCAACCTATGTAATAGGACATGTGGGGCGATTCACGTTTGCAAAAAATCATACATTTTTACTTGATGTTTTTATGAAGATACATCAGATTGAACCTGATAGCAAACTGGTGCTGATTGGTAAAGGGGAACTCGAGGATGATGTCAGGAAAAAGGTTCATGATTTACAGCTTGAATCATCTGTTGTTTTTGTCGGTCAAGTAAAAAATGTGTTTGACTATTTGCAGGCAATGGATACTTTCATATTTCCATCGGTATTTGAAGGGCTCGGAATCTCGCTGGTTGAAGCACAAGCCGCAGGTCTGCCTTGTATTGTGTCTGAAAATATTCAGAAAGAAGCAAAACTTCCATGTGGTCTGGTGCACACACTTAATATTTATGATGGAGCAGATGTATGGGCGAAGATGGCTATGAAACTACGTGGCACAGAACGAAAAAATACTTTTTTAGCTGTAGAGGACGGGGGATTTAATATCCAAGAGAGCGCCCAAATGCTCGTAAAATTCTATGAAGATATTTTGCAAAACAAAATTGATAGTATGGTGGAAATAAAATGAGTCACTATGTTATTCGTTTGGATGACGCTTGTCCGACAATGAATCACGCCAATTGGAATCGTATGGAATATCTTTTGGATAAATATAGTGTCCGTCCAATTGTTGGTGTGATCCCGGAAAATCAGGATCCGGATTTTGCATGGGAAAATGATAAGCTTTTTTGGGAGAGGGCGCATTCCTGGCAGAAAAAAGGGTGGAGCATAGCTGTTCATGGATTACATCATCGGATGCACGAACATGAACCTGGAAAGGGTTATTACCAGAAATCACATGGAAAACATACAGAATTTGCGGGAGTCCCTTATGAAGAACAGCTTGCAATGCTAAAAGAAGGAACGCAAATTTTAAAGACGCACGGCGTTACCCCAGAAGGCTTTTTTGCTCCAGCACACACATATGACGCAAATACAATAAAAGCGCTGAAGTTGATATCGGATATAAAATATGTTTCAGATGGCTATGCATTACAAACTTACATGAAGGAAGGAATAATCTTTATTCCTTCCATTTGTGATGGACCATTTGCGATGCCATTCGGTTTATATACTTATGTGTTCCACCCAAGTGTTATGACGGAAGCTGCTTTTATACGATTGGAAAAATTTCTTCAGGCAAATAGTTTTAAAGTGGTTGATGCGGATCAGGCAATGGAACGGATTCGCAGAAATCAAGGAGTCAGTGGACTTTTGATAGAAAATGGTGTTTATGTTGCCAGAGAATTTCGTCTCAGACGGAAAACAAAAAGAAATGATAAATGAGACTACATGCCCACTTTGCGTGGTTTGCGGAAATCTTCCATTCTAAAATGTGGAATGTGGATCGAAAAAGAACACGAAGCTTTACATTGTGGTGCAAATCCGATTAGATACATACCTTAAAATAGTATTGCTACTTGGAAAGAGAAATAATGCGGTGGAGAAAATAAATGGTATTGTATGTATTTGTAGCAGTTCTTTTAATACTGGGAACTTTTGACTTGAAAAAGAGTAAACTTCTTTACAGAATTGATATGATAGTTCTGTTTGCATTCACAGCTTTTCGAGATACAAACTTGGGTGGAACAGATGCCTATTATTATCAAAAGTTTTATAACTCAGTACCTGTGATTACCCATCTGAGCGGATTTGATAGTCCATATGGATTTGGATATACACTAATTAGTTCGATTGCTAAAACAATTTCTGACAATTATATTTGCTTTCAAATTATCTATGCAGCGTGTACAATAGTTTTGCTTCATTTTGTTATAAAAGAACTTGGACTAAAATATAATGAACGATGCCTTTTCCTTTTCTCGTTTTATTGTTATCGATTCTTGTGGTCTTTTTGGGTTACATTAAGGCAGAATTTTGCCAATCTGATTTTTTGGCTTCTTGTAATCAAGCTATATAAATTGTATCAAGAAAATCAAAAAAGGATAGAAGGAAACGTTTTACTTTCCAGAACAAAATTTAACGTTTTATTGGTATTGACTGTTGGACTTCCGGTATTATTCCATACATCTGCATATATGAATATAATGCTTGTTCCAGTTCTTTTTATATTAAGAAAAGTGAAAACGAGCTACAAGAAGACGCTTGTTCCTTTGGTGTCAATTGCATTGTATCTATTCGGTGGAAAATTAATGGGGATTTTTATACGGATTGCTGCATTGATAGACCAACGATATGCAGGATATGTCAATCGAGAAAATAGTAGTGCAAATATTGTAAACTATATTTTTAGGTTGACTTTCTTTTGCCTATACTGTTACTTTTTTGAAAAAAACGATGGAAATCTAAAAGAATTTGTTCTGGATTCTTCTATCATTTTAGTGGTGCTTGGTTCGATAAATAGTGGATTGATGATGCGATGCTATGAATTATATGGATTAGGTATGTATGCTGGAATGGTATACTTTCCTCGATACTTTAAAAAAAGCAGTATACGATTAGCAATGTTCATATATATAATTGGAATGTTGTTTATACTTATACGTTATTTGATTATCATGGACGGTGGAGCATATCTTCCATACAGATTCTATTAATAAATGTTCATTAAATAAAAGCGAGAAATCTCAAATGAATTCAAGATACAAATCATTAATAAAAGATACGGGTATTTTTGCATTGGGGAATATAGGATCAAAACTGATATTGTTCGTTCTGATGCCACTATACACAAATTTCATGACGACAGAAGAATACGGAACAGCTGATTTGGTTTTGACGTTTGCCAGATTATTGATACCAATTGTTTCTGTTGTTATTCAAGATGCTGTACTCCGCTTTGGAATGATGCATGATCTGCGAGAAGAGAATGTTCTTCTTTGCAGCGGAGCGGTTTTTTTGGCAACTGCTATTGTTACGGTGACGATAACTCCAATTGTAGGGTTGTATGAACCGGTTCGCCCCTGGCGATGGCATCTGTGCATATATATGCTTATGTATACGGCTTGTCAAATTGAATTTGCATACTTGAAGGTTGAGAATAAAAATAGAAAGTATGCATTATACAGTATTGCTCAAACGGCGCTTTTATGCACGTTTAACATCTTATTTATTGCGAAGCTTCACTTAGGCGTTCGTGGGTATCTTGAGTCGGATATCATATCAGGACTGCTGATTGCAGGTGTCATTTTTTTCTCAGAAAAATTATGGAGCAGCCTAAGAAGGGCATCGTTCGATAGTCATTTGCTCATACAAATGCTTTCTTTTTCAGCACCGTTAGTCCTTGATAAAATATCGTGGTGGATTATTCATTCATCTGATAAAATCATGATTGAGTTCATGTTAGGAGCGACTGCGCTCGGACTATATACTGTAGCTTCTAAAATACCATCGCTTATCAATGTGGTTATCACCATATTCCAGAATGCATGGGGGATTTCGTCGATTCGTGAAATGGAATCCTCGAACGACTCTGAGTATTACTCCACCGTGTTTCGCATGTATAGCTTTGCAACTTTTTGCGCGGGGGTAGGGATTATTGCTGTTATTAAGCCTTTCATGACAATCTATGTCGGAAAAAGTTTTTTCGGGGCATGGCAATACACGCCGCTCCTAATTACGGCAGCTGTATTTTCATCTATTTCGGCGTATTTTGAAACCTTCTATGCAACATTAAAAAAAACTATACATAGCATGTGGACAACATTGATATGTGCGGGGATCAATATAATTACAAATTATCTTTTGATTCAAAAAATTGGAGTTTGGGGAGCTTTGGTGGGAACGGTGCTTTCTTATTTTTCTGATTGCTCACATCCGGATGGCAGATGTCAGACGTTATGTAACCTTACAGATCAATTGGAGAAAATATGTTATCGATGTCATCCTCCTAATGGTTCAGGCAGTTATTATTTCTTTGGATTATCATATCGTAGGTGTGGCTGTTACATCAATCGTAATATTTGTGATTAATAATTCAGAGGAAATATTCTTACTTATAAGAGTTGGAAAGAGCATTCTAATGAAAGTAAAGAAAAATTGAGGGATAACGATAATGGGAAAATATTTTGGTACCGACGGCTTCCGTGGCGAGGCCGGAGTGAACCTGACCGCCGACCACGCTTATAAGGTTGGTTGCTTCCTCGGCTGGTATTACAACGCTCTGCGTGAACGTAACGGCAACAACGAGCCTGCACGCATCGTCATTGGTAAGGACACCCGCCGCAGCTCCTATATGTTCGAGTACAGCCTGGTCGCAGGTCTGGCCACTTCTGGTGCGGATGCTTATTTGCTCCACGTCACTACTACGCCCAGTGTGGCCTACATTGCCCGTGTGGATGATTTTGATTGCGGCATCATGATTTCTGCTAGCCATAATCCCTACTACGATAACGGCATCAAGCTGATCGACTGCTACGGCGAGAAGATGCCGGAGGAGATTTTGCTGTTAGTTGAGGATTACATTGACGGAAAGCTCCATGTATTCGATAAAGACTGGGTGGAGCTGCCTTTCGCTCACCGGGAACACATTGGCTGCACGGTGGACTATGTTTCTGGTCGCAACCGCTACATGGGCTATCTGATCAGCCTCGGTATCTACACTCCTTTAAGGGGGTCAAGGTCGGTCTGGACTGTGCCAATGGCAGTTCCTGGAACATCGCCAAGCCGTTTTCGATGCGCTGGGCGCAGACACCTATGTCATCAACAACCAGCCCAACGGTCTGAATATCAACAACAATGCAGGTTCCACCCACATCGAGGGCCTGCAGAAGTTCGTGGTGGAAAAAGGTCTGGACGTGGGCTTTGCCTATGACGGCGATGCTGACCGTTGCCTGTGTGTGGATGAAAAGGGTAATGTCATCACTGGTGACCATATCCTGTACATCTATGGTTGCTACATGAAGGAACGTGGCAAACTGCTGACAAACACTGTGGTCACTACAGTCATGTCCAATTTCGGTCTGTACAAGGCCTTTGATGAGCAGGGCATTGGCTAGTCAAGACTGCAGTGGGCGACAAATATGTCTACGATTACATGGCGAAAAACGGCTGCCGTATTGGCGGTGAGCAGAGTGGGCATATCATCTTCTCCAAGTACGCCAGCACCGGTGATGGTATCCTGACCAGCCTGAAGATGATGGAGGTTATGCTGGCCCAAAAGCTGCCCATGAGCAAGCTGGCTGAGCCGCTGAAGATCTACTCGCAGGTGCTGGAAAACGTCCGCGTGACCGACAAGAAGGCTGCGCAGAACGACCCGGCGGTGCAGGAAGCTGTCAAGGCTGTGGCTGAAGTGATTGGTGACACCGGTCGCATTCTCGTGCGTGAGTCCGGCACTGAGCCGCTTGTCCGTGTGATGGTGGAAGCCCCTGACCACGATACCTGCCAGAAGTATGTGACGCAGGTCGTGGAAGTCATCAAGAGCAAGGGCTACGCTGTTTGAGCGTAAGAGTGGTATACTGATTGACGTGCATTTCAAAAGCGCTCTCGAAAAATATTTTTTAAGCGATAGAAAGAGGAGATAAAAGATGATGGACGGATTTGATGTAGCTGAACTGTGCCGATTTTCCAACAACTTCAAGCTTGAATTGAAGAATCCACCTGATTTTGTGTATCATTACACATCGAAGGAAGCAGCAAAGAATATAATTAAAGGTAATACACTTCGCTTTACAGACAGATATTTTCTGAATGATTATAGTGAGGGAAAATATATCTATGAGCTGTGCAAAGAACACCTGAAAGAATTTTTGCCAGATTCCAACCTGCGCACATCTTTTGAAAAGAAGTTAGATGAAAGAATTGCACATGGCCAAACGAATCCGTTTTTTGTATATCAGTGTTCTATGACAACGGATCAAGATAGTCTGTGTATGTGGAACTATTATACAAATCAAGATTCCATTCAGGGGTATAATTTGAAATTTAGTTCTGCGAAAATTGCCGAAGCAATTCACCCAACAACAGAGATTGAAGACGGGAAGCTTCCTATCTATAGTGGCATGGTAGTCTATGATCTCAAAGAACAACTGGCTGTGCTGAACACATTTTTCCAAAAGTTTATGAAATTTGTTGCGAAATATGATCCAAGTGATAGACACAGTCCTATGATTGCTGGTATGATGATTGATAAACTGTCAGATCAAGGAGTGTTTTTCAAAAAGAATTGCTTCTCAATTGAAAATGAATTTCGCGTGGCAATTTCCACATATGTAGAAGATGATAAATTCTTTGCGATAAAGGAAGAACGGAAAACCGTGAAGAAGCATGGTTTGGATATCCCATATGTGGATATTCGTTTCGATAAAGACGCATTGATTGGAATCACCCTATCTCCGACATTAAAACTTGCAGATGAACGCAGTGAAATTCTGAAGATCGTAAAGGATAACGGATATTTAAATGTTACAGCGGATTCTGTATGCGCATCTGAAATTCCAGTACGATTCTAAGATGTTGCGTTTAACTCAAGATATATTTTTATTCTACAGAATGCACCTCTTGCGAACATAAAAGACGAGTGTTATACTGAAGCCATCAAAAAACATTGGAGGTGTCCCATATGTCCCGTCCCAAAGGAAGCAAGAACAAGCCTAAGACCGTAAAAGCAACCGTTGACTTTTGCCGCACAGATCACTGAAAAAGCAGGCTGCAAAAGGAAGCCGCTACCATCGAAATTGCATCTATCACTGCCAATATCGATGCATTGAAAGCTGACCTGAAAACCAAGAAAGCAGCGCTGAAATCTATCGATAAGGAAATCGCCAGAATCGAAGCCAAGAAGGTCAAAGCCGAAACCAAAGCTGCCGAAGCTGCTAAGAAGGTTGAAGCTGAGGATGTGCTGAAGAAGCTGCTGGCATCCGGTATGACGGCAGATGAGATCCTCGCAAAGCTGAAATAAATATTTTAGAGCCGTGTGGATCAGTCGGAGCGTAGAGTTATAGCTCTGGCAGTTCACGCGGTTTTCTTATATAAATGGTAATTGGTGAGACTCGGAACGAATAGAACTGTTCCATCTCGAACGAAATGACTACATTTCCCACACCATGGCTCAAAATCACGTCCGGAGAAATTTCAGTTAATCAGCAGGAACATGCTGTCGATCTAGCTGTCATAGAGCTTCTGAGGAGAGTACTTGGGAGAGCTGCTGCCCCGGCGGAAGCCCTAGGCCTCAGGCGCACGAACCGTGGAATACCGTAAGAATATACGTTGAAATCTGAAAAATGCAGGCCAGAAGCGAAACGAATCAAATCCTTGCAAATGACGCTGAAACGTGATATAATCGTGGTACGAACAAACCGGTTTTGGTACGACAACGGTATGTTCTGGTACGGTAACTGTTGTTACGAAACTGTGAAGAACTACTTGGAAAAGTGCAAAAATTCAGCGTAGCTGCGACGACACCTATCAGGTCCAGGTTGTGTCCTGGTACGACAACGAGAACTCCTACATCTCTCAGATGGTTCGTACCATTAAGTACTTCGCTGAGAACTGCTGATCGGAGTTTCTCCTGAGCTGAATAAAGCTTGACTGCGCCCTTTCTCTTGTGTGATGCGAGAGAAAGGGCGCTTTTTGCTGACCATTTTGGGCGCGATAAGGCGCTTTTGTGAAATGGCACGATCCATTTGTAGTGATCCGACAAAAGCAGTGCTGCATTCGATCTCCATCTATTGCAACCCTTCTCCCGATATGATAAAATGGTAAAAATAAATGGAGACAACGAAACAGTATGATTACGAAACGTGAAAAACTGCAGTATGGATACCTGTTTCTGATCGATCTGCTCTCTCTGGTTCTCAGCATCGGGCTGGCGTGGGGGTTGACCGCAGGTGTCCTGCACAAGATGGGGGACTTCCAGCTGGACGATCTGGTAGAAGCCTGTTTTTTATTACTGCTGGCCTATATTCTGACCTTTTTTACATTTGATCAGAGCGAGAATATCGTGAACCGCACTCCGATCCGTGAAGTTGAGATTGCGGTGCGATTCAATTTTTTTGCTGACTCTCATTGATGCGGCCTGTCTGGCGCTGACCAAGGCTCCCATGCTGCACTCCCGCTATTTTCTGGTGTTTGTGCCCGTCATCGATGTCTTTGTGATGACGGGCGCTCATGCTGTCCTCAAAAAGATGCTGGTGCGCTCCCGCTATACCAAGGGAATCCAGAGCCTTGTGGGGGTGGTGACCACGCAGGAAAACGCAAGCCCTATTCTGGAAGAACTGAAAAAGGACTGGTCCAAGCGTGTGACCGGCCTTGCCATTCTGGAAGCTGCCCCGGGGCAGCTTCACACTGAGATCGATGGGGTGAAGATCGAGGCGAACTTCGATAATTTCATGGACTGGCTGCGGCAGGCAGCGCTGGATGAAGTGTATCTGGATGTGGCGCAGGAGAGTGAGGAGAACATGCTGCCCTACCTCGAGGAGATGGAGAGCATGGGTCTGACGGTCCATTTCCGCCTGCCGGTGCTGGACCGGATCGAAAAAGCCTGCTGTGATGAGACCAGTGCGGTGCGCATCAGCCGGGAATTGAGCCGCTGTGCGGGCGGCAATGTTGTGACGATGGGCACGGTAGAACTCAAGCTGCGGGATCAGGTGCTGAAACGGACCATGGATATCGTGGGCGGCATCGTGGGGTGCATCATCAGCATCCCCATCATTGCGTTGGTGGCCATCCCGCTCAAGCTGGAAAGCCCCGGCCCGCTGATCTTCAAGCAGCGCCGGGTGGGCCGGAATGGACGGGTGTTCTACATCCACAAGCTGCGCAGCATGTATGTGGACGCGGAGGCACGCAAAAAGGAACTGATGGCCCAGAACGAAATGAACGGCCTGAT
>ENA-OQKK01000239-OQKK01000239.1-human-gut-metagenome-genome-assembly--contig:-NODE-239-length-17247-cov-2.494393_pt1 | contig 17247 bp, 22 predicted proteins | sample MGYA00242648_ERZ504797 | MGnify/ENA primary metagenome ERZ504797 (study PRJEB26092, sample SAMD00036412) | human gut metagenome | host: Homo sapiens | study: EMG produced TPA metagenomics assembly of... | reverse complement strand
ATAGAGAAGGGCACTTACAGCTCAAAAGGCCTTCTTCAGCACATCGTAAGCGGAGTCCTCGTTCTCACTACGCACCAGCAGAGAAATATCCAGATCGCTGGTGGTGATGAGCAGAACCTCGATGTCAGCCATAGCCAATGCGTTCAGGGCCCGGGCAGCTACACCGCAGCTGGTGACCATGTCCTCACCAAAGAGGTTCAGCTTGGAGTAACCAACGCTGATCAGCGGGGAAGCCTTGGCATCCTTGTCGAGATTGGCGGCAGAGATGGCCTTCATCACCCAGCGTCAGATCGCTGGCAGATGCGGTAAAGCTGAAATCAATGTTGGTACCGTGAGGGGCGCTCTGACTGATCATATCCACCACAACGCCGGTATCGGCAAAGATCTGCAGGTAGCGGGCCAGGCTGTTGCCCTTGAACTCCACATCCTGCACACTGATCATCATCAGGCTGGGCTCAATGTTGATTTTGGAAACACCATACATAATGAACACTCCAATCTGCCCCAAAGGGCTGCAAATTCAGGCGAGCGCCAAAAACGCGCTGTTGATGTTGGTCTGTAATACGTTCTGAATGTACTCTATCCCAAAGCTGGGGTAGGCGGCCCGGACACCGTGCGCCTGCGCCAGTTCCGACGTGTAATCCTGGAAGAGGTAGGTGCGGACATTGGATTTTCCTGCATCATAGTGGGTCACGGTAGGATGCAATTGCGGGGATGCGACAGCGCAGTGAACGCTGCCATCCGGGTCCGTCGTCTTGTTCAGCTCCAGTGTCAGGATGGCACCGATGAGCTGATCCGGTTTGCTTTGGGTGCTGAGAAAATTTCCCAGGGAATAGGCCACAAAGGTCTGGCGGCCATCCACAGAGGTTTTCCACTCGGCATCCTGCACCACATGAGGGTGCGTGCCCAGAATAACATCCGCACCCCAGTCGGAAAGCTGCTGGGCGAGGTCCCGCTGGATCTGGGTGATCTTGTGGCTGTCCTCCACGCCCCAGTGAACTCCCACCACCACGAAATCGGCCAGCTCACGCGCCCTGCGCACCTGTTGTTCCATCACATCCCGCTGGCTGGTGTAGATGACATTGGCCGTCATTGCACTGCTCTGCGGGATGCCATTGGTGTGGTCGGTGTAGGAGAGGTAGGCGATCGTCACACCGTTCACCGTCTGCAGGGGATGGTACTATAATCGCTCTCTCTGTACCACAGGCCGGTCGTGACCACATCTTCCGGCATCTCGTCCCAGAACCGCAGCGTTGCTGCGATACCTTTGGCACCTTTATCGTAGGTGTGGTTGTTGGAAAGACTGAACACCCGGATGCCTGCCCGGTAAAGAGCCTCTGCGCATTCACCGGGGGTAGAAAAGCAGGGATAGGTGAAGGCTCCAGTCCTTGCTGCAGAGCGTTTCCTGGTTGATCCAGTTTACATCCTGCGCGGCATAAAAATCCAGCAGGTGCTCGTAGCAGTAGTCAAAATCATATCGCTGGCCTTCCGCTGCCCGGCGGGCTGCCTGTTTGTAGATGGGAGCATGGATCAGATTGTCCCCGGTGGCCGAAAAATGCAGTGTGGTTGTAACAGGCTGCGGTTCCGGTTCGGGCGGGGGAACGCTTTCAGCGGTCGAAGGCTCGTCCTCAAAGGGGCCAAGCACGATGCCGGGAGTCTGGAAGCGCCAGAAGCCAAAGCAGGCCAATGCCGCACCAGCTACCAGCAGCACTCCCATCATCCTCAGAAAAACGGGTTTTCGTTTTCGCCGGTTCTGCAGTTCGTGCCGCGAATGTCGTTTCGTGGATGCCGCGTGTCTTGCCTGTTCCATTCCGTCAGCCCTCCTGCCGCTCAAAATGGTGGAAGACGCAGAGACCTTACAGCTCTGCGATCATGTTACCCATATTGTACAGGCCCGGCTCCTTTTTTGCAAGATAGACAGCAGCATTTATTGCGCCATTTGCAAAAACACTGCGGGAATATGCAGTATGCTTGAGGGTGATGACCTCGTCCGGACCGCAGAACAGCACCTCGTGGTCGCCCACGATGCTGCCTCCGCGCACGGAGCTGATGCCGATCTCCTTGGGGTCGCGCTTCTGGCGCACAGAGGAACGGTCGTACACATAATGATATGCGCCGTTATTTTCTTCGTTGATGGCATCGGCCAGCATCAGGGCAGTGCCGCTGGGGGCATCCAGCTTGTTGTGGTGGTGCTGCTCCACGATCTCCACATCATAGTCTGCACCCAGAATAGCCGATGCACGCTTGCACAGCTCCGACAGCAGGTTGATGCCGATGGACATGTTGGCGCTCTTGAACACGGGCACAATGCGGGACAGCTGCACCACCTTCAGCTGCAGCTCTTCGGAAAGGCCAGTGGTGCAGACCACGATGGGCATCTTGTGTGCTTCGCAATAGGTCAGTGCCTTTTCCACAGCAGCAGGAGCGCTGAAATCAATGATGACATCGCCCTTGCCGTCCAGCTTATCCAGACTGTCGTATACGGGGATGCCGTTCTGCTCACCGTCCTGCTGGTCGATCCCGGCGACCACGCGGCAGTCACTCCGGTTTGCAATCATCTCGCAGAGGGCGTGGCCCATCCGGCCGCCAATGCCCTGAATGATAATATCCGTCATTTTTGTTTCCTCGTTTTCTGTTGTAACGGCAAATGCCCGGGAGAAACCATTTCCACCGGGCATTGTGCGTTGTTTCGTTTATTCCTGAATCAGACCTTCGGCCTCCAGTGCCTGCTCGATCTTCTCCTTGTGGGCATCACTGGGCTCGACCAGCGGCAGACGGCAGGAACCGGCCTCCCAGCCCAGCACATTCATGGCGTACTTGACAGGGATGGGATTTACTTCGCAGAAGAGTGCATCCGCCAAGGGCAGGATCTCCAGCTGCAGCTTGCAGGCAGTTTTGGTGTCGCCCTCAAACCATGCCTTGCAGCAGTTGTGCACCAGCTCAGGTTTGACATTGGAGACCACACTGATGACACCCTTGCCGCCCAGAGACAGCAGGGGGACCACCTGATCATCGTTGCCAGAGTAGATGTTCAGCTCGTCACCGCACAGCTGAGCGATCTTGGCCACCTGAGAGATGTTGCCCGAGGCCTCCTTGATGCCGTTGATGAGCGGATTCCGGCTCAGCTCCAGCGCTGTCTCGGGGGTGATGTTCAGGCCGGTACGGGAAGGCACATTATACAGGATAACAGGGATGCCGCCCGCCTCAGCCATAGCGGTAAAGTGAGCCACCAGACCTGCCTGCGTGGTCTTGTTGTAATAGGGGGTCACCAGCAGCAGGGCATCGGCACCGCAGGCAGCAGACTTTGCTGCCAGTGCACAGCCGTGATCGGTATCATTGGAACCAGCACCCGCAATAACAGGCACCCGGTGGTTGACCGTCTCGACCGTAAACTTGATGGCGGCCAGCTGCTCCTCATCGGTCATGGTAGAGCATTCGCCGGTAGTGCCGCAGATCACAATAGCATCGGTGCCCCGTGCGATCTGATCTTCAATGATGCGGCCCAGCTCATCAAAGTTGATGCTGCCATCTTCGTACATGGGGGTGATGATCGCCACCGCCGCGCCGGTAAAGACAGGATTCTTCATAGTATAAAACTCCTTTGTACGCTCCGTCAGGAACGTGTTGTTCAGTCAAAATAGCCCTTTGCTGCCAGCAGCTCAGCCAGCAGCACGGCACCGCCTGCAGCGCCGCGCAGGGTGTTGTGGCTCATGCAGGCGAACTTGTAGTCAAACAGGGTGTCCTCGCGCAGGCGGCCGATGCAGACAGCCATGCCGTTCTCGGTGTTGCGATCCAGCTTGGGCTGAGGACGATCGGGCTCAGTGAAGTAGTGCAGGAACTGCTTGGGTGCGCTGGGCAGGTTCAGCTCCTGTGCAGGGCCGCGGAAGTTAGCCCATGCCTCGAGCATCTGCTCCTGGGTGGGCTTTTTGTCAAAGCTTACAAACACGGCAGCGGTGTGGCCGTCAGAAACGGGAACACGGAAGCACTGCGCAGTGATCGTGGGCTTCTCGGCGTTGACAATCTGATCGCCCTCGATGTGGCCCCACAGCTTCAGCGGCTCGCGCTCGCTCTTCTCTTCCTCACCGCCGATGTAGGGGATGACGTTATCTACGATCTCGGGCATCCGGTCAAAGGTCTTGCCTGCACCGGAAATGGCCTGATAGGTGCAGACCAGAGCCTTGTTGACACCAAACTCCTTCATCAGAGGATGCAGGGCAGGCACATAGCTTTGCAGGCTGCAGTTGGACTTGACCGCGATGAAGCCGCGTTTGGTGCCCAGACGCTTGCGCTGGGCAGGGATGATCTCAATGTGGTCTGCGTTGATCTCAGGCACGACCATGGGAACATCCGGGGTAAAGCGGTTTGCGCTGTTGTTGGAGACCACAGGGCACTCGGCCTTTGCGTAAGCCTCTTCCAGTGCCTTGATCTCGGCCTTGGGCATATTGACTGCGCAGAAGATGAAATCGACCTGAGAAGCGACTTCTTCCACCTTGGCGGCGTCCAGCACGACCATCTTCTTGACGCTCTCGGGCATGGGGGTGGTCATTGCCCAGCGGCTGCCAACGGCATCCTCATAGGTCTTGCCTGCGCTGCGGCCGGATGCGGCCAGCGTGGTCAGCTTGAACCAGGGATGATTCTCAAGCAGGGTCACAAAACGCTGCCCCACCATACCCGTTGCACCAACGATACCAACTTTATACTGTTTTTCCATTTCCAGCACCTTTCCTTTCAATAAAAGCAAATTTACATCGAACACGGCTTGCAAACCAGCCGACCTTGCAATATAATAGATACTGTTTATACAGATTTTATGATAACATTGATACGGCACTCGTGTCAATCATCGGAAAGGCAAATGCAAAGCATGTTAAAAAAAGATTTTTGGTACGATTTACCCAAAGAACTCATTGCACAGGAGCCTGCAGACCCCAGAGATTCGGCCCGGCTCATGGTTCTGAGCCAGAAGGACGACAGCATCCAGCACCGGATCTTCCGCGATCTGCCCGGAATATCTTGAGCCGGGTGACCTGCTGGTGGTCAACAACTCCAAGGTGCTGCCCGCCCGCATCGTGGGTGTCAAACAGCCCACCGGTGCTGTGTGTGAGCTGCTGCTTCTGCGGCAGGTCAAGGGAGATCAGTGGGAGTGCCTGGCAAAGCCCGGCAAGCGGATGCAGCCCGGCACCAAGGTTAGTTTTGGTGACGGCACCCTGACCGCTGTGGTGGACGAAACGCTGGAGGATGGCAACAAGTTTGTTACATTCTATTATGACACCGAGACCCTTTATGAAAAACTGGATGAATTTGGCAAGATGCCGCTGCCGCCCTACATCACCAAGCAGTTGGAAGATCAGAGCCAGTATCAGACGGTCTATGCCAAGGAGCTGGGCAGCGCTGCTGCACCCACGGCAGGCCTGCACTTCACCCGGAGCTGATGGATACCATCCGTCCAAGGGTGTCGGCATTCGCCGAGGTTACCCTGCATGTGGGTCTGGGAACCTTCCGCCCCGTGCAGGAGGACGAGATCACGGATCACAAGATGCACAGTGAGTGGTATTCCATCAGTGAGGAGACTGCTCAGCGCATCCGGGAAACCAAGGCCGCCGGGCACCGCGTGATCGCCGTTGGCACCACCAGCTGCCGCACGCTGGAAGCCGCCGCCGCAAAATATGGCGAGATCAAGGCCTGCAGCGGCAACACCTCTATTTTTCTCTACCCGGGTGTCAAGTTCAACTGCATCGATGGCCTGATCACCAACTTCCACCTGCCGGAAAGCACCCTCATCATGTTGGTTTCTGCCCTCTACGGCTATGAAAAAAACCATGGCTGCCTATAAAGTTGCCGTAGAGGAAAAGTACCGCTTCTTTTCCTTCGGCGATGCGATGCTGATCCTGTGATCCCTCAGCACTCGCTCTCCCAAAAGCCCAAAACACTGCCGGAACCGTTTCGGCAGCTCGGTATCCACCACTTCTGAACCTGCCGCCTGCCCGGCGGCACAAGGCTGTACGGCTGTTTTCCGTACACAGAAAGGAAAAAACTTATGCCTTCTTTGACCACTTTTAAGCTGCTCAAGCAGGAGCACAACGCCCGGCGGGGTGAGTTCAAGACCGTGCACGGTACGGTGCAGACCCCGGCTTTCCAAAATGTTGCCACCGCCGGTGCCATCAAGGGCGGCCTGTCCGCGCAGGATCTGCAGCAGATCGGCACCCAGGTAATGCTCTGCAACACCTACCACCTACATCTGCGCCCCGGTGATCAGCTGGTAGCCGATATGGGCGGCCTGCACAAGTTTACCCGCTGGAACGGCCCCATCCTGACCGACAGCGGCGGATTCCAGGTGTTCAGCCTTTCCAAACTGCGCAAGATCACGGAAGAAGGCGTGACCTTTGCTTCCCATCTGGACGGCCACCGCATCTTTATGGGCCCTGAGGAGAGTATGCAGATCCAGGCGAACCTGGGTTCCACCATTGCAATGGCCTTTGATGAGTGTGTGGAGAATCCTGCCCAGCACGCATACTCCAAAGCCAGCTGTGAGCGCACCACCGCTGGCTCAAGCGCTGTAAGGCTGAGATGGCCCGTCTGAAGCAGGAGGGCAAGGCCACCAACCCTGACCAGCTGCTGTTCGGCATCAATCAGGGCTGCACCTTTGCTGACCTGCGTGTAGAGCACATGAAGCAGATCGCGGAGCTGGAGCTGGACGGCTACGCCATCGGCGGTCTGGCCGTGGGTGAGCCTGCTGAGGTGATGTACGAGATGATCAGCGAGGTGGAGCCTTATATGCCCAAGGATAAGATCCGCTATCTGATGGGTGTCGGTACCCCCGGCAACATGATCGAGGCTGTTTCCCGCGGCGTTGATCTGTTTGACTGCGTCATGCCCAGCCGCAATGCCCGCCATGGACACCTGAACACCTGGGGCGGCATCATCAATATCAAAAACGCAAAGTATGAGCGGGACGAGCGCCCCATTGACCCCACCTGTGGCTGCCCGGCCTGCCGGAACTACTCCCGTGCCTATATCCGCCACCTGTTCAAGGCAGAGGAGCTGCTGGGCATGCGTCTGGCCGTTATGCACAACCTGTGGTTCTACAACCACCTGATGGAGCGTATCCGCGATGAACTGGATGCAGGCACCTTTACCGCCTTCCATGACCGTTATGTCAAGCTGCTGGATACAAGAATTTGAGCTTTTTCATGCTTTTCCCTTGCAAGAGGGCGCAGAAGCGGTTATAATGAGCTTATCTGAATTTTGAGAGGAGACTTTGTCCCATGCAATTTCTGACTACTACCACTGAAAGCTATATCAGCCTGTTCTTCACCCTGGCGCTGATGCTGGTCCTGCTCTACTTTATGATCTATCGTCCCCAGAAGAAGCAGGAGAAGAAGGATGCTGCCATGCGTGCAGCTCTGGAGATCGGTGATCAGGTCGTGACCATCGGCGGTATTGTTGGCCGTGTGGTCGCCATCAAGGAGGACACCTTTGTTCTGGAGACCGGTTCCGACCGTGTGAAGATCCGCTTCACCAAGAATGCGATCAGCTCTGTTGAGAAGCTGAACATGGATAATGCTCCTGCCAACGCAAAGAAGTAATCTCTAAAAGCAAGGCTTTTTTACCGCCCCTCTGCATACAGTAGTGCAGGGAGGCGGGTTTTTTATGTTGGAACAGAAGAAGCTACCCATCCTGGAAGCACTGGCCGCATTCGGCATTGGTGGGATATTCACCGCCGCCTGCATGGCCGGGCTGGCCTACCTGATGGCAAACCAGAGCCTTGCGCAGAGCACTGCCTGGCCCATGGTCAGTGCCATTGTCTGTGCCGGGAGCTTTTGCAGCGGCTGGCTCATGGCGTTTTTCTATCACAGCAGAGGCCTTATCTGCGGTGCTGTACAGGGCGGACTGTTTGTTCTGCTTCTGCTGGGGTTCGGCCTTTCGGAGGGCATTGAACCAACGGAAATGCAGCTGGCCCGCTTTGCACTGGTGTTTGTCTTTGGCTGTCTGGGCGGGGTGTTCAGTATCCTGCGTACAGAACGGCACCGGCATTGAGAATTTACAGCAGAAAAACAGGAGGACAGGGAAGTATGTGGGTCTATCAGGAAACACCGGAAGCCGCAGCGGAAAAGGCACTGCCCGAAGCGATCCTGCCGACAGCACAGGAAGAGCCGTTAAAACAGAAGAACCGTGGAGTTCTTCCTGAGACAGCGCAGGAAGAAAGACGATCCATCCCGGCGGCGTTCTCTGAGAGGTGCGGAAATACACCGGAGAGAGCCGCTGCACGCCGCAGCAAGCCGAGTGAGGGGATTGCCCTTCTGGCGGCGGCGTACCTTCTGGGGACCTTTCTGGCGGGTGTGGCGGCAGCGCGTTGCGTGGCAGGCAATGCCGAAACGCTTTCTTATTACCTGAACTGCTGGCAGAGCCTGTTTTCTGTGCAGGATGCCGCCGGGGCAGTGCGCCTGTTCCGAACGGAATTTCTCACTGTGGCAGGTGCACTGACGGCAGTGCTGTTCCTGGGGCTTTCCGCCCTGGGGCCGCTGCCCATCTTCCTTTTTGCGATGCTGTATGGGACAGGCTCCGGATTGCTTTCGTCCAGGCTGCTTGTGGATTTGAACCCACGGACAGCATTTGTGCTGCTCTGCGTCTGCGGTATCCCTGCATCCCTTGCGGCCGGAACACTGTGCACGTTCGGCGCATCCGCACTGCAGGTAAGCGGAAGGCTCTGTTCAGCCGCCTTCGGGCGTGGAGGACAGGCCCCCAGCACAGGCGCGCTTTTGGGTCAGTTTGCCCGGATGTTGTTTCTGCTTCTGCCGCTTTGCGGTGCGGCAGTGGGGATGCTGTATCTGGCAGGGCAGGCGAAACTTATATGAGCTGAAAAGAGAAATGTCTGGACAAAAAAACTCCCGAAAACCAGCCTCATAAGCTGATTCTCGGGAGTTTTTATTTTGGAGCTACTGGCCGGACTTGAACCGGCGGCCTGTTCATTACGAGTGAACTGCTCTACCAACTGAGCCACAGTAGCAAATGTTTTGCAACGATAGATAGTTTAGCATAAAAGAAAATAACTGTCAAGATTTCTTTTTGAAAAAACGCTTTCAGTGAAATCAAATTGCTTTTTCCAGAGAATATGGTACAATAAAGCCAATCGTCTTGAGGAAGGAGCTGAACACAGCGCAGAATGTACACAAATCATATCAACCCCGTTGCGCAGAAAAATCAGGATGCATTTTGCACTGCACTGTTTCAGCTTTTACTGAAAAAGCCGCTGGAAAAGATCTCCGTCACAGAGCTGTGTCACATGGCAGACCTTGACCGGACAACCTTTTACCGCAGTTTTGAATCCAAGGATGACGTGCTGGATTATTATCTCGACCGGCAGATGACCCTGCTTGCGGGGCAGCTGCCGGCGTACAGTACCCTGGAAAAAAACCTGACTGCACTGTTCCGCTGGACGTATGCGGAGCGAAAGAACCTTTGTGTCCTGATGGACTGTCATTTGACCAGTTTTTTCAGCGATGCGTTGAGCGAGAAGATCATCCTTGTTCTGATCTCCAACATCGAAGTCGGGGATGCAAGACAGTTTGTGCCATGGCCCGTTTCATTGCCGGGCGAAAATCGATACTTCCGCAACTCGTTCATCGGGGCATATATGGGTTTTTTCAACAGCTGGCGCTATGGAAACTTTGCAGAACGACCAGAGGATCTGGCCAAATGTATGGCTTCGTTCTATCTTCACTGAGGAGGGTGAAACGGGATGGCGGACTTGCGGAAAACAGAAAGCGCCGGAGACGTACGGACATGCCATCAATCAACTCAGTGTGATGTCACTGTTTCTGGTAAACCTCTACAACCAGGATGCAGAGCTCCAGAAGCAGGAAACCGAAAACCGAAGCCTGACCGAAAATGTGACGGAATACATCAACCAGCATTACGCGGAATCGCTGACCATAGACCAATTGGCGGAGCAGTTCTTCGTCAGCAAATATCACCTGATGCACGAGTTCAGCCAAAAGACCGACACGAGCATTTATCGTTACCTGATGCAGCAGCGGCTCCACGCGGTATGTGATCTGCTGGAACAGGGAACCGTGCCGAACGAGGCTTATCTGCTGTGCGGCTTCAAAGATTATGCAAACTTCTACAGAGCGTTCCGCAGCGCATACGGGCAGAGCCCCCGGGAATATGCTCGGGCCCACCGGAAAGCGAAAGCACGCACGACGAAGTTCTGCTTCTGATGGGGAACACCGGCTTCCTCTTCGGCCTGGTACAGCTCGTCCTCCAGATGTGCCATCTCGCTCAGGCGGGCTTCGTTTTCATCGCTGCTCTTGAGGCGGGGAACAACAGGCCGGATATAAAAAGCGGGGATGCCCACTTCCTTCTGCTGGAGCGGAGTCAGGCGGCATAGCACTTCATTGTTATATTCATCCACCGGGTGGCCGTCTGCGATCTCTTTCTTTCCGATTCTTAAAAGTCTGCCACGGCCCTTAAGAATCAAAGGAGCCGATCTCCAAGACCTAATATATCAGTTTGTTCGATGTTTGTCGTGTGTAAATCCTGTGCCGTTTACATTGTAAATCCTGCTGCTCTGTTTTTGCTGCCAAGAAATCGAAGTCAAGGATGGACATTTTGCACAATTTTTCTCCCTTTTTCACCCCACAAGATTGGTTTGATGCACCTTGTTTTATGATATGCAACAAAACGACAAAATCTGTTGCACAACGTGCTAAAAAACCGAAAAAGATTTGTGCGGCATTTTTTTAACAATTGTGATATATTACTTACAGTAAGGCTTGTATCCTACACAAAAAAGGAGATTTTTATGAAGGATATTTATATTTCCGGCTTTGCCGATGAGATCAGCTCTTCTTTTGATGAGCAGCTCAAGACAGTCCGTGAGCTTGGAATGCAGTACATCAGCCTGCGCAGTGCAGATAAAAAGGGAATCGCTGACTTTACCGTTGAGGAAGTCAAGACCGATCTGCTGCCCCGCCTGCAGGCCGCTGGTGTTGGCGTTTCCAGCCTGGGCAGTCCCATTGGCAAGGTCAAGATCGATGATGAAGAGGGCTTTGAAAAGCAGTGTGCTCAGTTGGAAACGCTGTGCGAGATCGCTAAGGTCCTGAATTGCAAGTACATCCGCATGTTCAGCTTCTTTATGCCGGAAGGCAAGGATCCTGCCGACTATCGTGACGCTGTCATCGAGAAGCTGCGCAAGTTCATTGCCATTGCTGAGAAGCACGACGTGATCCTGATGCACGAAAACGAGAAGGATATCTATGGTGATGTTCTTTCCCGCTGTGTTGACCTGATGCAGACGCTGAACAGCGCACACTTCAAGTCCGCATTCGACTTTGCAAACTTTGTACAGTGCGGCGAGGATACCGCCAAATGCTGGGATGCTCTCCGCCCGTACATTGTATATATCCACATCAAGGATGCCGTTTCTACCGACAAGGAGAATGTGCTCTGCGGTACCGGCGAGGGAAAGATCCCCGAGCTGCTGCACAAGGCCATTGTGGAAGAGGGCTATACCGGCTTCCTGACCCTTGAGCCGCATCTGGTGCTGTTTGACAGCCTGCAGAGCCTTGAGACTACGGATGCAAAGAACATCATCCGTGAGAACAAGTACAAAAACGGTGCTGAAGGTTACGCCGCACAGTATCACGCACTGTGCGATATTCTGGCAAAATTCTAACGTAACAGAAAAAAGGAGAAGATTCAAATGGAAAAGACTGAAGGAAAGATTCGTTATGGCCTGATCGGTATCGGTGCTCAGGGCGGCAGCTACGCTCGCTTCCTGACCAACGCTCCCGCTCCGTTCCCCGGCATGGTCTGCGCACCGTGCCCGGACAACTGCGCACTGGGCGCTCTGTGTGATATCGACCCCGAGAAGGAAAAGATGTGCAAGGAGCAGTACCCCGATGTGCCCTTCTTCAAGGATTGGAAGGATATGATCGCCAGCGGCACTGTTGATGCCATCATCACCACCGTTCCTCACTACCTGCACCACGAGATCTCCATCTACGCTATGGAGCATGGCATGAACGTTCTGTGCGAGAAGCCCGCCGGTGTCCGCAGCAAGGATGTTCAGAAGATGATCGCCTGCGCTAAGGCTCATCCCGAGGTTTCCTTCGGCATCATGTTCAACCAGCGTACCAACAAGCTGTATCAGAAGATCAAGGAAATCGTTGCCAGCGGTGAGCTGGGCGAGATCCGCCGCTCTCAGTGGATGATCAACTCCTGGTGGCGTCCTGACAGCTACTACCAGCAGAGCGCATGGCGTGCTACCTGGGGTGGCGAAGGCGGCGGTGTCCTGGTCAACCAGGCTCCCCATCAGCTCGACCTGTGGCAGTGGATCTGCGGTATCCCCGTGAAGGTCTTCTCCAAGAACATCAACGGCTGCCATCGTGACATCGGCGTTGAGAACGACGTGACCATGCTGGTCGAGTTCGCTAACGGCGCTACCGGCACCTTTACCACCTGCACCCACGATGCCATCGGCACCGATCGTCTGGAGATGACCTGGACGGCGGCAAGATCGTTGTTGACAACAGCAAGACCGCTCACGTCTACCACTACATCGATAAGGAAGGCAACCCCTGCACCGAGGATTACCTGAACGAGCACATGAGCATGATGGAAGTTGCCATGCTGACCAGCGGCAACGGTGCAGGCTCCAAGCTGTACACTGAAGAGACCTTTGAGAACAACGATGGCTGGGGCTTCCAGCACACCACTGTTATGCAGAACTTTGCTGCTCACATCCTGACCGGCAGCCCGCTGCTGGCTCCCGGCGAGGACGGCATCAACGGTGTCAACCTGGCAAACAGCAGCCAGCTGTCTGCATGGACCGGCCGCGAGGTCTCCAACCCCTGCGATCCCGAGGAGTATGCTGCTGAGCTGAACAAGCTGATCGAGGCTGAGGGCAAGTTCCCCGTCCGCGAGTAATCAGTATCCCTGAAAAAAGCAATGCCTGTTCCAGGCTTACAAGGAGTTGCGTTTCCATGAAAAGAGCTGCGATCATTGGCTGCGGCACCATCTTTCAGGTTCATCTGCCCATCATTGTGGCAAATCCTGAGATCGAACTGTGTGCCGTGTGCGATAACAATCCCGCTGTGCAGGAAAAGCTGCCTGCTGCAGCAAAGGCCGTGCCGTTCTATACGGACTATGAGGAGCTTCTGGAAAAGGAGCATCCCGATGTGGTACATCTCTGCCTGCCGCATTACCTGCATGTGCCCGTGTCGGAGTACTTTGCTTCCCACGGTGTGAATGTCTTCTGCGAGAAGCCGGTGGGGCTGAACACCGCACAGGCCAAGGAGTTCGTGGAATTTGAGGCTGCGCACCCTGAGGTCAAGATCGGCATCTGCCTGCAGAATCGTCTGAACCGCACCACCGTTGAACTGAAAAAGATCATCGATGGCGGCGAATATGGCAAGGTCATCGGCTGCCGCGGCTTTGTACCCTGGTTCCGCGGCAAGGCTTACTATGACGAACAGCCCTGGCGCGGCCAGCTGGAAACTGCTGGCGGCGGCTGCATGATCAACCAGAGTGTCCACACGCTGGATCTGCTGTATTATCTGTGCGGAGACATCGATGCCATCCATGGTTCGGTGAATCAGCTGGCAGATTACGGCATTGAGGTCGAAGACACCGTAGCTGCCCGCCTGCACTTTGCTAACGGTGCAAACGGTGTGTTCTTTGCCACCAACTGTGATTACGCCAACGAGAGTGTCCAGATCAAGGTTGCCTGTGAAAAGGCTTCCTTCCTGATCGAGGATGATGCCCTGTTCCGGATCGATGCAGATGGCGTGCGCACCAAGCTGTGCGAGAATGAGAAGCTGCCCGGTGCCAAGTTCTATTTTGGCGCTTCTCATGGCATCCTGATCAACAAATTCTACCGCGCCATTGAGAACAATACAGACGATTATATCCATGTAAGAGATGCGGAAATGAGCATCCGGCTGATCGATGCCATCCATGCAAGCAGCAAGGCTGGCCATCCCGTTGCTCCGTGACCGCAAAACACAGATAGAAGGAGAAATGAACCATGGCAAACAAAGGTTTGATCGGTGTTCAGATGAGCACCATTGCCCCCGCTAAGATGCCTCACTTCGATGCATACGAGAGCATGGGCAAGCTGGCTGATATCGGCTATCACTGCGTTGAGATCTCTCAGGTCCCCATGACCGCTGAGAACGTTGCAGGCTTCCGCAAGGCTATCAATGAGCTGGGCCTGAATGTCTCTTCCTGCACCGCATCCACCTCTCCCATGCTGCCCGGTATGCCCGGCGAGTTCCTGTGCAATCCCGACGACTATAAGAAGATCGTTGAGGACTGCCGTAAGCTGGACTGCGATATGCTGCGCATCGGCATGCTGCCCATGACCTGCATGGGCAACTACCAGAAGGCTGTGGATTTCGCCAAGGAAGCAAATGAGTATGCTCTGAAGCTGAAGGAAGACGGCATTGACCTGTACTACCACAACCATCACGTAGAGTTCGTTCGTTACGACGGCGAGTTCCTGCTGGACATCATCCGCGCAAATGCTCCTGCTCTGGGCTTTGAGCTGGACAGCCACTGGATCCACCGCGGCGGCCAGGACCCTGTTAAGTTCATCAAGAAGTATGCCGGCAGCATCCGTCTGGTCCACCTGAAGGATTACCGCATCGGTGAGATGCCCATCCCCGAGGGCGGCGTAGACTTCACCAGCAAGGAAGGCATGATGAAGTTCATGAGCAACTTCACCAACATTGTGCAGTTTGCTGAGGTTGGCGAAGGCACTCTGGATATGCCCGCTATCATCCAGGCTGGCCTGGAGGGCGGCGGCGAGTACTTCCTGGTGGAGCAGGATGACTGCTATGGCCGTGATCCGTTCGATAGCCTGAAGATCAGCCACGACAATCTGGTCAAGATGGGCTTCGGTGACTGGTTCTAATTGAAAAGTTTCTGAGGAGTCGTTTTTTACGATCCGATAAATGAAATCGATGCTGTTTGCAGAAATGCAGAGCAGCATCGATTTTTTTATGTTTCAGGGTTCTGCTTTGTAACACGCTCCAAAATGTTGAAAATATTTTGTGCAAGTTTCACAGTTTTCTATTTGAGCCTTTGGTGGTACAATAGATGTGGAAATTCATAAACCGCTGGAGGAGCTACATGGCCGAAAAAAGTATTGAGTTGGATAGTGTGGAGATCGCCGCTGCCATCTTTGGCAACTGTGACCGCAACATTCGTCTATTGGAAAAGGAGTTCTCTGTCACGGCAGTCTGCCGGGGTACGATGCTTCGCCTCTCTGGCGAGGAGGCCAACGTGGCCGCTGCTGTGCGTGCCGTGGAGGGGATGCTGCTCCTGATCGAAAACCACACGCCGCTGGAGGATCAGACGGTGCGCTACTGCCTGAGCCTTGCTCACGATGGAAAGGAGCAGCGTGTCCGGGAGCTGACTGAGGATTTTGTCACGGTCACAGTCAAGGGCCGCCCCATCCGACCCAAGACACTGGGCCAAAAGGAATATCTGAATGCTATCCGCAAGAACGCGGTGACCTTTGGCGTGGGTCCCGCCGGTACCGGCAAGACCTACCTGGCCGTTGCAATGGCGGTCAAAGCGTTCAAGGCCAAGGATGTTTCCCGCATTGTGCTGACTCGCCCCGCCGTGGAAGCAGGCGAGAAGCTGGGTTTTCTGCCCGGTGATCTGCAGCAGAAGGTAGACCCTTACCTGCGCCCTCTCTACGATGGCCTGTTCGATATGCTGGGCGCTGAGACCTATGAGCGCCTGGTGGAAAAGCAGATCATTGAGGTTGCTCCGCTGGCATATATGCGCGGCCGCACGCTGGATGATTCCTTTATCATCCTGGATGAGGCGCAGAACACTACACCGGAGCAGATGAAGATGTTTCTGACCCGTATGGGTGTAGGTTCCAAGGTGGTTGTGACCGGCGATGTGACCCAGATCGATCTGCCGGACCGTACCCGCAGCGGCCTTGTGGATGCGCTGCACATTCTCAAGAACGTGGATGGCATTGCACAGTGCTATTTTACGGAGAAGGATGTTGTCCGCCATCGTCTGGTGCAGGAGATCATCAAGGCCTACGAAGCGGCTGCGCACCCGGCCAAGCGTTGAAACCGACGCGGAAAGCTGCAATTGCAGCATAAAATGAAGGGAGAGGAATGTTATGTCCAATAAAGTTTTGATCACCAATTCACAGAAAGCCGTAAAAGTACCTTCGGGCCTGCGGATCCTGATCCGCCGCGCCTGCAACGCTGTGCTGGAATATGAACACTTCGATGAGCCTGCTGAGATCAGCGTGACTTTTGTGGATAACGCTGCCATTGCAGAGCTGAACAACCAGTACCGCAACAAGCCGATGCCCACCGATGTGTTGAGCTTTCCTCTGGGAGAAAACGGCGTTTACGACGTGGATGAGAACAACGGCTGCAAGATGCTGGGGGATATCGTCATCAGCATGGAACGTGCTCAGGAGCAGGCAACGCTCTACGGCCATCCGCTGCAGCGTGAAGTCGCTTTCCTGACCGTTCACTCCATGCTGCATCTGCTGGGCTACGACCATGAGAACGGTGGTCTGGAAGCTATGCGGATGCGCGAAAAGGAAGAGGCTGTGCTGACCCAGCTTGGCCTGCCCCGCACCGTCAGCTATACGGAATGATCAAAGATATCGGCAAAGGATAGGAGTTCTATTTTGAAAAACGCAGCACCCATGCAACAGCATTACGATACCTCATCTGTGTTCGTGGCGGTCATCGGCCGCCCGAACGTGGGCAAGTCGACGCTCGTCAACCGCATCCTCGGCCGTCGCGCCGCGGTCGTCGAAGACACGCCCGGCGTGACCAGGGACCGTGTCAGCTACGACGCGGAATTGGTCCGGCACCGAATTCAAGCTCGTCGACACCGGCGGCTGGGAGGCCGACGTCGAAGGCATCGAATCCGCCATCGCCTCGCAGGCGCAGATCGCCGTGCAGCTGTCTGACGCGGTCATCCTCGTCGTGGACGGCCACGTGGGGCTGACGGACACCGACGAGCGCATCGTCAAGATGCTGCGGGCCAGCGGCAAGCCGGTCACGCTCGCGGTGAACAAGGTCGACGACGGGGCCAGCGAATACCTGACCGCCGAGTTCTGGAAGCTTGGCATGGGCGAGCCTTACGGGATCTCGGCCATGCACGGCAGGGGAGTCGGCGACCTGCTTGACGCCGCGCTGGATTCGCTGCGCAAGGCGGACAAGACCTCGGGCTTCCTCACGCCGACGCATCTGC
>ENA-OQKK01000238-OQKK01000238.1-human-gut-metagenome-genome-assembly--contig:-NODE-238-length-17565-cov-4.392992_pt1 | contig 17565 bp, 20 predicted proteins | sample MGYA00242648_ERZ504797 | MGnify/ENA primary metagenome ERZ504797 (study PRJEB26092, sample SAMD00036412) | human gut metagenome | host: Homo sapiens | study: EMG produced TPA metagenomics assembly of... | reverse complement strand
CCGTCCCCTGTTTGGTCTTGCTGTTCATAACTCAATTTTATTGTTTATAAAGTATGGATAACTCTCACAATCCTGCCAGATCCACCTCATAGATAAATCTCTCCGGTTCTTTCTCCGGCTGATAAAACATACTCAGATACCAAGGGTAATACTCGATTCCTTCCTTCTCCATCACATTCCCTTTACAGAATACAATCTTTCTTCCAAAATCCCAGTTCTCTACAGCAGATACTTTATTCAATGCCGAATGTTTCTGATAATCGTTTCCTGATTTTATTTCCAGAAGATCTACTTTCATTCCATTTTGAATCACGAAATCCAATTCCCCATATTTTTTAGACTCAAAATAATTTAAAGAGAATCCATTTGCTTTTATTATCTGGGCAAATAGATTTTCCAAAATACTTCCCATATTTACTTCCATATTGCCCTGTAAGAGTTCGAATTGAATATTCTCCATACAGGAAGCACACAGAAGTCCTGTATCCCCCATGAATAGCTTGAACAGATTTCGTTTCTCGTTAAGCTGCAGAGGCGGCTGCGGCTCTGTCACATTATATGATGGAAGTGCAACGCCTGCGTCACTCAGCCAAAGGAATGCATTCCCATACCGGTTCATTCTTCCATTTTCATCAATCCGATTCAGGAAAAATCGCCTGTTCTTATCATCTAACTGCGAAGCAATACTGTCAAAGATTGCTTTGATTTTTATCTTTTCCGTACTTTCGGAATATTTGGATATGTCCTGTCTGTATAATTCCAGGATACTTCTCTGTAGTTGTATTACTTTTCCAACATCATGTGTAGTTACATAAGTTTGTACAACATCCGGCATCCCCCCCACAACAATATAGGTTGCAAACAGCTTCAACAAAGTTTCATGCATCACCTTTGGAACCGCTTCATGTTTTTCATAACAAGTCTGTAACGTTTTTAACGTAGATTCCTGTACTCCATTCGCTGTAAGATATTCTTTGAAATTCATTGGATACATATATACGATCTCTTCAAATCCTACCGCATAAGACGGAACTGCCTTGTATCTAACTCCCAGAAGAGATCCTGATTCTATATAATCAAATCTACCGTCTTCCACAAGGAATTTTATTGCACATCTTGCATTCGGACATTCCTGTATCTCATCGAGGAAAATCAGAGTCTTCCCCGGTTCTAATTTCTGCATCTTAAACGCTGTGAGATTCTCAATAATCGTATTCGCATCTAATTTGCCTTCAAAGATTTTTTCTGCCCCTTTGTCTAAGATGAAATTTATTTCAACAAAGTATTCGTACTGCTCTTTCGCAAACTCTCGGATAATCGTTGTCTTTCCGATCTGTCTTGCTCCAATGATACAAAGTGCTTTCTTTTTCTTCTGATTCTTCCACGAAATTAATTTCTCTGAGATTTCTCTTTTTAACATTGTTCCAACCTCCTGATATTAGTATTGTAACATTTTTCCGAGGTTATTCAATGTGTTTCGTTACATTTTTCCGCGTTTTTTATCAGCTTCTGTGACATTTTTCCGCACTTTTTCACCATGTTTTGTAATATTATTCTCGCGTTCCGATCAGAATTTTCTTTCCTTCAAATGCAAAACCATAATGTCTGATCTCTTCTTTTTTGAATCCACGTGCAAAAAGTGTCTATATCAGAACCTTTTATCGTTTCTTGATATAGACACTTTTTTTAATAGTCATTGATTGAAATTATATATGTCTTTTTGACTATCTTTTTATATCTTCTTAAATGTCCGCAAAGCCTTATTTTATCGGCTCTACGGGCATTTTGCTTTTGTGGTAAACCTCACATATCTAGGTCTATCTTCTTATATTTTCGCTATCAAGCGTGGTTAAAATCGTGGTAAATACTTCTATGCGATTAGACGCTGAACCTCTGATTTTGCGGTATCTATGGACGCATGAGCGTACCAGTTCATTGTGATACTGATATTTGAATGCCCCATGATATACTGTAAATCTTTCGGGTTCATGTTCTTGCTTGCCAGCCTTGTGCAGAACGTATGGCGTAGCGTATGCGGTGTGATATGTGGCAAGGGATTGTCCTTGTGGTGCTTGTTGTATTTCTTTACCATACGGACGAATAAGGCGTTATAATCAATCGCAACTTTGGGCTTGCCTTTATGATTGACAAATAGGAAATTGCCCCGTCCGTCTATCACAAATGGTTCTGCCTTTGGGCGTTTCTTCATAACCCGTTGAAATGCCTGTATTGTTTCTCTGCTTAATGGCACTTGCCTTATTCCGCTCTTTGTTTTAGGCGTTTCAATATAATAGCCTTGTTCCTTGCTCTTTAGTAACTGGTGGTCGATAATCACAACTTCATTCTTGAAATCAATATCGGCTACTGTCAGTCCGCACAGTTCCGAGATACGAAGTCCTGTCTTTAACAGTATCAGCACATCATCATAATACTTGTGATACACATTGTCCGTCTTGATGAATGAGAGTAGGGCTTGTTCCTGTTCCTCTGTCAATGCGACTTTCTCTTTGGTATCATTTTCTAGGACTTCACTTAACTTGAAATCAAAAGGGTTTTTCCTTACACAATCGTCTTGTATGGCGATATAGAATGACGCTTTTAACGAGCGTTTATGGTTGTTAATGGTGTTATAGGAAAAGCCTTTGTCTTTCATGCGTAACGCCCATTCCTTAGCGTCAGAGGGTTTTATCGTATCAATGCTCCTAGCACCTAACTTGTCCTCTTTCAATAACCGCATGAGCTGTTCCCGTTGTTTCTGTGTGCTTTTCTTCACGTTTGCCCTCTGTGCGTTCTGTTTGGCGTAGAGTTGGCAAAGCGTCATTTTCTTGCCTGTGCTGTCGATACCGTCCTCAATATCCCGTCTTATCTGCTGTTCCAGTTCACGAAGTGAGGGTTTTTCCCGTTTTCCCTTTGGTGTCGGGTCTGTGGGTGTCAATCTCCAAGCATACACATATTTTGTGTTTCCAAATGCGTCCACATATTTATATAAGTATTTTCCGTCTGTTCGTTGGCTCTCTCCAGTATGCAGGATACGTCCTTTGCTATCCCGTCTTTTTTCTTTCATGGTGTCTGCTCCTTTCCTTATTGGAAAGAGCCTTGATATGACTTGTGTTTATCATAACACATACAAGGCTCATTTGCATTAGATTGCGTCCAATTTGTCAATGACCTTTTCAAACTGTCGGCGTTTAATCTGTATGCGGTTGCCATTCATAATGAGCCAGCCAGCGTCCTTGTTTTCCTCTGCCAATCGTCTTAACTTGTTTTCTCCGATACGGAAATACTTTGACGCTTCTTCAATGGTAAGGGTGTATTTTTCCCATACAGGAATATCGTTGTTATTCATCAGATACCCCCTTTCCCATGTTTCGTGTCATACTGGATATAGGGGATAAGGTCGGTGCGGTCTATCCTCTGTAAGTGGGCGGTTAGTTTGCTGGAAAGGGAATTGCTGTATCTTGCCTTATCAAGCATAGTTCCCACTTTTTCCAGTCCACCTAATGCGTCATGTTCTTCCAAGAAGTAAAAACTTTTCACAGCGGAAATCACGCCACCCTCTGTGAGCCATTGCTGTGTTTCCTCAAGAGAATTATGTAGTTTCGGTACTTGCAGTTTTAAGACTTCCACAGCCCCTAAAAAGCGTTCCCAAAACCGACACGTTTTCCATCTGCTCTTATTACTTTCATTTCTGTTTGGCACGACAAAGCGTAGGTTGTTTGCCAATAGCCCGAAAGCCAGTTCCCCAAGTTCCAGCGGTCTGTCTTTGAATGTCATGGCAAAAACATGAGCCTTATCATCACGCAGTTGCATTTCTGTCCGTTTCCAACTGCCAACTTCATCAAGTGTCTTATTATGTTTTGAACAGACTTCCTTATCCTTATCATAAAAGCGGTAGGACAATCCCGATTTTCCAGCACCGATATAAACGGTCTTTGCAGTGTCGAAATCATCAAACTTGCTTTCGTCAAAGTGGTAGCCCTCACTATTCGAGATAAATTCCTCTTTTTCACATTTCTTCTTTATCTGCTCTATGGTAAAGAATGGCTTTTCGTTCCTATCATCAATGGCAATATCAAGTCTTGTGAAATGGAAGTTATCCAGTCCGTATCTTCGCTCACAGCGTCGGAACATATCCCCAAAGGTATAATTCCTACTGTCGAGAATACGGAAAATATCATCACAACCTCTGCCAGTCATAACAAGATAACAGCCTAGCCCTTGTGGATTGTCCTCTGTCTTTCTTGCGTCCCCCGATACATAAATATCTCCAATCTGCCAGCGTGCCTGATAGGTCTTGAATTTAACGCTTGCCGGATAGACATTGAAAATGTCAGTCGGTAAACCTAAAATGTGCATGATAACATCTTCTGCGGTTGCAGTATCAAATACAATGCTGATGTAATCAATCTTAACGGATAAATTTTTGTGTGTAGTTATAGTGCATTACTCCTTTCGTACTTCCCGTTTTTTTGCGAGGTAAAAATCGTGTTTTTTCCTTTATTTATCACAGTTTCTAGGTACTATGACATGTATGCGCAGGGCGGTGTTACATATACGCCCTTTACGAACGCCTAAAGGCGTTCCCTTTCTTCCTGTGTCTGCCCCGTTCTTAACGCTCACGAGCCTTGTAAGGCTCGTGGCTAAACGGAACAGCCCAGTCAGAAATCCGATTTTCAGTCTGATAGTCCATGCCTATTCATGCTATCAAAGTGAAAATATCTATTCTATATGCTTACTCAAGCGTGTGATTGACCCTAGCGTGCTTAATCGCTCTATCTAACACGATAATAACGCCATTAGAATTACTTGTCAAGAAGTTTTTGTTGACTTTTGGATATAGATTAAGTATGATATGCTTATAAACGTCAAAAAAAGCAACGAAAGGAGCGGTTATACTAAGTTATGGAGCATTATGAAAAGAAAATCAGTTTCTTAGGAGAGAACATACAAACCATAAGAAAATACAGAGGAATGAAACAACAGGAACTTGCGGACAAAATCGGTATCAATATGCAGAGCCTTTCCAAGATTGAACGTGGTGTGAATTATCCTACCTTTGATACATTAGAAAAGATAATGGACGTGCTGGGTGTAACCCCAAATGAATTACTGTCGGGAGAATGGAAGTATGTTAATCAAGCCGAAAAGGAAGTCTGCCAGTTTTTAAGAATTGAAGAACGACTAAATGCAGAATTAAAACATGGGCATTATGACAACTTCTTTGACAGCGAAGAAGAATGGCTGGAATATGAGTTGAAAAAGTTACGGGAATATATTACCGACTACATCAACGGAAAAAGCATTGTAGCGTCCGACCTTTATCCAATCAAAGAATTTATCCAGCATTTGAAGTTTCAAAAACTGTTAGACCACTATGATGATTTATACAGCATGGATATGTTCGGTGAAAGCATAGAGGGACATAAATATAGGACACCTTATCAAGTCGTAAAAATGATAAACCCCAATTCAAAAGAAGATATGGAATTATTACGGGAAGTATTGAAAAATAACGATTTTGATGATGAGGACGAGTAACCCTTTTCCTCTTTGTAGAAGATACAGCAAACAAAAAGCCCAGTAAAGAGTGCAAAGCACCACCAATGGTGGCAAGGCTCTTGACAGGGCTTTTCCTTTACTGTTTGTGGCAGACAAGAGGAAGAAAGGGACAAAATCTGATTTGTAGTAAATTATATAAAAACGATATGAGATGTATTTGTATCATTTTCTTGTTGACACCATTTATATTAAGTGATATATTTGTCTTATAAAGATACAAAAACATCACATTGAAAAGAGGGATGATTATGACAAAAAAACAAATGAAACAAGTTATCTTTATGGGAGTAGGGTGTGTAATATTACTGATTGCAGGGATAATTTACTCTTTATTATTTAACGACGCACGCTGGGTTAAAAACATGGATATGTCTAATTATGTATTTTCCATAAAGGATATACCAATGTTGATAGTCGGTGCTTTGATAGCTATTTATGTCTTATATGTAACAGTTATCTTCTTTAAAAACGCCTTTTCTAAAAATTTTAAAGACAAAAACTATTCAAGAACAGTATCTTCATATTGGGGACTGTGTGGAATATTTGGATTTCTAGGTTTTAGCGGTTTTTGGACTTATTTTGAATATGGGAAATATATCCTTTTGTATTCTTTATATTTTTTGGCTTTTTCGGCTTTTTCTTTGAAGGAAAACTTTCTCACACTTTAGAAGATGAACTTTTTTTAGAAAATAAAAGAAAAGCAGAAATAAACGCCTATAAAGTAGGATTTAAACTTCTCTTTATAGTCATTTGGCTTATGGCAATAGGAATGTTTTCTCGTAATGTGGAATGGTGTGCAATTTTTATGCTCATTTCTGTTTCACTTATCTATGCTTTAGTCATTTTTCTTAGCAACTATTTATTATACCGCTACGAAAAAGGAGAATAAGTCATGGTAGAAGATTTCATGTGCAACTTAAAGGTATATCGTGTAGCACAAGGTTTAACACAAGAACAACTGGCAGAAAAAGTCGGGGTTCGTAGAGAAACAATTATGAGGTTGGAAAAAGCACAATACAATCCATCTCTAAAACTGGCGATTGATATTTCACGGGTTCTCAATGCACCGATAGAAGATATTTTCATTTTTAAATAAGATAGTGGTAGTAAATTCGGTTCTATGTGATATTGGGAACAATAGAATATTAAGTTTTACATCAATATAAGAGTAATGCAACTATAATGTTAATTTGTATTGCTTGGAGGAACAATACCTGATGAAGATGATAATGATGTCATCGCAGAACAACTTGCAAAAATCAGTGAACAGATGGCAATTAAGAATAGGCGTAGCAAAAAAATTTGGAAAATTGCTGGGGTTATATTCCTAGTAATTGTGCTATTGAATATCCTCTTGATAATATTTAATATGTCAGTATCTAAAAACGTTTCAACAGATAGTAGCACCACTTTCATAGAAATAGGTGAAGATGATGTGATTGATGTAGAATAATTTCCAACATACAATCCCAGTTTGACAACTTTATATCCATACACACAAAGCAGTTAGTCTTAGGATTGACTGCTTTTTAACAAAAGACACCACTCAGGTGTAAAGGGTGTCTTTTTAGTGCTATTTTATTGTCATATCAAGGCTCATTCAATTGTGGTAAATTCGTGGTAAATTAAATAATTTTCTATACTTCAAAGTGCTTGAAAGTATAGTGTTTATGCGGATAATCGCAAATTAGATATAAAATTTAATCCAAATCCTATTATTCTGCTACAATATTTTCAGAGTTTATTATACTATAGTAACCTTATTTTCTCAATAAAATGTGACTCACAAACAACATCTTAAAAAGTATATTTAAAAAGTAATCCCGGATAGTTCATGATAAAATCATAAGCTATCCGGGATTATCAATTTATTACACTATACACATTCAATAATTACACTCTCACATTTGTCATACCCGAGCTGTGAGCTGTTCAGGCACAACGTATAATTAGCAGCTTTTCCCCATTTCTGATCTGTGTAAAAATTATAATTTGTCATACGCCTTTTATCTATGTCATTTATCATTTTTACTGCATCAGCTTCTGAAGTATTATGCAGCTTACAGATACGCTGTATTTTTTCCGGCATATTCCCATGGATATACACATTCAATACATCATCCCTGTCTTTCAAAATATAATCAGCATTTCTTCCAATGATCACACATGGCTCTTTTTCTGCCAAATCCAAAATCACTTTTCTCTGTGCCTCATATACCATATCTTCTACTGATTTTCCTGAAATATCACGACCGGTAAATGCATATGCAAAAATCCCTTTCTTTGGGGACAGCTCAGCATTTTCCTTAATATACTCCGGTGCCAGTCCTGACTCTTTTGCAATCTGTCCAATTATTTCCTTGTCATAATATTTAATTCCAAGTTTCTTTGCGACTTCTTCTCCGATAAAACGTCCGCCACTTCCAAACTCTCGGCTTATCGTAATGATTCTTTTTGTCATGGCTTATGCCTCCTTAATTTAAGTTTTCCACTTTTATTTTTATTGATTCTCTTTAAAAATAAATATCCTACAATACAAGCAGTCACCTCCGTGATTGGAAATGCCCACCAGATCAGTGAAACTCCAATATGTCCGCCTCTTACAAAAAATGAGAAGATGCCTGCCAAAGGTAATATAATTATAAGCTGTCTGAGCAGTGAAATCACAAGCGATTCCATACCACCATCAAGCGCCTGGTAAATACCCTGATATGCCACATTTATTCCGGCAAAAATAAAGCTGATGGAAATAATTCTCATTGCCCCGATAAAATATTCTCTTGATGCTCCTGCATTGAACAAAGCAGCAAATTCTCCCGGGAAAATTTCTGTAATCGCTACTCCTATGACCATAAGCACAATCGTATAAAGCAATCCATACCTGATGCCATCCTTAATTCTCTTTTTGCTATGCATTCCATATGAAAAAGCTATAATTGGTGTAATTGCATCCCTTAGTCCGAATGCAAGGAACAATACAAACTGCTGCACCTTATAAAACAAACCATATGCAGTCTGCGCCGAAGGACTAAATTTCAAAATAAGATTCATCACATAAACCATAATTGACATCAGAGCCTGTGCAATAATAGCCGGAAGTCCAATTGCATAAATTTCCCTGATTATTCCTCCATCAGGCTTCATATACTTTGTATCATGCTCAAATTCCCTGTTCAGCTTCATATGAAACACAAACAGCAGTATTGCAGACACAACCTGACCGATAACAGTTGCATATGCGGCGCCCTTAACTCCCATTTCCGGAACCGGTCCAATACCATAAATCATAATAGGATCAAGAATAATATTTACCACTGCTCCAACTACCTGACCAATTGTAGAATAAAGAGAACGTCCTGTTGCCTGCAGCAGTTTTTCAAATAGTGAAAAGAAAATAATTCCAAATGAAATCACACAGCATATTCTCAAGTAATTTGTTCCCATTGAAATAACCTGAGGATCAACGGTCTGTGATGAAATATAAGCTTTAACTCCAAAAATTCCAAACAACAGGCATACTATATAAATTATTGCACCAAGAAATAAACTGTTTCCTGCAATCTTTGCAGCTTTTTTACTATTTCCCTGACCAAGTGTTCTTGCAAGAAGTGCATTTGTTCCCACTCCTGTTCCAATTCCAACTGCTACCATAAGCATCTGAACCGGAAATACCAGTGTCAGTGCATTAAGTGCTGCCTCACTTCCTGACCTCATATTTCCCACAAAGGCGCTGTCTACAATATTGTAAACTGCCTGCAATGCCATAGATAAAATCATTGGTATTCCCATCTGTACCATGAGCTTATTTACCGGCATGTCCTTCATCTTGTTACTTTCTGCCATCTTAACTTATTCCTCCTTTTCTGCATAAAAAAAGTGCGCTCTTATCTCATAAGCTGGACTTACGCTGATAAGCTACACACTTTATAATGCACTATATATTTTAATGATGTGCGACAGCAGGTGCACAAAAAAACGAGTAGCTAAACTGGATTTACGCTAGTCTGCTACTCGTTCATAGGCTATTATATTTTTATTTTTGAAAAAAGTCAAATAATTTTTGAGCAATAATATAGCCTTTGCATTTACACTTAAATTTAAAATTCAAACCGCCTCTTCCTGGACACCGCCAGATTTTCCTTCTTAAATCTATGCAAAATCACACTGCCCTCACTCCATTCATCCTGTGCTGCAAGTGCAAGCATATCAGTAACAGCCAGGACATCTGCGATAAAATTCTCCTCACCATCTTTAAGCTCCAGAAAACTCTGCAGCAAACCCGAATCCCTTTTTCTTATGATAAGCTCAGACAGCCTTTTTTTATGATTGACAATATACTCCAAAAACTGCTGCCTAGCTTCTTTTGAAAGCTCATACGCATAAATAAGCCTATAAAAAGCCATATCTAAAAGGTCATCCTCACTCTCCTGCGCAATCGCCTCTGAAAATATTTCATCATACTGCTTCCACACAAACACGCGGTCCATAAAAGCCTGTCTGGCGCGAAAGCCTTCTCCGTTCATGTTCAGCTTAAAAATATGAGCAGGACCAATCTCATCATATGTCTGGTCGTACTCGAAAAAACATGCCTGCGCAATCGCATTTCCATCGCTGTCAGCCCATCTAACCCTCACAAGAGTGCTTATCTGTGAAAGAATCTGCTTAAGACACGACTTATCCTTCGGTGAGCCTCTCATCACAAGCATATAAAGTTTTGTGCAGTTCATGAAAGCGTCACCATCCACATCACATATGTCGGATGGCAGCTCAAGCACAGACAGCCTTGAACAATTATAAAAGCACAGCCTGCCAATTTTTTGCATTCCGTCCGGCAATATGACCCTCTCGATATAATCATCACACAGCTCCGTCATATCAGGACGCAGAATATCATCAATCCCAAGCTCTGTTTTCAATTTTTCAGGCATGCTCTTGAAAGAAAAGCAATACTCCGCAAGCTCCGTCACTCTCATGACGTCAAGCATATCCGGCACCACACACACCGGATTTTTCCCATACATATGAAGAAGCCTAATGCAATCATCATTAAGCCTCTCATATACACATATATTATTGTTATCTTTTGCAATCTTTAAATCTGTCATTTTATTTCTTTAACTCTTAAAAATTTCACACAGCTACAAGCCTTATCCAAGTCTCAATAAGTCATTTATTGTATTCTTAAAATCATAAAACAAATCAATATATTTTTCAACAATTGTATTACAATGTGTCCTTAAAAAATAATCTGCACTACTTATCAGTTAGTTTATCACAATTCCTACATTATTTCCACCACAACGTAAAGGGCGCTGCCGCTGGCAGCGCCCCTTACTACATCCAAAATCTACTCAAGCAGATTCTTCATACTGTTCACACTTATAAGAATTGTCGATCCATTGTGCAAAAGTGCTGTCGTAGTCGGCGGAAGCACACCTGCCACACCAAGAGCAATGAGCCCTGAGTTAAAACCAACAATCTTTCGATAGTTGCTCTTTATACGTTTCATAAGAGCATTACTTATATATTTAAGAGTTACAATCTGGTAGAGATCGTCAGAGCCCACCGTAATATCAGCAATCTCGCGGGCAATTTCAGCGCCGTCACTGATTGCAATACCGACATTTGCCGCTGAAAGAGCCGGTGAATCATTTATGCCGTCACCAATCATAATGACCTTTCTGCCCTTAGCCTTTTCTCTCTCCACAAAGGCAGCCTTGTCCTCAGGTAAAACCTCGGCGTAATATTCATCTACACCTACTTTTTTCGCAATGACAGAAGCTGTACGCTCACTGTCGCCTGTCATCATGACAACCTTTGATATACCCGCCTTCTTTAATGAAGTAACAACTGCTGCTGCCTCATCACGCAGAGGATCCTCTATACAGATAACTGCCGAAAGCTTACCCTCAATAGCCAGATACAGGTGAGAATAATACAGCGGAAGCGACTCAAACAGTGGCTCCTTTCCTGCAGGAACAACACATTTTTCATCCTCAAAGACGAAATGATAGCTTCCGATAACAGTACGCTTGCCATTGATGGAGGTTGCAATTCCATGAGCCACAATATACTCCACCTTTGTATGCATTTCCTCGTGGGAAAGCCCCTTCTTAGATGCAGCGTCTACCACTGCCTTTGCCATGGAATGAGGGAAATGCTCCTCCAGACAGGCTGCTACACGAAGCATGTCATCAGATGAATACTCATCATTGAAGTTCATCACATCAACCACAGTCGGATGTGCCTTTGTGAGTGTACCGGTCTTGTCAAAGACGATGGTATCAGCCTCTGCAACAGCCTCAAGGAACTTTCCTCCCTTTACTGTTACATTATAAATGCTTGCCTCTCTGATAGCAGAAAGCACAGAGATTGGCATAGCAAGCTTGAGTGCACAGCAGAAATCCACCATGAGAATTGACATAGCCTTTGTCACATTTCTTGTCAGAAGATATGTAAGCCCTGTAGCTCCAAGCGTCCACGGCACAAGCTTGTCAGCATAGTGCTCAGCCTTTCCCTCCAGCTCAGATTTAAGCTTTTCGGACTCCTCTATCATAGTAACAATCTGGTCAAAACGGTTGTTTCCTTCAACCTCCTTGACCCTGATAGTAATCTCGCCCTCCTCGACAACAGTGCCTGCAAACACAGTATTGCCGACAGTTCTTTGAACCGGAACCGACTCACCTGTCAGGGAAGCCTGATTGACCATCGCATCGCCATCTAATACCTCTCCGTCGAACGGTATGACATTTCCCATGTGGACAACAACCTTATCGCCCTTTTCAATCTTTGAAGACTCAACGAGTATCTCCTGATTCTCAGGTGTCCTAAGCCATACCTTGCTCACATTAAGTGACATGCTTCTGGCTAAATCATCAACAGACTTCTTGTGCGTCCATTCCTCCAAGAGCTCACCTATTCCAAGCAGAAACATAATAGAGCTTGCGGTAGAAAAATCCTTAGTAATAAGAGAAACCGTGATGGCAGTCGCATCAAGCACCGGCACCTCAATTTTTCTCTGCAGCAGACACTTAAGCCCAATTCCAATATACTTTACAGATCGTCCAATAGTAAGCGCTATCCTGATTGGCAAAGGCAGCAGGAGCTTTTTACTGTAATGCCAGACAACACTTCCGATAAGTTTTTCCTGATATGAATTATTAAGCTCTCTTCCTGATGTCTTGATAACAGTCTGTGGCACATTGGCGCTCTCATAATGAAAGTGGCGAAGCAGCTCTATAATCTGCTCTCTGTCTCCTACATACTCAATCACAGCATCAGCAGTCCTGTCATAAACCTTTACAAAGGTAACATTCCTGTGATTGTGAATCACATAAAGCAGAGTGTCTGCCTGCTCATATGTCATGCGGTACTGCTCCATATGAACACGCATACGGCCTCTTGACTCATGCTTAATCGTAAATTTCATATGACCGCCTCTTATCTTCTATGCCTCAGCAGTCTCTGCTGTAACCTCAGCCTGCTCTGCTTCCTGCTCATCAGCCTCAGCACACTCGCATACATCCTCAGATGCATCCGAAACCTTAGCAGCCTCAGCCTTAGCCTCGCGCTCCTCGTTGATGCTCTTAGCCTCAGCAAGAATATCCTCTGCATTCTCCTGAACAGTATTAACAGTCTTCATAACACAATCCTTAGCACGAAGCGCTGCTGCTGTACACTGTGTATAAGCACGCTTAGCATCCTTGCTTGATAAAATCTTGATACCTGCTGTACCAAAAGCAACACCTGCTGCGAATAAACCTGAAGCTTTCCAATTAAATGACATAATGTTTTCCTCCTGTATATTTACAAAAATTCTAGTTAAAGTTTACTTACAAGAAACATTATATTTCCCGGAAATACTGTTATTCAAGCCTAATCTCATACAGTTCTTGCTAATTCATGCCCTCAAACGCCCTTATTATGCGTCCTCCCGGACTTATTGATAAAGTTTATCACTTCAATTGATACATACATAAAAGCATAACAACATCGACTGCGATATTCTTGATTTCAAGTATTCCGTTACCTTCATCGGTGACAACACATTCAGCTTTTACATTACCATCTTCAAGTACATACATATTACCTTTTTCAAGATAGTGATCAACCATGCTCTCCTGTTCATCAGCTAATAGCAATAATGATATAAACTACTTTTTATTTCATTCACTTCTCTGATTTTCATATCCATTACTCCGTCAAACAAACAGGTGGATTTGATGGTCAAAAGGTATTCTCTCCAACTGAAGATATATTATGACCATCAAATATAATATTTATTAGTAATTCAAAAGATTACATTTTTGATACAAATTCTGCAATTTGACCATCAACATATAGGATGTGATTAACTAACCACTCTGTGAGATACTTTAAAATACCCATAATCTGTTCATCCTGATCTTTTATTTCATCATTGTGATGTTCATAAATTCATCAAGTTTGTGTATAAATTCCTGATGCTGAATTTTTTGAGTAAATAATTTTTTATAATTAATAGACTCCATATACTGCTCTTCATCATTAAAATGTTTCGCTGTATAATCACGAAGGTCTTCAAGTATCATGTCAATTCTATCATATTTATCTGGTGTATTCTCGTCATGAAGCAGTTCATATGCATCATCTGCATATTTAAACAACTGCTTATGCTCTTCGTCTATCATATCTATGCCGATATAATATTCTGGTTTCATTTCATACATAAATTAATCCTACTTTCATTCTTATTCTTCTTTTGAAATCCACGTAATACAAGTATACAATGGAAAACACTATTATCTTATATATCATCGGTTCCTTCCAAAACATTCTCTAATTATCTTTGAAATATCCGAATCAATAAAATCTTTCTGTGCCATGTCATCAAGGATATCACATGTTTTTTCATGAGATAATCCTTTTTTTATAAGGTCTATCTTCCGTAAGAGCCTGATAAATATCAACACATGCCATCATACGTTCCGGTTCATTTAATTCAGCAGCGGTTTTTCCAAAAGGATACCCCTTTCCATTTAATTTTTCATGATGGAAAGCTGCCCAGTCTCGTATTTCTTCAAAATCATTAACCTCTGATAATATTAGGTATGTATAACCAGCATGATTTTTCATTTTAGAAAATTCATCATCCGTAAGCTTATCCGGTTTTTCCAGAATTTCATTGCCTACCGCCATTTTTCCTATATCATGCAGAGCACCAGCTAAATACATTTTCTGTACAGTGATTGAATCATATCCCATATATTGGGCAAGCATGGATACTTTTTCAGCGACTCCTATAGAATGTCTGCTTGTAAAAGAAGATTTATAATCTACAATCTTTGCAAAGAAATCTGCAACATCTTTACACATTTCCCAATCAAAAACCAGCTTTTCTCTTGGGATAGCTTCCCATAGCTTAGTTTCAAAAGAATCATCACTTAAGCACATAAACGATTCTTTTGTGAATACATGAAGAAAAGCATTAACACATTCCGAATCAAATAGACTATCCTTATTTTGGGAAAGATATTGACACATAAAATCCCAGCTATTATCATCAGAATCAATACTATTTCTTATAATATCAATGATATCTGCAAGATGAATAATCCTTGCGAACAATGGAATTTCATTCCACTTTTTTTGAAAAGGGCCAGTTCCATCGGCATGTTCATGATGATACAAAATCACATTTGAAACATCTGTTTTAAAAGGAAGTTTAGTAATATTCTTTTCACCATATATACAATGGAGATTCGTTTTTCCTCAGATAAATCTTTTTTAGGTCAATAACAGAATCCTTTTTAAGCTCCTCAGAAATATATTGTGTCAGAGCATTGTCATGCAGTAAAGCACACATGGCTAAATCTTGTAACGCCTCACCTTGAATTTTCCAATATTCAGCCATGCGTATACTTATATAAGCCACTCTTTTTCCATGTTTGTTTTTGATATTTACCAACTCTGCTTCTATGCAGTCCAAAGCATAGGAACAGGCTCCTGTAAGTCCAACAATATCTATACTTAGCATTTCCATAATCCATGCAGATTGCAATATGCATATACTTCTTCTACCTGCTCACCATCGCAAAGACAGAAATCTGCTACCGGCACGCCCTTATCCTTTACCATTTCAATAATGTTTCCACAGTGATTGCATACATAATATTTTACTTCCATCTTTTTTCTCCTTCCATGTGTAAAAAATAAAATCTAAATTGCTTCTATAACTTTTTATTCTTATTAATTAGAATTAATTGACAATAATTATTATATAGTATTATAGTACTTTAGTCAATATGAAAACAGTAATCATTCCTATTTTAAAAATTTTATATTATCCTTTATTTTCAAAGAAACGCAAAAAATCAGGTTTAAAATTCATTAATTATCTAGTATTTATGTATCATAAAAAGTACAGCCTATTTATTGAGAATGCTTATTTTATCTGATACAATAAGGAAAATTGAGATTTTATTTTATAAGGAGGAATCAATAATGAGAGGTGTCGAAACCCGAATTCAGGAAATCAGACATAAAATCTTTACAGAGGTTGCGCGTATGGCATATCATACCGAATGGCCTGTAAAAGATCGTATGGAAGCTCTTCCATACAAGATTATTCCCGGCGAAAAAGGAAATTTCAGGAACGATGTATTTTTGGAGCGTGCTATAGTCGGAGAGAGACTTCGTCTGGCAATGGGTCTGCCTTACCGTAGTGCTGCAGAGCATTCACCTATATCAGATGGAATCGAGGCTGCCGACAAAGATGAAACCTACTATACACCGCCTCTTATCAATGTTATAAAATTTGCATGTAATGCATGCCCTGAAAAAAGAGTACATGTTACAGACGGCTGTCAGGGATGTCTGGCTCATCCATGCATGGAGGTATGTCCAAAAGATGCTGTATCGCTGGATCGCACAACCGGAAAATCTGTAATTGACCAGGAAAAATGCATAAAGTGTGGACGCTGTGCAAGCGTATGTTCATATAATGCAATTATTGTTCAGGAACGTCCATGTGCAAAGGCCTGTGGCATGGATGCCATTTCTTCTGACGAAAACGGCAAAGCAAATATCGATTATGACAAGTGTGTTTCGTGCGGACAATGCCTTGTAAACTGTCCTTTTGGTGCGATTGCTGATAAATCCCAGATTTTCCAGACTATCAGAGCTATACAGTCCGGTGAAAAGGTCTATGCTGCAGTTGCTCCTGCATTTGTTGGACAGTTTGGTCCAAAAGTTACTCCCGGAAAGCTACGTGCAGCCATGAAGGCTCTTGGTTTTGCAGATGTATTTGAAGTAGCTATAGGTGCAGACCTCTGTGCCAAGCAGGAGGCCGAGGACTTCCTAAAAGAGATACCGGATGAACTTCCTTTCATGGCAACCTCATGTTGTCCGGCATGGTCAGTCATGGCTAAAAAACTCTTCCCTGAGCATGCAAAATGTATCTCAATGGCACTTACACCTATGACGCTCACTGCACGTCTTATAAAGCAGCATAATCCAGATGCGCGCGTGGTATTTATCGGACCATGTGCTGCCAAAAAAACTTGAAGCTATGCGACGCAGTGTACGAAGTGAAGTGGACTTTGTACTCACCTTCGAAGAGATGACCGGTATTTTTTCCGCAAAGCATGTGGACCTTGAAAATATCGAGGAAGACCCTGCAGGTGTCAGCGATGCTTCAACAGACGGAAGAAACTTTGCAGTCGCAGGAGGTGTGGCACAGGCTGTTGTTAATGTTATAAAACGTGATCATCCGGATCAGGAGATAAAGGTAGCAAATGCAGAAGGTTTAAAGGAATGCCGTCAGCTCCTTAAACTTGCAACTCTAGGCAAGTATCCCGGATATCTACTTGAAGGTATGGCATGTCCCGGAGGTTGTGTTGCCGGTGCTGGAACCATGCAGGCAATTAAGAAATCACAGACTTCTGTCGGATTATATGCAAAACAGTCTACTCATAAAACCTCAAGCGAAACTGAGTATATCAAGGAGCTTGACAAGCTTGTAGATTA
>ENA-OQKK01000236-OQKK01000236.1-human-gut-metagenome-genome-assembly--contig:-NODE-236-length-17740-cov-3.938341_pt1 | contig 17740 bp, 25 predicted proteins | sample MGYA00242648_ERZ504797 | MGnify/ENA primary metagenome ERZ504797 (study PRJEB26092, sample SAMD00036412) | human gut metagenome | host: Homo sapiens | study: EMG produced TPA metagenomics assembly of... | reverse complement strand
TATAAAAGATAGGCCTTTCCTTCATAAATTTGTTGATTCGTTGCAAGTTTTTTTCAGGACCAAATCGCCTCAACCCCTTGTATTTACTGGGTTTCCGTTGATTTAGTCTTATTTTATCATCATCATCTGAAAAACGCATCCCTGTCTTTGCTACAAGCAAAATAAACCAGTCCCAGTTCGGCTCTTCCTTTATATCCAGATCAGCTATCAAAGTATGCAACTCAAACTGATTGAGATATTTAATCTTTTTCTCACGTGGTGTCTTACCCTTGATGATAGCCTTTCTGGTCGGATCACGCTCTATCAGCCCCTCATCCACCGCGTCCATTACCGCACCCTTTAGCTGATGATGGAAGTCAAGGGTTGTCTGTCTCTCATGCTCCTTTGCGTAATCATTTAGTATCTTCTGATACGCGGTCCTTGTCAGCTCACAAACCTTAAGCTCCGGAGCCAGCTTCTCCACCCACTTTTGAGTCATCCTGTACTTTGCCATAGTGGCTTCACGAATTGCATCTTTCTTATACACTTCTATCCACTGTGCGTAATAGTTGTAAAATAATGCATCCTTGCTCATATCCTCTAGCATACGCTACCTCCTTTATTAGTACTGCTTACGCTGATGTAACCATAATTAGGCTTGCTTTGTTTGAGGTTGGTTTATGTTTGATTCGTTGTCAAATTTATGGTAACCATTGTATAGATACGATGTTACTTACGATAAAAAACAGTTTATAAAAGCGCGTTCAGATGTAATTTGTGCTGGCGCTGGTGAAGAGTGATGAGATGGTCTAGGCTATAAAAATACTCACCAACTTTTGTTTGTTCCTCAATACTCGGAACTGGTAATTCCTGTTTATATAATTCTTCCCAAACAATATTTTTTCTACAAACGCTAGCTCCCTCTGTAGATGATTTTAAGAAAAAATCCTTAGTACTGTCTTTTTTTACCCATGCTTGCATAAATAACGGATTGCATCCAACAAGCTCATAAACCTTGTATGCAGGCGAGATTATGCCATGCTCAAAGCGTAAATTGACATTACAATTACCAAGATGTAAATTCTGTGCAGACAAAATCAAGTCATTCTTTTTAACTTTCAAATATCCAATATTTGATGAACCTCTAAAATGGCTGAACAACTCTGAATTGAGATACATACCATCAATGGCACAAGAAAGCAATGTGTCTTCATCCTCAAATATTGTCTTATTTCTCGTTTCTTCCAGTAAACTACCAAACTTACGCTGTTCCCAATCGTTTTCAACATTTATAATTTTTTATTGGCTTACGATGAGATATAGTAGAAACTGATTTTTTTATAAAAATCTGTCTGGCGCTGGTGAAGAGTGATGAGGTGGTCGAGGGAGGAAAAATACTCACCAATCTTTTCCTGCTCTTCTTGTGAAACTGGAACTGCGAACTCTGTATTTGATACTAAATTCCAATCGGCTCTTGGCATTTTCGACCCTGCTGATTGGTTAGCAATATCATCAAATCGTTGTGTCTGAATAAGTCGATATATAAAACTTTTATCAGCATTATTAGGTTTTAAAACCCACCAGTCACCAACTGCAACACCTGAAAAATCTGGATTTAGCCAATTATGAAGATATGGTCGAAGTTTTCCATACAATACTTGAGAACCATCAAAAACAATTCCTTTTTTAATATTTTCTTTTAGGCTAATATCTTTATTTAATCTTCCTTCTTCTGCAATTACATCTTCATACTCTAGGCTTGGTAAATCGTAGGATGATTCTCTTGAGACCGATTCTCTTGAGGCAATGTCACTAAACTTACGCTGTTCCCAAACTTTTGGTTTATTCACCATATCCAAATAGACTTACGCTAATAACGAGTGATGCCACTTTTCATCACTTATAATATAAAAGACGTGAGTCAAATTGTCCCACGCCTAAAATTAATTAAAAGCACGGATGAATGCTCTTAAAAGTAATCAAATTTTTTTCATATTTTATATTCTATCTCTCACCATCATAAGTGCAAATCCAAGCAGATTCTGTCCTCTCCACTTTTCCATTTCCAGTCTTTTAGGATCTGTCATTGACAATCCAATCCCCCATATGCAGTCCCTCACAGCACATTCCGCTAAAACGCATCACCTGTAGCCTTTAGTCTGGATTTCAATTCAGGATTTTGAAATTTTTCACAAATTCCCTTGTAAACAACAATCTGTCGCTTTCCATTCCAAATTGTTTCATTATAATTTGAAACCTTTCTTCCCAAAGCCTTAATTTGTGCAACATCTGTAGTTTCAAGAATCTTCTCCGCTATTTTTGTATCACCAAAACAATTTGCTTTTTGATACATCATGTACTGTTCCATTGATGAAAATCTTATTCCATCACATTCAAACTCACTTAAATACCAGTTACTAAGGTATCCATTTTCCTCATTTGGATTATGAAAACAAACTATATTCATTTATACTTTACCTACCTTTTTTACCGTCCAAATCAAGCTCTAAATCATGAAGTCCACAATAAGCCTTCCTCAGAAAATCGACCGGTACTTTATTTATTACCTCTGCGCTTGGAATATCATAATACCACTGATAATAAGCATAAAATTCACCAATCCAATCAGGCATAAATCCTTCGATTGCTTTCCCCTGCTTTAACTTATATTTTTCTGTGTCTGAAAAGTATTTCCACAGTTCTTTTGCATCCATAGTATTAACATAAGCCATCGCATCATCAATGTTTTTCTGGTTTTACTTTTCATATACGTATTTATAAAATCTTCTGTATCACTATCAGGATAAGACTGTGCCACAAAATCAAATAATTTTCCCTGATTTTCCACCACGTCACCCAGATACGCTTCTGAATATGCGCCCATTTTCTCACCTCTAAAACAATGTACTAAAAACATTCGTAACCTTATTTGCATCTGAATCTACTAAATTACGCATTTTTTTTCTTGCTTCAATATCTCTTTGATTATACTTATTGTTAAATTCATTGTATTCAACTTGAAGTAAATCACTTTCTATCTCGCGTAAATTTGCATATGCTTTTTCTGTCTTAATACAATACTGAATCCCCAATCCGCCTAACGAAAGCAATTCTTCAAGAATATCTATATCAATATTATCTCGGACAAATTCTTTTGCAATGTAGAAATATGATGCATTTGCGCGCCATCCCTTTATCACATCATATGCATCGGTATCAATACCATATTTATCAATAAACTTTGCAGCAAGCATCCTATAACGCTTGGAATCCGCAGCATCGCGATGTTTCATAAGCTCTGCAAGCCACGATAAAACATCCTTCTCCTGAAAATCAAAAATTTTTAGTTCCTCTGTATTTAACACATACTTATGAACCCATCCATTCTGTTCATTAGGTCTGCAAACAGCCCATTCTTTTGCTAAATCAATGTTTTCCGTCAGATAAAATCCACGACCATAATCATGTTTATCGTCTCCGCCACCAAATATTGGTGTTACTATTTTATTAGGGGAACCATGGTATAAAATTATTGTATCCATTTTAATTTCCTGTGACATTCTTATCCCTCCCTTCCTTCAAGAGATCTCATAACTCTAATATCAAATGATTATATAAACATATTTTGTAACATAAATTTTTTCATTTTCTTAAGTTCATCGCACTTACGTTGGTGAAGAGTGATGAGGTGGTCGAGGTTGGAAAAATATAATGAAATCATTTCCTGTTCATCTTTTTTAGGAAAAGAAACCATTCCCTTTAAAGCGTTCTCTGCTGAAACTTTCATGTCATTTTTTGCACCTTTGTTTACCAACGGATGCATATAAGAATTCATTCTGGAATCAAGTTCAAAATAAATCTGTACAAACTTTGAATCCGTTATTTCTTTTGGCTTATAAACTGCATATAAGGTTGATACAATCCCCGGAATTCCCTTATTTGTCTTGATTATTCCGTATGGATTAGATTTTAATGGTGACTTTGTATATACAACATCTCCGTTTTCCACAACACCGTAATTCGAAACCGATGCCCCTGCAAATGAACGACCTTGAAATTCAATCTGATTTACAATTCCATATTCACCTGAAACCGATAGAACATCATCTTTTGTGAAACGATTATCTCTATTCTTTTCAGATGATACCTCAAGATAATCTATCAACTTACGCTGTTCCCAATCGTGAGTAAATCCATTAAATCTAATCTCTGGAACTTTTGCTCCATTTTGTGGAAACATTTTTTGAAGCATATATTTTTTCAAATTTTTTGTCTGTTCACACTTTCGCTGGTGAAGAGTGATAAGGTGGTCGAGTTGCTTGAAATAAGCTCCGATTTTCTGTTGTTCTTTCATACAAGGAGCTAAATACTCAACAGAGTCTAATGTTCTTGGATATATAGCTGCCACACTTGTGGTTCCCATGGCTCTTGCATGAATTTGCTTGGTCATATAATCAGTATTATATAAATAATTGAAGAATATTGTGTCTAAGTTTCTGAGTTCAAAGCGTGCAATATTGCTGTTAAATGCATATTCTCCGCTATTTTTCATCCACGTTGCACCTTTGCCAACAAGTTCTAATGTATTTCTTGTATTAAAGAAAAAGTCGCCATAATTTACAATATCCGCTTTATCTGGCTGCTCATTTTCAGCCAAAAATTCTACCTTTGATGTGTCAAAATATCCGCGTTGAATATTGCCCATCTTAATTAATGGCATCCCTGTATTAGTTATTGAACCTAATAGATTGGTTCCAGTATGTATAGAAACCAAATCATCCCCCAACTTACGCTGTTCCCAATCCTTAGTAAACCCTTTAAATCTAATCTTTGGATTTTCCATACAAATCACCCCTCAATCATATCAATATAACGTTTTAACGATGCCATTATATTGTCATCGGACGATGACAGGTCTTTTAACAAATTCACAAACTCACCTTCGACCTTTCCTATCTCGTCATCTGTTTTTTGCATATCCTCGAGCAGACCATTTATATCGACTTCCTCTTCCTTTTCAAAATTGTCTACATATCGCGGTATGTTTAGGTTGAAATCATTCTTTTCAATATCATCAAAGCTTGCCAGATAGGATTCTTTGTCTACAGTTTCCCTTCTGTTATACAAATCCATAACTTCATCAATATGCTCATCCGACATTTCGTTTTGCTTTTTGCCCTTAATGAACTTCTTTGATGCATCAATAAACAGTACATCTCTGCCATCTCTATGCTTTTTAAGTACAACAATGCATGTAGGAATAGACGTATTATAAAATAAATTAGCCGGCAATCCTATAACCGCATATATGTTTCCTGAACGAAGGAGCTTTTCTCTTATTTTTCCCTCTGCTGCACCTCTGAAGAGCACTCCATGTGGCAAAACGATGGCCATTGTTCCATTGCTTTTCAGATGATAAAGTCCATGAAGTAAAAATGCATAATCAGCCTTTGATTTTGGCGCCAAAACACCATATTCTGAAAATCTTTCGTCCTGTAAAAATCCTGATGCAGCGCTCCATTTTGCAGAATACGGTGGATTCATAAGTACCATGTGAAAGTCAGTTTCCTCACCAGTTGGCCAGTCTGCATCAAGAGTATCTCCATGATGCAGATTCTGATTCTCCGCAGCTACATCATGCAGGAACATATTCATCCTCGCCAGATTATATGTGGACATGTTCAGTTCCTGTCCATAATATTTTATATAGTTTGTATCACCTTTATAGTATCTCTTTGCGTTAAGAAGCAGCGAACCTGAACCCATACATGGATCATAGATTGACAAACCTTTCACATTCTCCTGTCCTGTTATTGCTATTCTAGTAAGAATTTTTGATACTGCCTGTGGCGTATAGAATTCTCCCGCCTTCTTACCGGTCTCTGACGCAAACTGTCCTATCAGATATTCATATGCATCTCCAAGTATTTCACCATCGGAATTGAGCAAATCCGCCTGGTCTATTACTTTTATCAGTTCTGCAATTGTATCACTTTGTTTCTGGTCTCCCGCTCCAAGCCTGCTTGAATACAAATCAATGTCGGAAAACAAATCCACAAACAACTCTCCGCTCTGCTCAATATTATTGAATGCTTTCTGTAATTGCTCACGATTAAAGCAATTATTCCTTGCATCCTCTGCAAAACATGTATATGTAAGCTCAGGCTCAATTACATATTTACGATCCTGCTTTAATTCATCAAGCAGATCATTAGCATATTCACCCTTCAACTCATTTTTATATGCCTCAAGTGCCACCTTGAGCGATTCCGGTTTCTCATCATTTATCAAATCATATACTCTAATCAAAAATGAATCTGATAGGTATTTATAGAATACAATTCCCAAAAGATAATTCTTATATTCATTCGCATCCATTTTAGAACGAAGTACATCAGCGCCACTCCAAAGTACACTGATTAAATCCTTACTGTTTTCCTGCTCTGCCATTAATTGTTTCCTCCGAACTTCTATAATCTTTTGCTTTAATATTACACTCCACTTACCTCTTCCGCAAGCTTCCTAACCTTACCTGCATCCGCACACTGATAGCAGTTCTTCATCGCTTCATCATACGAGAAATCCACTGCATTGCCCGCTGCTGTCACATCACACTTCCATGAGCCACACGAGCTGTGTACCTGCGTAATACCTGTGTATTCGATAAGTGCTCTCACATTGGTATCATTCACGCCGCTTCCAGCCAGAATCGTAATATCTTTTCCATATTGATTTTGAAGATGCTTAAGCTGTTTTCTGCCATCCCATACATTTACTGCTCCACCGCTTGTGAGGATACGATCTGCGCCAAGCATAATAAGCATCTCCGCTGCACTGTCCTGATTATCTATGCAGTCAAAGGCGCGGTGAAACACAGCTTCCCTGCCATACTCATGAATGAGCTCTATCATTTCCTTCGTGCGCTTTTTGTCAAGCATTTTTTCTTCTGTCAGAAATCCAAACGCAATACCATCTGCTCCATGCTCTAAAAGAATTTTTGCATCCATAAGCATAGTGTCGTATTCTTCATCCGAATAGCAAAATCCGCCGCCCCTTGGACGAACCATTGCCACTACCGGTATATTGCAGTTCTCCTTTGCATATATTAAATTGGCAAGTGTAGGTGTCAGCCCGCCCATGTATAGAGCGCTGTTCAGTTCAACCCTGTCTGCACCATTTTCATATGCTGTTTTCACATCCGAAAAGCTGCCACAGCATATTTCAAGCATCGGTTTCATCATACTTTCCCACTCTTTCCGCTAAAATAAGGCTTAACCTTCACACAATACATGTGTGACCGACAATAATTACATAAAACAGTTTTACGATAATCAATATTCATTGACCACAATCTCGAATACTCCGTCCTCATTAATTTTTAACCGCAATGACTTAACATATTTATTGTAAAAATCCTTCATTTCTCGCTCTGTCGATGTAATTTTAGTCCTCTCGTATATCTGTCTTGTCATCTCCCAGCCATTCTTTCCGACAATATCATTTGTCAGATTTTTCAATTCATTTATCATGACTTTTTTCTTTAAATCACTTGCATTTCCTGTATAGAAATCGTCTATTGAACAGTGAAAAATACATCGTTTTGTAAGTGCATCCTTGATTGACTGTCCGCACTTGCTATATTCGTACATCACGAGGAAATGAGCATCCTTTACAGATGAAATAAGTCCCCAGTAATCCGAATCACTTGAGCACAAAATAAACGAGTCTATGTTGTCCTTATAATACGCCTCACACACTCCCGCAGTCATCTTTATATCAACAAGCGACTTTCGGTCTGTCACGCGCTCCACCTCCTCATGGAATACAGGGATATGTATGAATTTTTCCAGCCAGTCCCATCCACAGGATGTATGATAATCATCATAGAGTATAATTTTTCTATTTTGGACATTTGCTCAGAATTTAAGTTTTTAATACTCCATACAGCTTGTATACATCAGAATTTTCACAATCCACAACTATCACAACACGCATGCTTTCACGGATAAACTCATATATATTTTCCTTTGTATCTTCCACTGCATCCCTGTATTTTGAACCGTCGTTGAAATAATCACCATGCTGTCTGTATATTGTCTTTAAAATCCTTCCGTCAGAATTGAGCAAATTTCCCCTGCCATCCGGGCGCCAGTGGATATACATCCCATATGGATACTCTTTTCTGTGCTCTTTATAGACAGTAAACTCTGCCTTTAGCTTCTTTGGCTTTTCATAATCCACTATGACAAACAAATCCCTGATATACTCCCATTTTATCCAGTCTGGGAAAAGCTTTTTACATGCATCCACGTGCTCATTAATCAGCTTGTTAATATGTACGCAATACTTGTCAGCCGATGAATTATACAATATAATATGCACTTCCCAGCTCTCAAGCTTATTTATATTCTCTGCATCAAACCACTCCATCCTGTTTATATTACCCAGATTATATTTTATTTCATTGTCTGTTTTTTTATAGTTGCGCAGCAGACCTGTACGCGCCTTACACAGATATCTGAGTATCCTCGCATTTTTATTTTCTCTTAAGCTGTTTAAAAGCTCCACATACTCATCACTGCACATATGATCAAGTATCTCATTTCTGACACCTATAAGATACGACAGAATCGTCACAAGCTCATATTTCTGTACTGTTTTATATTCCTTTTTCTCTGTAAATTCAGAATCCAACGCATATGCTTCTTCATCTGTTTCTTGTATCACATCATTAACTTCATCAATATCTGATTTATTTATTTCAATATCTGCCAACTCTATTCCCCCTTCATTTTCAAGATATATTAAAATTATATCATATGTTGCACTCTTTGTATTGTTAACATTTACTTAAAATCCGGATTATTTGCCATTTTCTCATACTCATGCTACAATACCTTTATCCGGATTAATGGTGATTATTATCAGACACTTTTTAGTAGACAGCGAAAATGTCAACGACAACTGGCTGATGCTGTTTGATATGGCAGATGAGGATGATGAAATCGTAGTTTTTTACACAAAAAAATCACCTCACATGTCATACATGTCAGTCATCAGACTTATTGAAAACAATAAAATAAATATACGATTTGAGGAATGCTATGAGGGCACAAACGCCCTTGATTTTCAGCTCGTATCCTATATGGGGTATCTGATGGGATGCGGCGGGTGCCTGCAGTGAAAACGAATGTGATGCTGCGTCAGCCGAGACCTGTGCTGATGAGTACATCATAATGAGCAACGACACAGGCTATGACCCTGCTGTAAGGTTCTGGAAAGATAAGGGATACGCTGTACGCAGATTCAATGTGAATTTCTGCAAACAGGCTGTCCAGCGAAGAAAAAACATCAAGTATCAGGTAGTAGCAGATATTCCATCCAAGGAAGATAACGCCAATAACAATACCAATATCAATACCGATACTGATACTGATACCGATGCTATCACAGCAAAGTCTTACAATCTGAATGAACTTATCGATGGCAATCATAGCAGCTATACAGACAGTGAACCGTTAGGTGATGAGCTTGCAACTAACGATGACTTACCGTCAAGTGATAAGCTTATGACTAATGATGACTTACCATTCACTGACGAACAGACACCTCATAACGGTTCTGGTAACAGCTCAAATAAAAACGAAGCAGATGAGGCTAAATCCTCAACGGACAGCATTGATACATCAGATATTTCTGAAGTATCGGCAGTATCCGAAGACTTCGACCATTTTGAGGTAGATTCTTTCCTAAACTGCATGGGAAAAGACAATCTGCTCAAGCTTCATGAGACGCTGGTTCATGTTTATGGTATGAAACAGGGTCAGACAATTTATAAAACCATAAAAGACAAATCCTACTCTTTTACGCCTGAAAAGCTCACGCGTAAAAAGAAGGTAGAGCGTTTTACAGGTATAATTTTCGCTCACAGTGATATTAATGATCCCGGAAATTTTGTTGATTTTCTTGAAAAAAACAAGAATAAAACAAAGAATCTCAATGGCATAAGATCTGCCATCACAAAGAGCTACGGTGAGACAGATGGTCTGAAATATTACAGCCTTTTCAAGCCATATTTCAAAATTATATCTGCACTGAAATAACGCCCTTTATTTTACAACAGAAAGGTAATCCGGATAAAACAATTGAGGCACGGAGTATTAATTCCGTGCCTCAATTATGTTATTTATTTGATATCTTAAACCATGTCGATAATTTCTTTCAAACTTCTTGGCTCATAGTCAATCCACGGCTTCATGCAGCCTACATTGTATGCCTGTATTGGCTTATCACCTACATGCCTGCAATTATTCGCTTCCATACCAGTCAGACACTTTTGAAAATATACATCCTCTGCACTGTTGTGGGTGTGACCGTATAACAGGATCGTACCTTTATTCATGCCTTTCCATGAAAATATAGGATAGTGACACAGCACAAGGTCATAATTCTTACCACCGTATGAGTCATGTATCTCTCTGTAATCGCATATATCATAAAAAAGCTGCTTATATCTGTAATCAGACACATCATCATGGTTGCCTTTAACAAGGATTTTTTTACCTTTTAATGTAGCAACAAGTGCTATGAAAACAATGCGTTCTAAATCTTTAACGAAACAATATTCAGTTTTTTCGGATATCCTTACGTAGAGATGTAATTAGATATACTTATTAAAGCATCAATATCCAATCAAAAAAAGCTTTCCCTCCATTCTCATAATTCCCTCTATTACCATTATTGATTGATTCTTGTGCTATTTTTTTAGCCTCCTCAATGTTATTCATATTAATGTAGGCTAAACACTTTAGTACTTCCTCATCCATACCATCTTCATAATCAATAATATACTCATCAATATCATACTTTTCCATAAAATTATGACTACACTCATCTACTAATCCCAAAAGGTATTCCGCTTGCTCATCATATTTATCTGTAAGGTCTACTTCCCCCTTTTTTAATAAAATCGAAGGAGCCTTAAAAGCACCACTTGCCCTTAATGAATTACTCTTTTTGCTATTAGTTGGCATTTGCATAACCTTCCAAAAAATGTCATCATAATTATAATTTTTAATATAGATTCTATAAACTAATTTCTGCGAATTTACAACAAGAAAATCACAATGAATAAATGCATTATCCTTTACACTATAAATGATATTTGTTTTTGTTTTATATCCTCTTCTATCTGAAGATATATATTGCATTAATTAATTGCTTTTTGTTGGTTTTTATCTAGCTTCATCTGCTCCCTCCTGCGAAACACAATATTGTATCTTTACACCAAGTTCAGCAACTTGATTTTGAACTGACTGTAAAAACTTTTCTGCATTAGCGGTTAAATTATATAAGAAATGAATTTCTATAATTCCATATGTTATATTTTCTCCTTTGTAGATATCTTCATACTGCTTCTGTTCAAGAAAGGTGATATATACATTAATCTTTTCTTGCAACATTACTAAATGCTGATATTCATCTCTCCAGTCCATATGGTCAGCTATCAGTAAAATTATTCCATTATTATCATCCGTTAACGCTATGCCATCTACTGTTTATTATCAACTATCGACATAATACCTCCTACTCTGGTCGAATTATTGTTACTTTTGTACCTGGCGGAATCTGGTATCCTCCAGAGAATATACCTTTTCCTTTTCCAACAACAGTTGCTCCACTTTCAAAAATCTCAGGAAATGCAATTTTTTGATTACTTGTTAGCGGTGCTGTCAATGATGATTTATATTCATTTATTACAACATTTCCATTTGCCCTATTCTGAGCTAATACATCAGCCTTACTACCACTCTGGTCTCTATATTCCCTGTTACACTCTCAACAACATTACCTTTCACACCTTTGTTTGACCAGCCCAATTTTGCATCTGCCATATTCAGTCCTTTTGCTGATCCCGTCGATGCCAGTATTCCGGCTATCATTCCAAGTGTTTGGTTGTTTGTTTTATCATATACCAGGTTAGATGCTCCATATCCTGCCAGAGTTGATACACCTTCTTTTCCAAGCATAACAGTCCCTGATCTGTATTCATAAGGATTATTATACTCATTTTTGTCTCTTACTCACAAAAATCCGACAAACGACACGATTTTCGTGACGGATGACATATAATTCCACTTAACAGGTACAATAAACGCACCCTTAGCAACATTATGTGCTTGGAGTGCGTTATGTCAGCATATTTATTTTGCAATCTTCGTTCGTATACACAACTTGGCAAAATTTCGCTAGTGTCTATTAATTAACATCATGAATTCTTAATTACTTCGAAACCGCCATGATGATTAATTAATAGACGTGCAGGAGTTGTAGGCTGTTTGGAGTCCGAAAGTATAACCATAATTGAATTAATCTCTTTCATAAAATGATTTGTGTTCTTTAATTACATTCTTTCCAAAATCAGAATTCACTGAAACTATATCTAACATCTTATCTTTTAGAAATCTACTGCAGAAATTTCCAATTCTTGGATATAGAATATTAGGATCTTCTTTTGAATCCAATATTAGTAAATAGCTTCCCTCTTCGCCTCTTACCATCCAATAATAAGAATGCCTTATCAACGCTTTTTTCCTTATCAAAATATATACATAGATTATTAATCAATTCAGTTGGATATTCAGCTGGAATACCTATAAGCACCTGTTCTTCTTTTTTAATTATGCAATCATTTTCCAAACCATCAAGCATTGGAAGCGTAATCACAATATTTGCACCAAAAGGATTTATTACAATTCCTGAATATACATCTCTCGCTTCCTTCATGATGCTCTGAAAATCCTTATAACCAAAAATAACCGTTTGCTGTTCTTTGGATGAATTCCATTTATATAATTCTTTCCAGTCAGTAAATGCCATTAAAAACTTATTACCTTCTGTGTCTTCGATATGCTTTACAGATATTGAAGACCCTTCTCCCACAACTATTTCTTTACCATCTCTGGTACTATTCTGTAATTGAATATCTGCAGGACACAATAATTTAGCTTGTGCTAATTCTTCAAAAAACTTCTGTTGTGTTGCATTATTGTTACTTAATCCTTCAATTGCACTGACTAATTTAGGATTACTAATTGGTTCATTAATATTCATGTTTCCCTATCTCCTTCTGGTGATATATTCCATCAGCAAACTTACGGACAAAACCTTTTGCTGGGAAATCAGGATATTTAAATTCCCAAAGACATCCACAGCAAATACACTTGTACCATTTGTCAGCTTTCCACTCAAACCCATTACAATACGGTTTTTCTACCGGTACTTCTGAAAACCTGCCTTCTTTAACTTGTTCTTCAAAAAACATTTTAATTTCTTCATATAATTGGTACGAATTAATCACACTTCCTATTCGTTCGCTACATTCACATTTTATCATTTAAACCACCCCGCTTCCACTTTTGGAATATATACTTGATTCCCACCTCCCGGTAATACACCTATTGTATTTCCAAGACTGTCATAAATGTTCTGTGGTGCAGCGACACCTTCATAAATCGTGGTTTCTTTTGGAACAACAACTTTTGTAATATTTTCAGTTGTATTTCCCCAAGAAGGATTTAATGCCAAATCCAACTGTGATTGCAATCCTCCACCTTGAGATGTTCTTGATACATATGACCCAACTTTTCCTGCATTACCACCACTTACTCTATACATAACTGTATCCTCTGTCAATGTTGTTTTTGTAAATGTTGCACCATTAAAAGATTCTGCTACTTCTTGGCTGATTTCATTACATGGATTGATTGGTGAATACCTTACAGATTCACTACCACTCTGGTATGCTAAACACATAGGAATCAAAGCAGTCTTTTTCTATCTATTGCTTTTCTTTTATTCCTATTTCACAATTATCCTGTAATAGATAGAGGTGTGCGTCACCACTCTTGAAGCACTTGTGACTTCGTTCATTGAGACTGCTCCCTCTGCTTTGCAGGATTTTGCGTATTAGCTGGATGTTGGCCGCATATGTGCTGTACTTCGTATATCTAACCAGATTGTAACCCGCATTGAAGCGAGGATTCTACCTGTTACATACCATTTACACAAAAGGAGTTTTCTTATGTACATTATCGGAATTGATATTGGTAAAAATCATCACGAAGCTTCCATTGTTTCTCCTGAAGGGAAACAAATCGGACATTCGCTTCGGTCAGTTTACCACCATAATCTACGCCGTATTTCGGGATGGTAAGACTTATGAACCTAAGAAATTCTGTTAATATATGGTAGTGAGACTACGAATTAAGCCTGCCGGTGGGAGGCTTAGTTGTGATGCTCATTTTAAATTTTTGAACTTTATCACACCACTCATCAATTAATTGACGAAGTTCTTTTGTATCAACTTCACACCAATTCCCCATAGCATCCTCTGCCAGATTATCATATACTTTAGTCGTTTTAGGACTTATTTCCGCACAACATACATTTCCATTTACTTCTTCATATTCACTTTTCCCTGACAGTACTCTATCAAAACCTGATTTAATCCATTTTTCAAAGGGCAATACATCGCATGACATAAAAGTTGTCAACAACTGATATTTCTCATCAAATATGATACTTATATCCTCAATACCATTTTTTAATTTATATTCTTCTATTCTGTATTTCATTTCTATTCCTCCGGAAATGCTGAAATAATTTTACCACTTTGATCTAAAAACATATCTATTTTCATACCATTATTAGCTACTCCCGAATTTATAAAAAAGCCCTTATCGTTTATAGTAAAACTTTCACAGAAACACGCACCCTTTTGCAACATTCTGTTGCTAAAAGTGCGTTACATCAACATATTCATTTTGCAATATTCATTCGTATGCCTAACTCAACAAAGTTTTAGTGTCATTTATAACACCATGGATACTTAATTGCTTTTGGGCAACCATGATGGTTAATTAATAGATATGCATGGGTTGTAGTGATGCTATTAGATGTCTGAAAGTATAACCATAATTAAAATTATTCCATATTATATTTTTCTAAATCCTGTGCAAATGTATTGTTTTCGATAAGAGCATTAACAACTTCACTCTTTTTCGATATTACTAATATTAATGAACCATCCCAAACCACAATTTCTGAAACTGCTAATGGATGTTGCAATGCTATTGGATTTTCCCAAAATCCTTTATATCCATCAGCATACGGATAATCATATTTTAATACTTCTTCAAGTCTTATTTCTTTAGGGAAAGCAGAGAAGACCCCCCATATCCATTGGAACTCCTCTTTAGCTAGTAAATCTAACAAGCTTCTTCCTTCAATCCAACAGTATTCATTATCCAAAATTTTTACTATCTCTTCGTCACTTGGATAACATTCAATATTTGTAATAAGCCAATTATAGTTGTCCACATCTCCAATAATATTGCAAATATCTTTTATAGAAATCTCATCATTTTTTATTATACAACCTTTCATCTCTTCTCCTTAATTTCTTTTTGGTTTTCCATTGTTATATTCCCATGTATGTTCATGTGGGACTTCTGGATGTTCTTTGGGATTTCCATGGTCACTCATATCAACATCTCTATATGCTTTACCCTCAGAATCATACCATCGTCTAGTTTTTATATTTCCCTCTGCGTCTAATATGTCCACCGATGTATTCACTTCACCATATGGTCCTGGATTTTTATTGACTGAAGTATGCTTTAAGGACGGTGTAATATCTATTTCATTTCCTAAAGTAGATATAATAGTCTTTTTACCACTCTCAACAACCTTCCCAGCATCTTCCGCTGCACTCTCGGCTCCCTTGGCTGCTCCCTCGAGCCCTTTTCCGGCTTTCCCCACATCTTCCGCTAAATTTCCAGCTCCCTCGGTTACTCCATCAATCCCTTTTGGAGCTTTCGCCAGCTTGTTCGCCTCTGCTTCAATTCCATTCAGCCCCTTTGCAGTTACTCCACTTGCAACCATACCGGCAACCATTCCTGCTGTATCATTTCCTGTCACATCTGTGGTTATCTTCTGCGCACCGGCTCCGGCTCCCATTGAGATGCCTTCTTTGGCGACTATTGTTGCTGTGCTTTTGAATGTCAGATTTCCCGCTGTGGATGCCTGTCCGATTGGAATCATTGCGGATGCCGCAAATGCAAAGGCATTTTCTGTCAGATAATATGCGTCCTCGTTTCCCTGAAACAGGTCATCCTTTATGCCGTTTACTGCCGTGCTGTCAATGTCACCTGTGCTTCCATAATAAATATCCTGAGTGCCCTCTATGGCATCTGCAGCTCCGAATACTGCTGTTCCGCTTCCTACGGCTACTGCAACGTCAGCTACTATTGGTATTGCAGCACCTCCTGTCAGCACTATGCATGCTACCCCCGTCGCAATTAGTACTGCTCCTCCAACCGTCCTCCAGATTCCCTGTGTCTTTCTCTTTTCGGCTTCATCCTTTATCTTCTGTTCTGTCTCATAGATTTCATCGTATGCTTCTTTATTCTTCTCATGCAGGTCTCCAAATATTTTAATGCCCGTGTTCAGGGCACCTGCGTCTTTATCTGTGATAAAACTGCCTGTTTTATAGCTCTCAATCGCACCCTGGCTAAGGCCTATTTTTGAAAAACATGACTGCAGATTTTCCAGAAGCAGCTCTACTGAATTTTCAAGCCGTACCACATTTTCCCTCTCGTAGCTGTTTACATTTGAGACAAGCTTTATAAGGTCGCTGTCCATCTGCTCATGGATATCAAATACTCCGTTACTGTCCGGCATGCCCACATCAGATATGTCCGATACTTCTGAAAGTGCACTTCTTATTTTGCCCATATACTCATCAGTATCCTCATAGTTTGATGCCAGCTTTTTCCTGAATTCCTGTATTGCTTCTTCATCCAGTTTGAAGTTCGTCGAGCTATCAATGGCACGGTATCCATCCTTGTATGCTGCCATATTGTCAAGCAGTGTCTGTGCAGTTACTTTAATGCCTGACAGGATTGTTATATGTGCTTCACCAAGATAACTCTTTACTGCGTCTCCGGTTTTTCCTGTAAATACTGCATTTTCCGTAAACATACTGATTCTTTCTATGCAGTTATCAATATTTTCAATTAGATTTTCAATTTTTCGCTTATATTCCCAGAACAGATCGCTGAGATCCGTATAATTTATCTGAAACCCTTCCATTTTCATCTCCTCGTTTTATGGTATCACAGCTGTATCTGATAGTCCAATACCATTTTTAATATAATCTCCCTGTTTTCTGTCATTTTCATTTATTGCATTTATTATCAGTTCTATTTTTGCCAGATCATTATTTAACGTATCTCTGTAATCTTTCACAAAGGCTTTCAGCTGCCTGTATTCTTCCTGAAATTTGTCCATTGCTTCAGATCTGCTTTTGATTTCTGTCTCTGCCGCTGTGAGACTTACGGAATCAGAAGCTGTTTTTATACCGGCAGTCATAAAAGATACCTGCATATTATCAAGGCTGATTTCCATCTTCGTATTTCTCCTCTCCCTTTTATTAATTGAAAAAATTCTGTATTTTCGTGCACAGATCATCCCATGCGTTAACAAGTCCTGAAAGCACACCATATTTTTCATTCATTTTTTTCTTTAGTGTATTTATTTCCCAGTTGATGGCATCCTCCGCTGCATCTATATTTGACACATATCCGTCATATGCTGTATATAAATTTCCGCTCTCACATGAATCATAACATTCCTGTGCATTGCTGCCTGTCCACATGCACTGATAAAGATCTGAATTTATCATATTCCTCTGGTTATG
>ENA-OQKK01000235-OQKK01000235.1-human-gut-metagenome-genome-assembly--contig:-NODE-235-length-17769-cov-2.342195_pt1 | contig 17769 bp, 19 predicted proteins | sample MGYA00242648_ERZ504797 | MGnify/ENA primary metagenome ERZ504797 (study PRJEB26092, sample SAMD00036412) | human gut metagenome | host: Homo sapiens | study: EMG produced TPA metagenomics assembly of... | reverse complement strand
CGGTATATGTCAATGAGTCTGCGCTCGCATGCGGAGTGCGTGCAACAGTTCGCTATGAGTTCACCTGCGATTCGCTGAACGCGCATAGTTCGGTAACGCGATTTCGCTATATCTGGTCGTAATACCGATGAGGCTAGGAAAAGGAATGATTATGCAGTCAGATAACAGCCATCATGAAGCACATCAGAACGACCTGAACTACAGCAGTGAGTACCAGTACGATATGTATATGTATGCCGAGTACGGCATCGAGTGGTGATTGAGAGCCCCGAGTGAGAATTGGACTCACGACCTCTTCCTTACCAAGGAAGTGCTCTACCACTGAGCTATCGGGGCGTGGCGGATAGTGGATTCGAACCACTGAAGCACGAAGCGGCTGATTTACAGTCAGCTCCCTTTGACCGCTTGGGAAATCCGCCAGTCTGTTTCCCGCCGCGGTGTTTGACCTCAACAGGCAACTTGGCTATATAACCACAGATTTTCCAGGTATGCAAATCGGCCCCTACGCGAACCTTGTTTTACCGCGGAATTCTGCGGTTTTATCGGCGTGTCTCACAGCGTGTTTTCAGGGCCCGCTTCGGCCCTGCAAACAGCCCCGACCAAGGCTGCACCCCGCACTTCACCCAATCATTTTTTTCTTATATGGTGCTCTAGAACCTTGCAATGGCGCGGTTTTCGAGCGATGTCGCCTGTTTGCGCGGCACGGCGCATGCTGGCATGCTGGGCGCATGGCTTCTGATCTTGTACATCACGGACAATCATTCGACGACCAGCCGCTCGGATTCGGCACGCTGGCCATTCACCTCGGTAACGGGGTCGACGCCGAAACCGGCGCGATCCGTCGCCCCATCACGCTGGCGAACGCCTACGCGCTGCCCTACGACGCCTCGGCCTTGGCGATTGCCAAGCATCTCGAATCGCTGGATGTGGTGCGTTTCGTGGCGTACCCCGGTCTGGAATCGCACCCGCACCACGAGGTGGCGGTCAGCCAGCTGGCCCGCCGGACTCCGGGTTCGGCGGCGTGCTGTCGTTCGGCCTCGACACCAATCATGACGGGTACAACCGGTTCGTTTCCTAAGCTCAATGTGATTACGTCGGCCGTCTCGCTCGGCCATGACGAATCGCTGATCGTGTTCCTCGGGCGAGGATGACGAGCGCCAGTACCTGTACCCGCCTGAGTTCCACCGCGGCTTCTTCCGTCTGGCCGTGGGTCTGGAGGATACGGACGATTTGATTCGCGACATCGATCACGCGCTGGTGGAGGCCGGATTCGAGGTGTGAGACCGCACCGCGCGCATGATTTCGGCCTCTTCCGCCCTGCTGCCGCCGTCAGTGAGTCACAAGATGGCTCGGTGACGACGATGGCAGGGCTTTTTACGTCGGCACGGGGACAATACCTGGCGGTCTGCCGACGATGACGGCACTTATCGTCAGCAGACCGCCAGGTATTGGACCGTCGCCGACACAAAACGCCGATTTGCCGTCGGCAATGGTCCAAAAACTGGCCCTATAACGACGCCAACGCGGCTCAGCATCAGCACATCGCCATTCCGTGGCCCACTGCCGACGCTGGCCTCATGCCACGGCACTCAGCGTCGGTAGAGAGACAACCATTGGCACAGCGCGACGACACCACGAACCTGCGACACGGAAAAAACAACATACCGTCGATCTACTGCCGTCTTGTGCAAAATGTCTTAAGCCGCTCGGCCAAGTCGCCAACTGAGCCTCTTCCATAGGGACCCCAATCCGTTACCCAGTGTAGATGCGGTGCAACGCCGAACTCAACTACGTTGCGCGCATGCACCTTTATGCATAGCAGGCATGGCTGGGCGTTTGGTGGGAGCAGCTTTCGGCTCCCCTCTCTGAGGGGGAGCCCCTTTCCGCCTAGCAAGAGAAAACCCCGACTATCCGCGGGAACAGTCGGGGTTGTTGAAGTTCGCTAGGCGACTAATCAGCCGAGGATGGCGAGAATGTCGCGGGCGCCGACGATGAGGTAGTCCTCACCCTCGTAGTGGACTTCGGTGCCGCCGTACTTGGAGTACAGCACCTTGTCGCCGACCTTGACATCCATCGGGATGCGCTCGCCCTTGTCGTCACGACGGCCCGGGCCAACGGCCAGGACTTCACCCTGCTGCGGCTTCTCCTTGGCATTGTCCGGAATGTACAGACCGGAAGCGGTCTGGGTCTGGGCCTCGGCCTGCTTGACGATGATCTTGTCTTCCAACGGTGTGAGCTTAATCGACACTGTGGGTCACCTCGTATCTACTTGTAGTTCGATAATGCCGCGCCAGAACGCCTCAAGAGGCTGACGATCACTTGCGTTGTCCCTTTGCGCTAGGACACATCGTAGCGCGATTATTAGCACTCTGCCAACTCGAGTGCTAACGCTGTGAGAGAAAATCGTCGAATCGCAACGCTCAGTTGCCGCGGCGGGCAAGAATGGAGTCCAGGCCTGCGCCCAACGAATCGGTGGTCGCCGCTGGCGCTTCGACGTCGGCACGCTCCTCGGATTCGTGGAATGCGGCTCGCTGGGCGGCGTTTGCAGCCTCGTCATCGGCGTCCGTATCGGCATCATCGCGCTGCTCCGGCTCAGTGTCTACAGCGTTCCGGCGCTGACAGCCTTGCCTGCATCGACGGCCTTGGCGTCGTCCGCGGCCTTGACGGCTCGGGCCTCGTCAATCAACTTTTCCGCCACTGCGGGTTCGACAGGTTCCGCCTTGGACACCTGACGGGTCGACTTGATCTCCAAGCTTTCCGGAGCGTTGTCGGCGTTATGTTCCCCACCCAAAGTGAAGGAGATGAGATCCTGCGAGGTGGACATATCGAAGACGTCCAGTGCTCGGGCAGGGCGTACGCTGACCAGTTCCGACGTGGCATCGGCAGCGGCAGCGGCATCGTCGCGCTCATCGCGCTCGTCACGCACCGTAAGCGATGGTTCAACTCGAGGGGCACGGACTTGTCCGACTCAATCGACTTGTCTGTGCGAACGGAGGCATCAGGTGTGGCGGAAGATTCGCTGGTTTCGGCAGCGGACTTACGGTCGGCGGATTCATCGACCATAGCAGACGGCTCGGCGGCAGGCTTATCGGCGGCGGACTGTGCAATATCAGACTTCTCAGACTGTTTGGCGTGCTCTTCCGCGGCCTGATATGCGGCGGCGGACTGACGCAACGCCTTGGCCTTGGCCTGCTCAATCTCGGCATCGCGTAACGCGTCGGCGAATCTGCCGCTGTTCCATGACCTCGGTGGCAGGCATCCTCAATCTGCTCGGCAGGCTTCTCGGCAGGCGCAGTTACGGCCGCAACCGGTTCGGCCTTGTTCACACGCTTGCTGTCCTTGGACTCGGCAGACGGTTTCTTGGACCAGCCCGTACCGCTATGAGCCCGCTCGTAGCGGACCACCTTGCGCTCCCATTGCCGGGCCTGGCGTGAGGCATTGGCTCCCAGCACCAGCACCAGCAGCACCGCACCGATGCCCCAGGCCGAAGCAAAATCGCCGTCCTCAAAGGCACGCAGGTACAGCAGCACCGACAGGGTGGCACCGTTGGAGGTGTAGGCCTTGAGCACGCCGTTGGCAATGACCTCGGCGGCACCGGCGGTGAAGAGCAGCGCGGCGCTTTCGCCCACGATGCGGCCCACTGCCAGGATGCAGCCGGTCACGATGCCGTCGATGCTGCAGGGCAGCACGATGGTGCGGATGATGTGCCACTTGCCCGCACCCAGACCCAGCGCGCCCTCACGGTAGCCCTGGGGCACCGTTTTCAGGGATTCCTGGGTGGTGCGGATGATGGTGGGCAGGTTCATGATCACCAGCGTCAGGCTGCCGGAGAGCAGGCAGGTCTGGAAGCCCAGCGTCTGGGCGAACACCAGCATCCCCACCAGACCGTAAATGATACTGGGGATGCCCGCCAGCGTCTCGTTGGTGAACTCGATCACCGAAATGACCTTGCGGTTCCGGGCGTACTCGGTCAGGTAAACAGCCGCGCCCACACCCAGCGGCAGCACGATCAGAAGCGTCAGCAGGATGACATACAGCGTGTTGAGGATCGCAGGCAGGATGCCGTCCGTGCCCTTGAGCACACTGGCGGTGGTGGTCAGGAATTTCCAGCTGATGTGCGGGATGCCGCGCACCAGCACCATGCCCAGAATGCCCGCCACCAGTACGATGACCAGCACAGCCGAGACCCAGACCAGAGCGTTCATCACGCGGTTCCAGGTGCGGCGGGAGGCAGAAGCACTGTTATTCATCGCGCTTTCCTCCCTTCAGCACCACATTGAGCAGGATATTGATACCCATGATAAAGACGAACAGCACCAGCGCAATGCTGAACAGCGCCTGTTTCTGCAGGCCGCTGGCGTAGCTCATCTCCTTGGCAATGGCAGTGGTCAGGAAGGTGACGCTGCGGAACAGGCTGTCCGGCATGTTGGGGCTGTTGCCAGCCACCATCATCACGGCCATGGCCTCGCCGATGGCGCGGCCGATGCCCAGCACGATACCGGCGGCAATGCCGCTCCTGGCAGCAGGGACGCTGACCTTGAACCAGGTCTCGACATCCGTTGCACCCAGAGCCAGGCTGCCCTGCTCATACTCCGGCGGCACAGCGTTGAGCGCTGTGACCGACACCGACACGATGCTGGGCAGGATCATCACCGCCAGCACCACGATGGCGCTCAGCAGGCAGGCACCGGAAGCCTTCCGAAGGTCTTTGCCACGGCGGCACCAGCACCTGCATGCCCAGCAGGCCGAACACCACGCTGGGGATGCCGCTCAGCAGCTCAATGGCCGTGACCACCACCGTGCGCACCTTCGGGCCGGCCGCCTTGGACAGGAACACCGCCGTGAGCAGGCCGATGGGCACACCGATGAGGGTGGCACCCAGCGTGCCGTACACACTGGACAGGATAAAGGGCAGGATGCCGAACTTCGGGTCGGCGGCGGTGGAGGCCCACTCGGTGCCCAGCAGGAACCGGACAGGCCGATCTTGTGGATGGCCGGCACGCCGGAGAGGACCATGTACACCGTGATGAGCACCACGCAGCCCACCGCCAGCATGCCGCACAGGAAGAAGATGAAATTCATCATCGCTTCCAGCCAGTCGGCAGGGGTGCGGGGCAGCCGTACCCCTGCCAGATAGGATTTTTTGTTCATAGCTGAAAACCTTTATAAAAGCCGCGTCGGCCCGCAGAAACGGCAGCCCGACGCGGCAGTTTTCTTGTTCAGATGCGGGGCAGGCGGTTCACCGGGGAGCTTTCCCCGGCAAACCACCCGGTAATTACTCGTTCACCGGCACAGCGCCTGCGGTGCGGATGAGGTCGGCAGCGTCCTTGCTGGTGGCAAAGTCCACAAAGGCCTGTGCCTGCTCAGACAGGGTCACGCTCTTGTTGGTGACGAACACGAAGGGACGCTGGATCTTGTAGCTGCCGTCCTTCACGGTGTCCTCGCTGCACTCCACGCCTTCCACGGTGACCATGGCCACGGTATCGCCCACAGCGGACAGGGAAGCGTAGCCGATGGCCAGAGGGTTGGCCTCCACAGCGCTGATGACGGCGCCGGTGGCAGTCAGCTCCTGGGCGTACTTGCAGCTGTCCTTCACGTCCACGATGCTCTCGAAGCCGTCGCGGGTGCCGGAACCGGCCTCACGGCCGATCAGCACGATCTCGCCGTCGTCTCCGCCGACCTCAGACCAGTTGGTGATCTCGCCGGTGAACATCTGCTTGAGCTGGTCAACGGTCAGATCCTCCACCTTGCTTGCATTGTTGACGATGATGGCGATGCCGTCCAGAGCGATGGTGGTGCCCTCCACGTCAGCCTTCTCGTCGTCCTTCAGGGCACGGGAGGACAGGCCGATGTCCAGGGTCTTATCGGCAGCACCGGTGATGCCTGCGCCGGAACCGGTGGGGTCGTAGCTGACGGTGACACCCGGCTCGACCTCAGCAAAGCCTTCGGTCAGGGCAGCGATGACGTTCTTCATGGAGGTGGAACCACCGGTAGCAACGTTGCCGGACAGGGCAGCAGCGGTGGAAGATGCAGCAGAGCCTGCAGCGGTAGAGGCAGAAGAAGAAGCAGAGCCGCCGCAGGCGGTCAGGGCAGCAGCGGCAGCAGCAGCACCGCAGACAGTGAGAAACGAACGACGCGTGATCTTTTTCATAATATTTGTCCTCCAAACATCCGGGTTTTCCGCTCCCGGCTCTTGTTTTCGTATTTTTCCTGGGTACGGCACTATTGTATCCCAGTCGGAGAACCGCTTCGACCACAAGCGGGAAAAATCGTGGTAAATTGTTTGGACATGTTTTTGCCCCAATGTAAAATTTGGGCGCAAAAAAGCCCGGGGTGCGGGTGCACCTCGGGCTCTTTGGGGGGGATATTAGACTTTATCGACAGCGGAGACTGTCACTTTGCCGTCACTCGTCAGAGCAAACTCAGCTGTCCTGCCTTGCAGGGTCACATACAGCTTGAAGGGTACGCCCTGCTTAAAAGAACCGTACCCACTGGCCTTTGCACGGAACTGCGGCACATAAGTCTTTGTCAGTTTAGAGGAGATTTCCTCTTTTCCATTGGTCAGTTCCAGCGCGGTCTTATCAATTTTTGCCGCAAAGACTCCGGCAAAATTGTATTTGATCTCGCTGGCTGCACCATTGTACCGAATCCGCACATTGGGTTTGCAGAGGTAGCCGTTGGCGTTCTCATTGCCCACGACCTCATCACCAGTGATGGTCATGTTGCCGGTCATGGTCACTTCAAACTCACCCAGCCCGATGGTTGCGGACGGGATCTCGCTGCCGCCCCCATCGCAGCCGGTGAGGACACCAGCGGCAGAAGCGGCCAGCACAGCGGCGGCAGATGCTTTCAGAAAATCACGGCGGGAAAAAACGTTACGCATCAGAAATTCCTCCCATCTCAGATCTGGTTTGTTCCTACCACCATAGTACCATATTTACCCAGACTGTCAAGGGACAGAATTCAACCTCTCAGAACTGCACCTCCACGCCATCGGGGCGGTAGAAGGTGACGTTCCTGCGCCACTGGGGCTCGCCCATGGTGCGGCGGTAGCAGTCTGCCAGCTGCCGCACGGCTTCCTCGGGGCTGCGCACCTTTCCGCCGCAGCAGGGGAGCACCAGCACCCGGAACCAGGCATCAAAGAGATGCTCTGTCCAGCCGGTGTCCCTGGCCCCGCACCGGGCGTAAAAGCCCAGGCGGCGCACAGCCATGGCCTCGTCCTCGGCTTTTTCGGGGCACTCCGCTTCAATGAGGATGGCCTGCGCGCCCTTCTCGTGGTCAGGCAGGGCGGCCAGCAGAGCGGCTCCGATGCCGCCGGCCCGATACTGGGGCAGAACGGCAAAGTAGTCCAGCTGGCTCACCTCACAGCCCACGGGCCGCACCATCAACAGATACGCCACCAGCGCGTCGTCCTCGTACACGCCCCAGGTGTGGGCGTTGCCGGCGGCCTCGCTGTTCAGGATCATGCTCAGGGGCTTCAGCTCTCCGGCAGGAAAATCCCGGCGCATCTCGTTCAGGTAAACGTTCGTCAGCTCTTCGGCGGTCAGCAGCCGCCAGGTCAGGCTCTCGGGGTTCATACGATACGGGTTCTTTCTGGTAGACAGCCTGGATATTCAATTCCTTGTCCGCCAGGATCACATTGCCGTAGCGGCCTGCAGCCAGACTGCCGTAATCATTGTCGATGCCAATGCTCTTGGCGGGGTTTTCGCTGGCGGCGCGGACAGCGCTTTCCAGCGGAACGTTCATCTCCAGCACGGCACGCTTCATGCAGTCGTACAGGCAGGTGGCACTGCCCGCAATGGTGCCGGGGTGCTCGGTCAGGGTGGCGCGGGGGCCGCTGACCGTGACCGCCTGACCGCCCAGGCTGTACTGGCCATCGGGCAGGCCGCAGGCCATCATGCTGTCGGCGATCAGGATGACATGGTCATCCCCGAAGGTGTTGAAGGTGAACCGCACCATGGCCGGGTGGATGTGGACGTTGTCGGTGATGAGTTCCACCTCCGCGCCCCGTTCCAGCGCCGCAATGATGGGGCCGGGCTCCCGGTGGGTGATGCCGGGCATGGCGTTGTACAGGTGGGTCATGTGGGTCGCGCCTGCGTCAAAGGCGGCGTTGGCGGTGTCGTAGCTGGTGCAGGTGTGGGCAATGGAGATGCGCACCTCGTCATGGCAGGCGGCAATGAACTCCAGCGCACCCGGTTCCTCCGGGGCGATATCCACCAGCTTGATCAGGCCGTTTGCCCGCTTCTGCAGGCGGCGGAACATTGCAACATCCGCCTTGTGGAGATACTCCGGGTTCTGGGCACCCACCTTGTTGGGGCTGATGAAGGGCCCCTCCATGTTGATGCCCACAAGGTCTGCGCCTCTGCCGTTCTGATGGGCGGCGGCGGCATCCATCACACCGTTCAGGATCTCTTCCGAAAAGGTCATGGTGGCAGGGCAGATGGCCAGCACGCCCTTACCGGCCTCAAAATCGGCCAGGGTCTGGATGGCTTCTTCATTGCCGTCACAGAAATCCTTGCCCATAGCACCGTGGAAGTGGATGTCCACCAGGCCCGGCAGAGCGTAAGCGCCCTTGGCATCCACGATCTCTTCGCCTTCCTCCGGCTGTGCAAAGGGCACGATGCGCCCCTCCCGGATGGTCAGGCTCCCCTCCTCAAAGGTGTGGCGGGGGGTATAAATCAGAGCATTTTTTGATGATCATATTCTTATTCTCACGCTTTCCTTCGTGCAACCTCTCAGTCGGGCTTGCGCCCGCCAGCTCCCCTTGTAGGGGAGCCTTTGGCAAAAAGATTCACTGAAATCGGCTGCCAAGGCCTCCCCTCATTAGGGGAGGTGGCATTGCGCAGCAATGACGGAGAGGTTCTGCAATTACAGCAGGCTCAGTGCTTCCTCATCGGCCACAAGGATGCAGTCGGGGTGCATCTGCAGGATGGAGCCCGGGCACTCGGGGGTCACAGGGCCGGAGACGACCGCCTTGACTGCCTTGGCCTTTGCCAGACCGTTGGCCACCACCAGCACCTTGCGGGCCTGCATGATGGTCTTGATGCCCATGGTGTAGGCCTGCTTGGGCACCAGATCCTCGTTGCCGTCAAAGAAGCGCTTGTTGGCCTCGATGGTGGCAGGGGTCAGATTCACGCAGTGGGTCTCCAGCTCAAAGGCCTCGCCCGGCTCGTTGAAGCCGATGTGGCCGTTGGGGCCAAGGCCCAGCAGCTGCAGGTCGATGCCGCCCACGCTGTGGATGATCTCATTGTACTTTTTGCAGGCATCCGCAGCATCGGGGTTGGTGCCGTCGGGCAGGTGGATGGCCTCGGGGCGGATGTTGACCTTGTCAAACAGGTTCTTGTGCATAAAGCTCCAATAGCTTTCGGGGTGCTCCTTGGGCAGGCCGCGGTACTCGTCCAGATTGACGGTGGTGACCTCAGAGAAATCCAGGTCGCCCTTGTTGTACCAGTCCACCAGCTGAGCGTATGCGCCAACAGGGGTGCCGCCGGTCGCCAGACCCAGCACGCAGTTGGGCTTCATAATGACCTGTGCGGAGATGATGTTGGCAGCCTTGCGGGACATGTCCTTGTAATCTTTTGCACGAATGATCTTCATAATGGGGAACCTCCTGTTATTTTGCTTTGTCGTTGTCAGTATAGCATATTTTCCGGCCAAAAGGGTAGCCGGTTTGTGAACAAAACAAAATGCCGCCGAAAGCGGGGCGTAAACGCCCGCCCTCGGCGGCATTTTTACAGTTTGGGAATGGATGCGGAAGCAACCAGCCTTCCGCGCAAAAGCGTGCTCAGAAGGATGCTTACAGCATCTTCTTCAGCTCATCATACACGAACTGCACCTTGGTGCCGATGATGACCTGGCAGGTGGTCTTGTCGGGGCGGATGACACCGGCAGCACCGGCAGCCTTCACAGCCTTTTCGTCCACAGCGGTGTAGTCCTTAATGGTGAAGCGCAAGCGGGTAGCGCAGTAGTCCACGCTGGAGACGTTCTCCTTGCCGCCGATGGCCTTCAGCACGCCAGCAGCAACCTCAGTGTAGTTGTTGTTGGCCAGAACGACCTTCTTCTCAGCTTCTTCGGCATCCTCGTCCTCACGGCCGGGGGTCTTCAGGTCGAACTTGGTGATGGCGAAGTAGAACACGAAGTAGAACACCACGAATGCAGCGATGCCCAGAGGAATGATCATCCAGGTCTTAGCAGCTGCAGGCAGAGAAGCGGAGAACACCAGGTCGGTAGCACCTGCGGAGAAGCAGAAGCCAGCACGGAAACCGGAGTAGTAGGTGATGATGGTGAAGATGCCGTACAGAGCGGAGTACACAACGTACAGCGGGAAGCACAGGAACATGAAGCCGAACTCAAAGGGCTCGGTAACGCCGCAGACGAAGGCGCAGATGGCAGCGGACAGAACCAGACCGATGGCAGCCTTCTTGTTCTTGGCGGTACGGACCATGGCCAGTGCAGCACCGGCGATGCCGAACATCATACAGGGGAAGAAGCCGGACATGTACATACCCAGGCTCCAGCCCACGTCAGCAGAGGTATCGCCTGCCCAGAAGTGGGACAGGTCGCCCAGGCCGATGGTGTCGAACCAGAACACGTTGTTCAGAGCGTGGTGCAGGCCGGTGGGGATCAGCAGACGGTTCAGGAAGGCGTAGATGCCAGCGCCGATGCCGTCCATGCCTGCGATGCCTCTGCCAATGGCGACCAGTGCATCGAAGATGACGGGCCAGACGAACAGCAGAACGACAGAAACAACGATGGAGATCAGGCCGGTGGCGATTGCAACGAAGCGCTTGCCGGAGAAGAATGCCAGCCAGTCAGGCATCTGAGTGCTCTTGAACTTGTTGTAGCAGGCTGCACCCACCACAGCGGCCAGGATGCCGATGAAAGAGTTGCCGGCCACCTTCTGGAAAGCGATGTAGGTAGCGGTGCCCTCTTCCAGGGTGCGCACCATGCTGACCACGCCGGGGCTCAGCAGCTGCTGCATCATCAGGTAGCTGACCAGGCCAGCCAGACCAGCGGTACCGTCGTGGTCATCAGCCAGACCAACAGCGGCACCAATGGCGAACAGCCATGCCATGTTATCGATCAGAGCGCCGCCTGCCTTGACCAGCAGGAAGCCAACAGTGTAAGCTGCGCCGGAGGTTGCAGCACCGGGGACACCCATGACACCCGGGGCCAGGGCATAACCGAGACCCATCAGGATGCCGCAGATCGGCAGCACAGCGACGGGAAGCATCAGAGCTTTGCCCAGTTTCTGGAGATACTTCATCATAAGACACATTCCTCCTTAAAGAATGTTGTTGTTATGGAGGCCTCTGGTTGCAGGCTGTCCATAATTGCGTAACAATATTTTAACACATCCTCCGAAAAAAAGAAATAGGGTCTGCGCCTGTTTTCGCAATTTTGCACCAAAAATCCTTGAATTCGCATCTTTCGTGAAAAACTTTTTGGAATTATTGCGCATTTCAGAGCAGGATTTTGAAAAAACTTTTCTTTTGCCCTTTCTCCCCAAACCGCTTGCATCCCGCGCCGGAATCGGGTACTATACTTATAAATAAAAACACAAGACCCAGGGAGGTTCTTTTTATGGAATGGACAGATATCCGCCTGACCGTGGCCAAGGCCGATGCCGACAATGCCGAGGCTGTTGCCACCATGATCGCCGAGGGCGGCATCTATATCGAGGATTACAGCGACATCGAGCAGCAGGTGGCCGAGATCGCCCATGTGGATCTGATCGAGCAGGAGCTGCTGGACAAGCCCCGTGATACCGTGATCATCCACATGTATCTGGAGCCGGGCGCTTCCCCCGTGGAGACGCTGGCTCTCATCCAGGCACGGATGGAAGCGGCGGGCATCACCTACACCGTGGAGACCGAGGGCGTGGAGCAGGAGGACTGGCAGAACGGCTGGCGCAAATACTACCACCCCATGGACATTGGCAAACGGCTGGCCATCGTGCCCTCCTGGCAGGAGTACGACACCGACCGCGTCAAGCTGATCCTTGACCCCGGCCTTGCCTTTGGCACCGGCGGCCACGAGACCACCAGCCTCTGCCTGGAAGCGCTGGACGAGCGGGTGCGCGGCGGTGAGCGGGTGCTGGACATCGGCACCGGCAGCGGCATCCTTGCCATTGCCGCCCTCAAGCTGGGCGCAGGCAGTGCCGAGGGCGTGGACATCGACCCCGTGGCCGTGCGCACCGCAGGCGAGAATGCCGCCCTGAACGGCGTGGCCGACAAGCTGACCGTTCTGGTGGGCGACCTGTCCGACAAGGCCAGCGGCAGGTACGATATCATCACCGCCAACATCGTGGCAAACGCCATCATCAGCCTTGCCCCCGCCGTGCCCGGCCTGATGGCCGAAAACGCCGCCTTTATTGCCAGCGGCATCATCGACAGCCGCAAGGACGAGGTGATCGCCGCTCTGGAAGCCGCTGGCCTGACCGTGCAGGAAGTGAAGGAGAAGCGCGGCTGGGAGTGCATTATTTGTAAAAAGACGAATTAAACCTCTCAGGCGCTTCGCGCCAGCTCCCCTAATAGGGGAGCCCTTGGCATACCGGCCAGTTTTGCCGGTAATGAGGGAAACAGGAGTTTATTTTTATGCCGCATCGCTACTTTACAACCGAAATCTCCAATGGCACCGCCACCCTGCGGGGGGCCGATGCCCATCATCTTTCCCGCGTGATGCGGGGCAAGCTGGGGGACACTGTCATCTTATGTGACGGCAACGCCGTGGAATACACCGCCACCATCACCGGCTTTGGGCCGGAGACTGTGGAGTTCAGCGTGGAGCCGGGCTATCCCAGCGCCGCCGAACCCAGCGTGGAAGTGACCCTGTTCGTGGGTTACCCCAAGCAGGACAAGCTGGAACAGGTCATCCGCCACGGCGTGGAACTGGGCTGCACCCACTTCGTGCCCTTCTTCAGCCGGTACTGCGTGGCCGCCCCCAAAAAGGAGGAGCAGAAAAACGAGCGCTACAACCGCATCGCCTTTGAAGCCGCCAAGCAGTGCGGCCGGGGCGTGCTGCCGGATGTCGCCCTGCCTCTGCCCAACTTCGGCGCGCTCTGCCGCAGTCTGGAAGGGTACGACCTCGTGCTCTTCTGCTACGAGCTGGGCGGCGCTCCCCTGCGCCAGCTGCTGGCAGACGCAAAGCCTGCCGACGGCCAGCGGCTGAAGATCGCCCTCATCACCGGTGCCGAGGGCGGCTTTGCCGTGGAAGAGGCCGAAATGGCCGCCAATGTCGGTGTGAAAACCGTCGGCCTCGGCCCCCGCATCCTCCGGTGCGAGACCGCCCCGCTGGCGGTGCTCTCTGCCGTGATGACCCTGACGGGCAACCTGGAGTAATTTTTATTTCCACATATACAAAAAGGACGGCGTATGCCGTCCTTTTTGTTTACTTTATTTTCGCGTTCATCAGCGCTTTTTTCACCTCAATGAGGTTTTGCGGGCTGACCGAGAAACTCCGCAGGCCCAGCTGCAGATATTGCAGGGTGTTGGCCGGATTGCCCACCGCGCTGCCGCAGATGGTCACGGGGATCCCGCCCTCCCGGGCAGCCTCCACCACCATGCGGATGAGCTTTTTCATTGCGTGGCTGGCCGGGCGGTAGTAGCGCTCGGCAATGGAGATATCCCGATCCACCGCATGGGTGTACTGGGTCAGATCGTTTGTCTCAATGAGGAAGAAATTGCACCCATGCTCCACGAATTCCTCTGCCGTCAGGCAGGCCGAGGGCACCCCGAACATCACACCAAAGGGCGTATCCGGGTCAAACTCCTCTCCGCGCTCCCGCAGCAGCTGGCGGCAGTGCGCTACCAGCCGCATGGCTTCGTCCCAATCCTCGAGGTTGGTCACCATGGGGAACATGACCCGCAGGGGGCCGTGGGCTGCCGCCCGGAGCAGGGCGCAGATCTGCGTTTCAAACTGATGGGTCTGGCGCAGGCTGCTGCGGATGCCCCGCAGACCCAGCTTGGAGGATTCCAGCCCCCTGTGGATATCGGCCATGGCGCGGTCCACACCAAAATCAAAGGTGCGCACTGTTACCACACCGCCCTTTGCGGCGGCAATGCAGGATTGATAGAACACGAACTGCTCCTGCTCGTCCACCGGGCGGCCCGGCAGCATCATATAGCCGCTGCGCAGCAGGCCCACGCCGGAAGCGCCTGCCTGCAGCGCCGATTCGATATCCTCCTGCCCGTAGCAGTTGGCCAGGAGCTCAAACGGCACATCATCCTTTGTCCGGTTGGGCAGGGCGCTGATGCGGGCGGCTTCCTCGCTCTCCCACTGCAGCTCACAGATGCGGCTGACCGCCTGCTGGCGGGTGTTGGCATCCGGGTCCAGGATGCACTCGCCGTTGTTGGCATCCAGCACCACAGTGCGGCCGTCGCAGTCGTTCAGGAACGCCTGCCCCACCTGCACCACGCAGGGAATGTGCATGGCCCGCGCAATGATCGCCGCGTGGCTCTGCTTATTGCCCTCCGAAGTGATGATGCCCAGGATCATCCCCGCCGGAACGCTGAACAGATCGCTGGGCATCAGCATCTCTGCCGCCAGGATCACCGGGTGATCCAGCGCCAGCCAGACCCGGGGACGGTTGGTCAGCACGTTCACCACGCGGCGGGCGGCATCCAGAATATCCGCACTGCGCAGCTGCATGTAGGCGTTGTCCTCCATGGCAGCAAGCTGCTTTGCATAGCGGTTGCCCACACGGTACATGGCCTCGGCAGCGCTGATGCCCGCCTTGATCTGGAATCTGACCTCGTTCATAAAGCCTTCGTCTTCCAGCATCATGCTCTGGAACAGGAAGATGGCCTGCTCCGTGGGGCCGCTGCGGTCTGCCATGCCGTCCAGCTCACGCTGGGCTGTCCGGACAGCGTTTTCCAGCAGGCGCTGTTCCCGTTCCGCGTTGAACGGCCCGGTGGCAAAATTTTCGTGCCAGCGCTCCAACCGGCTCACCTGTCCCATCACAAGGCCCGGCGAGGCGCTGTGTCCCTGATAGACCTTCATTCCTCAATCACCTCCGGCAGTACCGGCCCGGTAAGGGCACGGCAGACCAATGCCTGTAAGAACGTATTGGGCAGCAGAGCGGCCCGTGCGGCCTGTGCCGCATTGCCGCTGCCCTCAAACAGGGGCGCAAAGCTCTCGATGCGCTCCCGGTCGCATTTTTCCAAAAAGGCTTCCGCCAGTGTCCGGGTGGTATAGAACACGGTGGGGTCCACGCCCGCATCCTCGGCGGCAGCTTCCAGCGGGGCCAGCTGGGCATCCTTCATGTTGGCCAGCAGCAGGGCCGCATCCGCTGTCAGGGTCACGGGGTATTTTTCCCGTACCGCCTTCTGCACCTGCTGGAATTTCCACGCAAAGGCGGCGGCATCCTCACAGCTCTCGGCGCTGGAGGAAACCGCATAGGCGCAGCCCCGCAGGTATCCCATGGCGCGGCGGGTATCGTAGTATCCCAGCTCCATGTTCCGTCTGGCGGTATCGGGGTCAAAGTGGAGGATGTCCCCCAGCTCCCAGTAGCTGCGGATCATGGTGGTGGGCAGGCCGGTGCGGTTGGGCAGGGTGATGCCCACCCCTTCCAGATCAACACAGACCAGCTCCTCCGCGCCCATCTTCTGGGCCAGCGCGGTGGGCATATTGTCCCGGTAGCCGCCATCCAGGAACTGCACCCCGTCGATCTGCTTTGCCCGCAGGGCGGGGAAACAGGCGGCCGAGGCCAGCAGGTAATCCTTTACCTTGCCCGCCGGGATATCCTCCAGCGTCAGCTCCCGGGGCTTCAGCCCCCGCTTTTCCACGGTGACAAGGCCGAACCGGATGGGCGAAGCCCGCAGGGCATCCTCATCCAACACCCGCTCCACGATCTCTTCCAGCGGGGTCACGTCCATGCCGCCGTCCCGCACCACTTCCCGCAGGAAGGCGTGCAGTTCAGAGAGGTCGGCGTTTTCCTCCGGCAGCTCCATCACGTCCTGGCTGCGGATGCTCATCCACATATCCCGGGCCGTTTCGTACAGGTCCAGCGCAAACATGGCACCGTTCAGGCTGCCCACACTGGTGCCGGTGATGATCTGGGGCCGCCAGCCCAGCTCGGTCAGGGCACGCCACACACCCACCTGATAGCTGCCGCGCGCACCGCCGCCTGCCAGCACCAGTGCCTTGACCGGGGTATCATTCTGTGCCATCTGGAACGCCTCCTAGTCATTCTTTGGAAATCTGTCAGAAGTATACCATATTTTCCGGAAAAATTCTCCCTGTTTTTGGAACAAAATCCATGGTATAATTTTGTTAACTTGTGTGAAACGATGGTGGAGGTAAAACAATGCACTGCAACAACTGGATCTTTGATATGGACGGCACCCTGACCGACAGCATGACCGTGGTATGGGAGGGTGCGCCCGATGCCCTGCTGGCCCGCTATGGCCGCACCCCAAAATCCGACCTCCACAAAACGCTCCTGGCCATGGGCATGGCCGATGGCGCGGCCTACCTCATCCGGGAGTATGACCTGCCCCTGAAAATGGAGGACTACAACGATGTGATGTGGGATGTTATCACAAAGCTCTACGAGACCGTGGAGCTCAAGCCTGGCGTGCGGGAGCTGCTGGCCCGCCTGAAGGCCGAGGGTGCCCGCATGTGCATCTGCTCCAACACCTGGAGCGCCCAGTGCCGCACCGTGCTCACCCGTTTGGGCATCGATGAATATTTCGACTTCTATGTGGAGGCACAGGGGCGCTCCACAAGAGCAGCCGGATGATTTTTCCAGACCCTTGCACGCCTGGGCGGCACTGACTCCGACCGGTGCGTTGTCTGTGAGGATTCCCTCTACGCCGCCCGCACCGCCCACGACGCAGGCTTCCACGTCATCGGCATCGCCGATGCCGCCAGCAAGTCCGATGAGCCCGCCCTGCGGGAGGTCAGCGACCAGTTCCTGACCGATTGGACGGAGCTGGACTGGGACAAAGTATGACCCTGCACCATGCAGAAAGCGGCCCGCAGATGCAGGCCGCTTTCTTTTTTGTGTGATAGACCTTACCCTTCCAGAAACGCCCGGAACGCCGCCCTTACGGCGGGTTCGCGCCCCCGGGGGATGGGCACCCGTGCCCCGCTGCGCATCCAGAGCTCCCCGGAGGAGAGCTGAGCGGCGGCGGCAAGGTTGACCACATAGGAGCGGTGGGGCTGCAGAAAACGGGCATCGGCCAGCAGGGGCTTTGCCACCTCGGAAAAGGGCACCCGCAGGGAGAGGGAGGCCACGTCCTCGCCGCTGGCAAGGTGGTAGTGCACCACATGGTGGGTGCATTCCAGATACTCGATGTCCGCAAAGGGGCAGGGCCCGCAGGCCCATAGCCGTGGCAACCGGGATGACCGGGCCGTATTCCGGCTCGGTGGCCCGATCCAGCAGGGCCGTCAGCTGCTCCGGACGGAACGGGATATGCAGGTACTGCATCGCGTCCACCCGGAACGCTTCGTAGGCATAGGCCGTGGTGTGGGCCAGAAAGGCCAGCGGGGCCCGCACGCCCCGGCGACGCAGCTCTGCAGCCGCCTGCAGGCCGCAGCATGGGTTAGTGGCGGGCAGCTCGATGAGGTAGAGCTCGTACCGGGAGCCCGCTTTCTCCTGTTGCAGCAGGGCCGCCGTGCTTTCCAGCTGCTCCACGATGCACGGCATCGGCCCGGCGGGCATAATATTCCACTGCAGTGGCGCTGCACCCGGCCCCGCAGCACAGGGTCCGGGCTGCACACCGCAATGTGAAAGATCATATCCGCTCCTCCTTTCCCTCTGCACAG
>ENA-OQKK01000233-OQKK01000233.1-human-gut-metagenome-genome-assembly--contig:-NODE-233-length-17856-cov-3.169835_pt1 | contig 17856 bp, 8 predicted proteins | sample MGYA00242648_ERZ504797 | MGnify/ENA primary metagenome ERZ504797 (study PRJEB26092, sample SAMD00036412) | human gut metagenome | host: Homo sapiens | study: EMG produced TPA metagenomics assembly of... | reverse complement strand
ACTTTTATAAGCAAACAAGCTGCCACGTCCTAAAATAGTATCACCACCACCATCCAACTCACAAGATTCCATATAGATTGTTCCATTCGCCTGCAATGCATCTCCTGAACCTATAATATGTACACGGTATAAAGCAATCCTTTCTCCATTAATCAACAACCCTTCTGCCTGACCTTTTAAATCTGTAGCAATGGTCATATCCTCAATGACTATATCCTTGCAATTATCAAGCATGAAAGCCGCCCGACGGGAAGGAAATGTACCGGGCCACTCATTGGTTTTCACAGTCAGCGGATGAGGATTAAAGACTTCATTATTTGCATAATGTACTTTAGTATCGGCCATTCCTGCTCCTTTAATTTTAACATTCCATTTATTTCTTGTATAGACCAATTCTTCATAATCACCGGGATTAACTAAAATCACAGTCTGCTGTTCATTAAAATCAGGAATAAAATCCAAGGCCCCCTGAACTGTATTAAAGTCCCCTTTTCCTGTAGCATCCACAATCAATGTATCTGAAAGTTCCGGCATGTCAGATTTAGTAGTGAAAGTCCACTCATCTTCTTTAGTGACTCCTTGAAAACTGCCGTCAGCTAAATTTAACACACCATTATCTATAGTCACATAGTAAGTATGCCCATATTCCAGCATATTATTGTGTAGATAAATAGTAGCTATAGAATCACGCACGATGACAGGATAAAAATGAAAGGCATCCGTAAATCCCCCTATGATAGTAAGCTGGTACACAGGAGGAGTAGGTTCCGCCGTTCCCGAAGGAGTACCCGGACGAGTATCTTTATTGGTAGGCACAACGGTACGAGTATAGTCATAAGGCACTTTTGTATAATCACATTCCGGACCATACGTACGGCTCTCCGTAGGACCAGACGGAATACTCAAATCCAAACTGTCCACCACTTGGTCAGTAACTGCGTCATAAACCCGTATCATACCGGAATCTCCTAGGACAGGAGTCTCGGAAAAAGTAAGAACCAAATGAGTGTCCGGATTGACATTTTCCGAACCGGAAGCAGGAAAAAGTGTTGCATTGACCTGCCCTGTCTGATTACACGCCATTATAAAAGGAACTGCGGCAATCATACCTAAAAACGATTTTAATGTAACCATAGATTCATCAGTATTAAATTCAAGTCTTAATCATTCTATTCCCATTCCACCTTCATATAATGCAGCATCGTTGTACTTTCACCACAACTGCCCGTATGCTGGATACCGGTGCCCCCAAAAGTGTTCGAGGCTATATCCGCCTCCAAATCTACCGAAAGTTTCAAATTCGGATCAGTTACAGGCGCCGGAAGCGGAGTCGTTGTTGAAGCATGTGCTGTCAATTTTCCTCCTTTAGCAGTCAATGTCAGAGTACAATTTGTACGATAGCAGGTAGAAGACACCGGTTGACTGATGGCTTCAGCCACCCCGTTCTCATATTTCATCAAAATAAAATCAACCGCATTACTATACTTGGTCGTACGAATGATACGCAATGCATATCCCGTTAAAGTACGGGTATCAAACTTGATATACAAATCCAAATACTGTCCTGTTGCACTCCAAAACCTTGTCCTGCTGTTTTACTGGCATCCACATTCAAGGTTATTGCCATATCTCCATAGCTGCCATCCAATGGAGTATACAGCAAACGGGCTCCTTTCTGATCTTGCAACAAACCGGTTCCGTGAGAACCATTCATTCCCGGCCCATAAATCCAATAATCCTTATCCGGAACTACCTGCCAATCGTATGCTGCCGTATCCAAAGGCTTATATCCACCAATCGTCCAAAATCCCGGTAAAAGTTGTGGTTGATTCTTACATGGAAAGTTCTGAAAATCCGTTTCAAATATATGAGTGATGTTCACTTGCCCTTTTTTTATCGGAGAGTTGGAAACAACAATTCGTTCTTCCCCCGGCAAACAACGCAGATGCTTGGGAGCGATAACTGCCATCAGATAATAACCAACATCTTCTTTTACCAAAGTATAGGAATATTCCGGTTCATTCAAGCGGGATACAGAAACCGGAAGTCTATCAGTCCCGTTCCTGTCCGTACATCTATACCAGGTTATCAATGATTCATCCTTACGCCCATTCAAATTTAAAGCATAACTGACAGTAGCTACTCCTTTAGCAATATTCAATTCCGGCTCTTCCGTAAACGAGGGAGCCGGTACATAATCGGGAGCAACCGTAAGTTCTGTCGCACATTCCAAACCATCCTCTGTATAGGCTATCACAGTGAAATGTTTTGTTTCATCCTCCGTATTAGTTGCCTCGACAACACATTCATAACCCTCGGAAGTAGATAATTTCACATCCTTTTCATAACCTTGTTGTACTTTCCACTTCACGGGAACATTATTCAGTACATAGTTGCAATGCCTTTTCACCGTCGCAACCAGTCTGACCGGCTGGCCACCAGTCTGGATGGAAGCCGTTAAAGGCTCTACAGAAAGACAGGAGGGCATCCGGGTATAATCCCTTCCATCCCGCTTACCTATAGCAATGACACGATCTTTCACCTGAAGAGGATCCCAATCATCCTCTCCTCTCAATAAATTGTAAGTATTATAAACTACCTCTTCATTCTCTTCCAGCCGGAAAGTTTTCAGTTGATTCAGCTGATCCATGCAAACCGTATTATAAGGCTTGTCAGCCCCTATTACATAAGGTTGCCCGTTCAGCTTCACATTATATTGGTAACAACGCAACCAATCTGTGGGATCATGTGTCCAGCCCGCATAAACCGGCTTCTTCGAATGATAACGGCAATCGACAATACTTAACGGCCCGACCGACTTACAAAAATATTGCCGGTCTTCCTCATGACATACATAAAAGTCACAGTTCAAAAATACAGCTCCGCCCATATCACTTCTCCAAAAAGGTTTCTGACCATAAAAATGAAGTGTACAATCCAGATAAACCCCTGTTCCGGTCAATGCGTCATCCGTACTTTCCATGTGGCATTTATTAAAAGTATCCGCTTGGCGCCATTCAACGGATTCATATTCAAGCGGCTGATGAAATGTACATTATCCGCCACAATCTTGTCGCCATGACAATAAGCAACGTGTGCCTGAGTGATGGCAGACATTCGTTTTTTCCTGCTTAATTCTTTCTTCAGAGGATATTCCAAATCGACATTACAGAAATTCCCCATGGTCAAGTCCTTTACCAACAGACCGTTTCCCCAAAAATCAAACATGGTGAAATTACCGACAGCCCCCTGTGTCTGTCCACGGCTGGATGCCAGGACTGTATTTTCAGGATGGCTATTCAATCCGATAATATGGAGATAAGGGCATTTAACAACCAAGCCGAACGGTTCACGTCCGTCTTTACCAACACGAATAGCAGGGTCATCTGGATCATCAATCCAATAGACATAAGGAGCCAAATAAACTTTCATCGGTTCCGCTTCCGTACCAGCTGAGAAATTAGCGGCAGCTTTATTGAAACTATTAAAGACATAAGGATTATCCGCCACTTCCCTATCGGACAACTGCCCATCAACAAAAAATGTTTTCGGACCTAAAATAATTTCTTTATCTGTATAACGAAGGCAGTTCCCTTTAAATTCTATAGGTTGTGAAGGATCTAACGAACTATAATGATCAATACTTTGTGCTTTTAACAGATGTCCCCATACAAGCCAGCACAAGGCAAAAGCGAGGAAATGTAAATGTTTCATTTTGTATAGATTAAGATTTGTTCTACTACAAAAGTAAACGAGAGACAGGGGACAGAAAGGTAAAAATTGGTCTATTATGTGCAAATTTTGAAGAATGTGCTAATTTGCCAATTTGCTAATAGGCCAATTGACATGCGAACATAGCGGAACCAAACGGCAAATTAGCATATTAGCAAATTAACACATTCATAAATTATTCTACTTCAGTTATCCTTAGCAGCAGATAAGGACTTGCAGGCAGTCTTACTCTCCCTTGATTTTTATCATACACCCTATCCTTTACAGGAGCAGTTGTTTCAAAAACGGCAGGCCATTCGGCTATCGTCATGTTCCAAGTATCAATGACTTCCACTTTAAAACGTACTCCTTCTTTCAAACGTGGATAAAAAGCGTTTTTTACCGGTAAATCAAATGCCCATTCCGGTTTTATTTCCTTGCCCAGATAAATCATATAATAATTTTCTCCGGCAGTCGAAGTATAAGGGTCCCAACTACTATCACATAAATGCAGAGGATTAGGAAGTGCGTCCAAAATCTGTCTTGTAAAGCCGATGCGCTTCCAGGACTCCCCTTGAAAAGTTCCTCCTACAGCCAGAAAATCACGAGAATAATCTTTTGAATTATCCATATAACATTCTCCGTGAGTTACGTAAGTTCCCACAATCAGCCCTTGCCACAAGCGATAAAGATATTCCTGACCGCTCAAGCTTCCCCATCGGTTATCCATATTACCCTCATAACATACCTCATCAAAAATAATCGGTTTCTTATAAATATTCTTCACCGTAGCCGCCCTTCCAAAACCTTCTACAGGTGCCTGGTCCTGTATACTGGCATGAGTGTATTCAGGTTCCCAATATTTATAATACTTAGCTGTATAAGTATGAATGGAGCATAAATGGGAATAAGGATCATTCTCTACTACCGTATGTGTAAAAGTATCCCAATATTCCGGTTTTAATTCTCTCAAAAAATCATATTCATTGGCCAATGACCACCAAATATTGCGAAATGAACTCATACGGGCTGTCAGATACTTCAAGTATCGGACACCGGCTTCCAAAGGCATTCTGTCAAATCCCCAACGACCACCATCATAAGGGTGGAAAAGAATCAAATCAGCCTCTACTCCTATTCCGGCCAATTTATCCACACATGCTTCCACATGAGCAAAATAAGCAGGATTGAAGCGGGTGAAATCCCATTCATACACAGGTTTTCCCTTTTCATCCTTTACTATCTTCTTTATCTCAAAAGGAAACATGGAGGGTTCAGGATAATCCGGATCAAAGTTTTGCACAAAAAACAGCATCCTGATCTTATTGAACTTGGACAGTTCCAATGATTTTACAGTCTGATCGGGTTGGTTACCGGCCACATGCATCCAATCATAAGAAGTCGTTCCAACCGGATAGTAACGTGTCCCATCAGCATATTTAAAGTTATAAGTTCCATCCACTTTGACTGGGCCATGATTTCCTTTACCCGGAGCAATACATTCTATCTGACCTTTTACTCCATCCAATGCAGGGATTTTACTCTGTGTTATATAATACCATCCTCCTTGCTTCACAGGCATGAAACGAATTTTAAAAGTATCATTTCCATCATAAAACCCACGTACTGTCAATGTGGTATCCGGCCCGTTGAACGTCGCTGTAAGTTCAACATCAAAAGGATTACCCTTCACTTTGGCAGGAATGGAGATTTCATAACGTCCCCAACATTCCACCTTATCCTGAGCAAATCCACCGGAAATTCCCAGAAACCATATTATTAAAAGAAAGCAGCAATATTTCATAAGCCATTCAATCATTAAATTCCAGTTAAAACAACGTATCAATCAAGGTTCCTCAAAACAAAGTCCGTCACTTCCACCTGTCCGTCACCACCGGCAAAAATACCCGGACGGACAAACAAGAAACCATATACCGTGTTATGATGTACCCCCGATATTTCAAATCCCCATGGATACTTATGCCATTTTTTACCATCGGCACTATACCAGGCCGATAATACATTCGCATCATTCCGCAAACGCAGCCACATCTTTCCACATTGGTTTGCTTGAGGAGATTTTGATTCCGTACGGCTGACTTGTCCACGCCGGTAACGAAGCAGCTGCTTATGATTAAAACCAAATCCAAAATGATAATTCTCATCATAATAGGCTACCAATCCGGCAGATGTATTTTCACCTTTCAGTTCGAAACAAGCCTCCACTTCATATTTATGAGCACTGGTACGCGCCAACAAAGGAGAGCCTTCTTTAGGAGTATTCCCTTTTGCATCTATACTGATTTTATCAGGAGTAATCCGAAACCGGTCATTTAAACTATGTTCCCGGCACGTCTGCCATACAAAATCCTCTATACCGGATACTTTCAAACGTTCCGGTGCAGGTAAAGAAATGACTCCTTCTTTCAAATGCAACCACCCATCTTCCTTCTGAACCAGTTCACGTAAAAGGGTCTGACGCCCCAATGTCTGGAATCCGTTTTCATAAGCATGGAAAATCATAAATAACCGTCCATCTTCCGTATCAACAATAGAGCCATGCCCTTTACTCCACCATTTTTCATTACGGGATTCCGTACGAAGAAGCGGATTGAAAGGAGCATTCTCCCAAGGACCCATTATATTTTTACTACGTGCCTGTACTACCATATGACTGGTGGGAGGACCTGCCGTACCTCCTTCGGCCACGAACAAATAATAGTACTCTCCTACTTTTTTCACGTTCAAGCCTTCCATGGAAACTCCTTCTATATCCCATTCCTCCGGTATTTCCCATTCCTTATAAATCCGAACCGGTTCTCCTGTAATAGAGCATCCGTCATCCGACAATGGATATAAAGCACCGGAACTGAGCAACAGATAGCGTTTTCCATCACCAACCACATGTTCCGGATCAATTCCTCCTATTTTCAAATCTACCGGAGTACTCCACGGACCTTCCGGAGTATCCGCCCAAGTTACCATATTGGTTTTCTTTCCTTTCCCATTCAAAGTCGGAAAATAGATATAAAAACGCTTGTTATGAAATACGATGTCCGGAGCCCAGATATCTCCAGTAAAAGTAGTTAAAGCCGTGGAACATGGAACCCAGTTCACCAAATCATCTGATTTGTAAACTACCAATCCTGGAGTATAAACAAAAGAAGAATGAACTAGATAATAAGATTTTCCATAACGGACAATAGAAGGATCCGAATTATCACCTTCTAAAATACGTACAGTTGTTTGATCCTCATTCAAAGGATCTTGGGACTGCCCCCATAAAGGGAGCGCCCCAAAGACTAGCAAAAATGCGCAAACAGATAAAATGTTTTTCATATATAATTCTTATTCTTGTGCCAAACCATATCCATTCGTTATCTTGCCTTTAGATTTGCTCAACGTTTCGAATGGAATAGGCCAGTAATATCTGGGAGGAACATTACCGTCCTTTACTCCCGGCAACAAATTACTATTCGTATAATGATCAGCATATTTCACCAATGTTGCTCCCCAATCAACCTTTGCATAACCCTCGTCAAGCAGTTTCTTTGCTTCAGCACCATCGGGATCTATATAATTAAACAGCCCCTCAATAGCTAGGTTATGGTCTGTTCCAGTAACTTTTACCGAAGTGGTACTATAATCATATTGTCCTCTCCATCCTGGATACAGAGCTGGATCCGACTCATCAGGATCAAAAGTCAACGGTGAACTTAAATGCACTTTCTTAGTATATACATAATTCGAGATCACATTACCATTAGCAAATTCATGGTATCCTTTTGTTTGCAAATCATGAACCATATCCGTCATTTCTGCACGAACAGCTAAAGCTTTTTCCACAAATTTACCCGAACGAATCAAATCCCAGCGACGAGTACCTTCACCTAAAAGTTCTAATTTGCGCTCCTGTAAAATAGCTTCCTTCAAAACTTCACCTGAAGCTGAAATATCATGTTCAGCATTCCCGAATGCACGTTGACGAATTTGGTTAAGTAATTGGATTGCTTCTCCTTCTGCTCCTAATTCTGCTTTAACCTCCGCTTGCATCAAAATAAGGTCAGCAAGCCTCAACACCGGCCAATTCATTCCCGAAGTACGTTGAGATGTAGTATAAGGAGGATTCATACGATTCTCATCCCATTTATTAATAGCAATTCCCCCATCCAACTTGCTACCCGGAGCAAAAGACAACAGAGCTTCATTGCCATCACCTTTACTGCCAGTAACAGTCACACTAGCATCTCTACGCATATCACCCGCTTCAAACTCACCATAATAGAAAGAGGGAATAATACGTAACGCTCCAAACGACTTGCAAGGCGCAGCCTGATTACTACCACCACTAGACGGGCGTCCAAAAGCATAAGAATATTCACTGGTAGTAGTCTGCCCACTTTGTCCCCCTTGTATATTACCTACTTCAAAAATAGATTCCGGACTAAGAGCCAGATCATGAGTGTATTGGAAATGACGCTGAAACGGATTATTCGCATAACTCCGGTCATCAACCGTAACTAAAGCAGCCGTTCCTTTATTATTCAAAGCAGCCTGAAAATACTTCTCGGCAATCTTATAATAATCTAGATAATCATTGCGCCGAGCATAGACACATCCTAGTTCTTCTTTTCCTTTTGTCGTAAACTGTACGTCACCATACAAACCGGGAACATCTGTACGAATTGTCTGATATCCACCGGAATAAAGAGCTATCTGTCCTAACAACGCGTCAGCAAACCCCTTGGAAAAACGTTCAGCAGTAATGCCACCTTCTCCCAGTGGATACATCAATGCTTCTGCCTCCTTCAATATCTCAATAAGATTATCATAAATTTCAAAACGGGAAGTCAATGAATAATCTTCCACATTGTTATTTTCATATCCATAAGGTACATCACCATAATGTTTTACCAAATCAAAATAGCAGAAAGCCTTCATTGTTAAAGCCTCACCATAAAGTTGAGTCCAATCATTTACTTTTCCTGCTGCCACAGCATCTTGAAATGCAGGTTTATCAACTACCAATTCCGCTACCTTAGATGCACGTGCAATCGTAGTATAAAGCCCGTTGAAGCCTGAACCACCAGCATTTACACTTAACAATTCCGGTAATAGTCTAGCGTTGGCATTATTTAAAGAGCCTATTTCCGGATATATTTCAGAGTCTGAGCCAATGGGATCATTCCAACGATAAGCTCCCATAATACAATTCTGCCGATAATTAGCATAACACCAAGACAGGATTTTAAAAGTTTCGGAAGTAGAAGAGGTTACAAACTCATCTCCAGTGTTCTCCGGTGAAGAAGTATTCAGATAATCACTACATTGAGCAAAGGAACAGCATAGTGCCAATGCAGATATATATGTTGCTAATTTATTCATAATAATTAATTTAATGATTTGTTTTTTTGATTAGAAAGCAAGATTTAAACCAACCACAAACGAACGTGCTCTAGGATAAGTACCCCAGTCCAATCCTACTGTAGGGTATTTCGCCTTATTCTGAGAGGTATTAGCACTAACTTCAGGATCCAGACCTGAGTAACCGGTTAAGGTAAACAAATTATAGATTGTTCCATAAATACGCAATTTACTCAAACCAGCCTTATGCAAGACCTTATCGGGCAATGAATACCCCAATGTCAACGTGTTCAGACGCAAATAAGAACCATCTTCAATAGCAATACTGGAAGTAACCCCATTTTCACTATAAGGTAATGGTAAATTAGCATTTACATTAGCTGCATTTAATTGCTCAGGAGTAGTGAGACGAACTAATTTCCCATCTACCACGTCATAAATCTTATAGGAGTCTTTCATAAAGCCAAGTTTATTCTCATATACTCCTTTTTCTTTTGCACCGTACAAGGAAGCGATTTTATTCACATTATACACATCATTACCATAACTCCAATTAAAATACAATCCTAAATCAAAATTTTTATAAGTTGTATTGATATTGAAACCACCTGTATGAACAGGATTCATATCACCAATAATGGTAACATCTTTCTCATCAATGCTGCCGCTATTATCCATATCCCTAAATTTCGGAAGACCCGGATAGGCATTTTGTCCGGACGGACGGTCTACCCCATGTACAGGATTAATAAAAGAACCTAAATCTGCCACGCCCTCTTTCAATATATATTGTCCGTTTACATAATTAAAGTCATCTGTAGTATAAAAGCCATCATATATAAAACCTCTGACCATACCCACAGGTTTACCTTCCTGTAAAATATAATCCTCACCCGGGAAACTGCTACTGCCACACCAACTAGAGCCATATAAACCTGTTACATTTTCTGCCAATTTATCGACCTTGCCTTTATTGAAATTTATATTCATACCAGCCGTGATATTCCAATCTTTATTTTCATAAATCACACCAGACAAAGAAAACTCAATTCCCTTATTACTAGTCTGACCAATGTTATCATACGTAGATGTGAATCCGGTAATCCCCGGAAGCGAAGTCAACATCAGCAAATCCTTTGTTGTATTCCAATATAAATCCAAAGATCCCCACAAACGGTTCTTTAAAAATCCGAAATCGAAACCAAGGTTACGTGTAATAGTTGTTTCCCATTTTAGATTTTTATTTGCCATCTGTTCCGTTGAAAGATCGTATGAAGATGAATACTGGTTATTCAATATATATTGATATCGCAAATCAGTTTCAGAAGTCCAAGTTTGTGACCATAAATCAGAACTGATGCCATCATTACCTACCGTACCATAAGACAAACGAACTTTCAGATTATCCAACCAGTCTTTCGTTCCTTCCATGAAAGATTCTTCAGAAAGACGCCATCCGAAAGCAGCGGCAGGAAAATATCCCCAACGATGTTCGGGCGAAAACTTAGAAGAACCATCGGCACGGAATGTCACAGTAAACAAATAACGGTCCATCAATGTATAATTAGCACGACCAAAGAATGAGAGAATACGTCCGGGAATATCTACTCCAGAAGAGAATTTACTTGTTCCATGTTCCGCATCATATTGGTTAATCATAGCAAAAGCATTGTCCTTTGTGAAATTAGATGGGAAGTGACTAGCTGAAATCGACACTTTACTACCACCTGAATCTGTAACCTCATGACCCAACAGAATATTCAGGCGATGCTGTTTGGGTAAGAAGTTAAAATCATAACTCACTGTATTCGTCCAGCGAAGCCCCCAGCTGTCACGCTTCGTATATTCCACATTTCCCGCATACAGCTTAGCGCCTGTTTCGTCATCCAAATAATTATTATAAATAGCTCCTCCCCATTTTTTATCTTGTTCCCATGACTGATTTAAAGTAAAATCAGTGTGATAAGCAAAGCCGTCAAACAATCTCCAATTTAAAGACAAAGTTCCACGAAGTCTTTGCTTGATATATAACGGATCATAATCACCGATACGGGCAACCGGACTATAAGTGTCCCAAGTGGACTGACGCCCATACATTTCCATATTTCCTTCACGCAAAGCATTCAAATCCCCCAAGATATCACCGGTAGCAATCGGACGAAAACGGTAAGAAGATGAAAGCAATGAGCCAGAGCCATTAGTTGTCCCTTCATCTCCCATAGTACGCATATCACTATAACGGGTATCCAGATTAATATCCAGATTATCACGTAACTTCTGATTGACCTTCAACGAAATCCCTCCACGCTTGGCATAAGAGTTCAGCTTCATGCCTTCCTCATCCATATAGTTCATCGCAAACAAAACCTTTGTTTTTTCTGTACCTCCACTAACAGACAAATCATGGTTATGGGACACAGAACTATTATACACATCTTTCTGGATGTTATAATTCTTGGTGTTACGATAACTTTCTATACCTCCCGTATTACTACCAGAATAATCACCGATGCCATACAATTTTTCGAATGGCAGACGATATGCATCGCCACTAGCCGCAGCATTCGCCCAAACAAACGATAAATAATCATAAGGATCCAATGTTTCCAAATATTTAGTCGGCGTATTAAATTTAACATAACCATTATAAGAAACAGAAACTTTCCCTTCTTTCGCTCCCTTTGTAGTCACAAGGATTACACCATTGGCACCACGTGCACCATAAATAGCAGTAGAAGACGCATCCTTCAGGACGTCAATGCTTTCCACTTGATCGGAAGGAATATCATTTAAAGAATTCACTGTTACACCATCTACCAGAATCAGAGGTTCATTACTTTGCGAAATAGAGCCTCCTCCTCGCACACGGATAGAAATAGCCGCGTCAGGACGCCCGTCTTGTGATGTAATGTTCACACCGGGAAGTTTACCCTGCATAGCCTGCGCCACATTAGAAACAGGCATGACCGATACAGTCTTACCACTGACAGAAGCAACTGAACCTGTCAAATCCTTTCGTTTAATTGTTTGATAACCAATTACAACTACCTCGTCAAGCACCTCATTATCACTCTCCATTTTAATAGCAAACGCATGCTGGCTACCGACTTTTATGTTCTGAGTCTTATATCCGATATACGAAATAACCAATGTAGCATTTGCGGGAATCTCCAATACAAACTTCCCATCCAAATCCGTAACCGTCCCTGTAGTAGTTCCCTGAACCAAGACTGATACTCCAATCATAGGCTCACCTGTTTCATCAATAATGGTTCCGGTGACCCTTTTCACCTGAGTAACAAGTTGAGTGCCAAAGTTCCTAACATCGGCAGAAACCTCAGCCATCATCGGTGCGACACTTATGGACATTGCGGCCGACAAGCTCCAAATAAGAAAAGAACGGCTGGCTTTACAACCGTATGCGCTTGCAAACAAACGCCTTGTTTTCTGAACATTTTCCATACTTTCCTGGGTTAACAAATAATCATTTTAGATTTAATAATTCTTTTTGTGTTCTCTTTAAGCGTGCTCCATAATCATAGTATCTTAAATCACACATTGCAAAAGTAGAAATATTTTCGGAAAACAAAAGTAATTTTGCACTTTTTTTCTTTATTTTATTTCGTTTACTTTCATTTATAACAAACAATGCAACCTGAAAACAAAAAAAACGATACAAAGTATTGGATATATGTGTTCTACACCCTTTAGTCAGACAAAGAATGAGGAGATATAGAACTTTCGTTTCCTTTCAACCAAGCTAAATTAAATTTATAATAGAAGCGGCTTGTTATCAAATGAATCATATTATCAGGTGTTTGTGTTCCGGCCAGGTAGCCACGAGGCTCAGCATGATTCTCATCCATTTCAAAAAACTGAGTCCAAGCCCCACCATTAAGAAAACGATAAGTGCCATCAGTCAACAAACGTTTTACAGGCCAGGTCTTACCTTCATCGTATGACAAAGCAGCGTACATGCCATATCCCTTAAAAGGCTTTCCTGATTTATCAGTAAACATCATACCACGCTCCTCTTTCGGAGTACGATAAGGATGCTCTGTAAAAGATATCAGTAAAATAGGACCTTCATTCAAACGCATCAATACCAGCCGTTGTCCTCCATCAATGGGTGGAAATTCCGAAGCGGAATAATGCCAGGTCTTGCCCATATCATCAGATACACTCATAGGCATACGTAGACGTCCTTCTTTATCACGAATGCTATTGTTACGTCCCAATGCCATCAATCTGCCATCCTTCAATTGCACTACTCCGGCATGGATTCCAGCGATAGTGGTACCTGTTCTCCCTTCTTTAAAATCAGGCAAGGGTGCTCCATCCCATGGGTCCGTCCAAGTTTTTCCCTTATCCTTACTGATATGAACAGCAGCCCCGTCTCTTCCACCGGGTCCGGCATCACAAGCCTGGACAAACCAGCCTTCCTTTGTAATAGAGGTTCCGGCTATCACTTGATGGCGTTTCGTATGCTCGGGAGCAATCATACGAGGTTTACTCCAAGTTTGTCCATTATCTGTACTTGTACGCAAAGTCATCATCAAATTCTGCCAATGTCCGGCCGCTTCCACTCCATTGATATGATAAAGAGTCCCTTGACGGTCGTTCAACAATGCAGTTCCGGTCAAGTTACGATCAGCTATCTGATAAAACATACGGGGCTTTTCCCATTCACAGCTTCCAGCACGCAAGCGCGAAGAGAGCACCACCATCTCACGGCCTTTTTCTTCATTGGTAGAAAACCACACTGCTAACAAGTCTCCATTATCACACCAAGTCAATGCCGGCTGATGATTATGCTTGAAAAAAGGCGTTCCACTATGCACATCCGGTTCATGCACATAAACCAAAGGAGCAACGAAGACAGGTTCCGTGACACATTGAGAGTCCCAATCCCATTTTATCTGAGACACAACATACTCATCTTTTGGCTGAGAAAGCGGAGCAGTTTGCGGATACTCTGCCTGTACCACCCGAAAGCCCGTCATTGTATGTTTATCCTCCGGCAACATAGCCATACGGTTTGCCGAACGGAGATATTTCACCGGTGTATTATGACTGCCTCCTCTGGTCACACGTGCTATACCGTCCGAATAGCCGACAGGATCAGTCTGTTCCTTGTCTATATATGGCCCATACCAGTCCAAACACCATTCCTCCACATTTCCGCACATATCATATAGCCCCCATTCGTTAGGAGGAGTTTGTGCCACTTTCAAAGACAAGGGTTTGGGAGTAGCCGCTATCACTTGATTCTTTTGCCAAGCGGCAGGAAGCTTGTCATCCATATAGAAATTCCAGTAACGGCCTGCCTTACATGCATATTCCCATTCAGCTTCGGTAGGCAGACGATAAGTTTTTCCTTCTTTCCGGGTCAACCAGTCACAAAAGGCAACGGCATCTTGATAAGTTACGAACACCACCGCTTCGTCATCTTCACTTGAGAAACCATTTTTACCACGCAGCGACTTATGTTCAGGGCAGAACAATTCATATTGCGCATTAGTCACTTCGGTCAGTCCCATTTTAAATGGTTTGGATATGTACACCTTATGCATAGGTGCTTCATCATAATTCTCATCTTCACCCAAAGTTCCCATATAGAAATTTCCTGCGGGTATTTCTATCATTGGAATCAATTCACCTTGTGCCGCAATACTTGCCGGCCATATCATGATGCTAACTATTGTACTTACTAAAACCTTTAATTTCATTTCGTATCTGATTAAAATATGTCTTGATACAAAAGTAACAGGCTATCAAAGAAGAACAAAGTAAAAATTGGTCTTTTATGTGCACAATTTTGCAACAGGCGAACAAACCTATCACAAAAAGATTTCTACCTTTCTTATTGTAACTTCCTACAACAAACTGCTGCCCTCTACATCTACCTATCCATAGGTGATTCGGTAAAATGGTAACAGCTATGGTAGCAGAAATTACAAGCTTTAAGAAAGCAAACCTTAAGTTCAAATTGTCAATGCGATAATAACAGGAATGCCTGTTTAGAAATACATTCTTAAGAAACACAAAAAAGGAGAGAGCATTTACAATACGCCCTCTCCCCATACATTTATTTTCGTTTAACGAATGAATTATTATTCCTGTTTAAAGCCATAACCATTCGTAAAGCCACCGGCTGCCATTACATTAGGAGTAAACGGCCACAAATAGATAGGAGCCGAAACGTAATCATAATCCCAAAACAGATACTTATCATATTCATCCCTATTATCAACCAAATCAATACCCCAATTAACTTTGGTATATCCTTGGCTTTCAAGAGATGCTGCCTCTTCTTCAGACACTATTTCAAACAACCCTTTTATTGCTAAATTGGTAGCAGGAGTCGAACTTCCATAATTCAATCCCATTTCTTCCCAATTATCCTTTTGTCCGCGCCATCCCGGATAAAGCACCGGATCATTGACCTTGTCTGTCGGACACTGTGCTGTCAAACGATGACCATATATAGTTTTTGCATCAACTAACTTTGTCCATATATAAGCAGAAATGATATTACCATTTTCAAACTCATAATAACCTTTAGTTGCCAAACCATCCATCATAGCTTTAGTCATATCTTTGATTCTTTTTATATCTTCCGGAAGATAACCAGAACGAATCAATGTCCAACGACGATCACCTTCACCTGCATATTCAAACCCCCGTTCTTCAATAATCGCACGAACTAAGTCATTACCAAAAGATGCAATAAAAGCATCTGTGTTAGCCAAACCTTGCGGGAACGAACGTTCACGAACCGTTTTTAAATACTGTTTACCTGTAACTACATCACCTAATGCCGCACATACTTCCGCATAGCCCAAATAAACTTCAGACATACGCATATACGGACCATTGATACCTGATTTACGTTGTGCTGCCACCCATGGATTAGCCTGACGATTCTCATCCCATTTATTCAATGTCAAGCCACCGCCTTCAGCTTTTGAGTTGGGGACAAAAGGAATTAACTTCTCAACCCCTTTACCATTACTGCCGGTCATAGTAATGCTCACATCACGACGCATATCATTCGGATCAAAGACTCCATAAAATAAGCAGGATTTATACGTCCCTGTCCATAGCTCTTACATGGATACGCAGCCTTTGAGCCACCAGACGAAGGACGACCGAAAGAATAGGGGCGACCATCATTTCCACCACCTTGCTGCATGGGATATTCATAAATAGACTCATCCGCATAAATAGCATCATCCATATGCATCTGTTCAAAGAAATACTGGTACGGATTATTAAAAGTACGTCCGGATTTATCCGAGGCACCCCGTGGATCAGTCAAATGAAACAGTGCATTACCCGGATCAGCCAACAAAGCCTCGTAGTATTTTTTAGCTATCGTGTACAAGTTCTGCCAATCAGAACGACGTCCGTAAGTAGCTCCATTATTTTCTTTTCCCTTGTTTTCAAATGTCATGCTTTCCCCTTTTCCATTTACACGTTTAATATCGCCACGACGGGTCTGATATCCAGCTGCATCCAAACACATTCTTCCAATCAAAGCCTGCACATAGGTTTTAGAAAAATAATTTTTATTGGCAGCAGCAATGCCGGGAATGGAACCGATGGTGTACATCAAAGGTTCCACTTTCTGCAAATCTTCAATACATACATCATAAATAGAATCACGGGAAACCAAACCTTTAGGCACAACACCATAAACACCTACGTATGGTACGTCCCCGAAGTTCTTGCACAGTTCACGATAAGCCGTAGCACGCATAGCTATCGCCTCACCATACATTTGCCCCATCTCTGATTGTCCACCATTGATGATCGATTCAAAATTCGATGCGTTTTCCATGGATGTTATCACCGCATTGGCTTTGCTCACAACCGAATACAAGCTAGCATAAATATCATTCTCCTTCAAATATGAAGTCAATCCATAGCTACCTGCATAAGTACCGTTTTGATAAAGACATTCCGGATAGTGACGTCCCAGCTGGTTAGAGAAAGACTCCGGGTGACGTTCTATATCAGACCCGGCAATATCAGCAGCATAAAACAATCCATCGCCAAAAACCTTATTCTGCGCACAATCCCTCCACTGTTCATAAGCACCGTCTAATGCCGCACGTGCTGTTGTCGGATTAGAAAAGACAAAATCCGAATCTACAATAGAAGGAGAGCCAACCTCCAAATAATCACTACATGCTGTAGTCAAAAACATTCCAGCAAAGAAAAGTGTTGAATATACTATTTTTTTCTATACGATTCATCTCCATTAATTAGAAAGTTAAATTAACACCAAAGGTATAAGTTCTAGCCTTAGGATAAGACTGGTAATCAAAATAAGGTGTAGGGAAGCCATCCTTACCATCGGTCTTCGTGTTGACATCCGGATCTATACCAGAGTATCCGTCAATACAGAACAAGTTGCTTCCTGTAAAATACACACGTGCATTCTGCAATCCAATCTTATTCATCCAATTTTTCGGGAAAGTATAACCTACTGTCAATGTATTCAAACGCAAATAAGACGCATCTTCAATAAACTTAGAACTTACGATTCCATATTCAGAGAAGAAAGAACTGTAGTTTGTATTCGCATTAAGAGCCGCCAAAGCTGTAGGATCTTTCACCAGCATCAAGTCACCATTTGCATCAACATCATAATATTTGAAAGTTTCAGAAACGAACTTCAAACGTTCTGACCAGCGGAATTGTCTTTATTCCCATCAATGAGTGCATTGCATTGGCATTGTACACATCGCCACCAATCTGATAAGTAAAGCCTAC
>ENA-OQKK01000230-OQKK01000230.1-human-gut-metagenome-genome-assembly--contig:-NODE-230-length-17969-cov-2.610133_pt1 | contig 17969 bp, 17 predicted proteins | sample MGYA00242648_ERZ504797 | MGnify/ENA primary metagenome ERZ504797 (study PRJEB26092, sample SAMD00036412) | human gut metagenome | host: Homo sapiens | study: EMG produced TPA metagenomics assembly of... | reverse complement strand
GAAGTGGTAGTTCTTGCCGGACATATTCACCGGAGAGCCGTGGGTCAGATGACCGCCCTGAGACAGGTCCATGCCCATGACGGTATCGCCCAGATCGAGCAGGGCGAAGTAGACGGCCAGATTGGCCTGTGCGCCGGAGTGGGGCTGGACGTTGGCGTACTTTGCGCCGAACAGCTTGCAGGCGCGCTGGATGGCGATGTTCTCCACCTCATCCACATAGGCACAGCCGCCGTAGTAGCGCTTGCCGGGCAGGCCCTCGGCGTACTTGTTGGTGAGGATGCTGCCCATGGCGGCCATGACGGCGGGCGAGACGATGTTCTCGCTGGCGATCAGCTCGATATTTTCCCGCTGGCGGGTCAGCTCACGGTCCATGGCCGCAGCCAGCTCCGGGTCGGCCTTTTCCTACGAGGCCGATGGTATCCATCATATCGTTGTACATACGATTTATCCCTCTCTCTGATGCAAAAAATCAGTTTGCACGGGCATCCGCTCATTCCGGCCCCGCCTGTTTCCATGATACCAGACATCGTGGATTTCTTCAACAGCATTTCGCACAAACCGATACGGTTTGATTCGTTTCTTTTCGGTTGGATGAAGATATTTCACCCATCCTGCCAAAGCCTTGCTTTTTTCTGCGCCCAGCGCTTATTATTATAACAAAAATCCGCCCGGTTTTTGTGCAGATTTGCCCACCGGGTGCAGAAAGGAGCCCATTGCCATGACCATCACGGAGCAAAAAGCCGCACAGCGCAAAGCGGGCATTGCAGCCCGCCGGGCGTTGTCGGACACCGAGCGCACCCGTTCCAACGCCGCTCTCTGCGCCCGCATCATGGCTCTGGACTGCTTCAAAAAGGCAGAAAACATCCTGCTTTATGCGGCCTTCGGCGGCGAAGCCGACCTCTCGACGCTGGCTGTGGAAGCGGCCCGGCAGGGCAAAACGCTGGCCTACCCCGTCTGCGGCGAGGGCTTTTCGTTGACAGCCGCTGTGCCGGGGCCGGACGGCTGGGAGGTGGGGGCTTACGGCATCCGCACACCGGCTCTGGAACGGGCGGCGCTCATCCGGCCGGAGGCGCTTGATCTGGTGCTGGTGCCCTGCACTGCCTTTGATGCGGCCTGCCGCCGGGTGGGCATGGGCAAGGGCTACTATGACCGCTATCTGCCCAGGTGCCGGAACGCCGTGACGCTGGGCGTGGCCTTTGAGGCCCAGCGGGTGCCGGAAGCGGCTGCAGATGAACAGGACCGGCGGCTGGATGGATTTGTAACAGAGAGGAAAGTATATCGTGGAACTGATAAATTTGAGCTGTGAAGGTTTTCTGGAGGAACTGGCCAGCAAGGCGGCGGCTCCGGGCGGCGGCGGCGCTTCGGCGCTGGTGGGCGCGGCCGGGGTGGCGCTGGGCAGCATGGTGGGCAGCCTGACCGTGGGCAAAAAGAAATATGCTGCCGTGGAAGCGGACATCGCTGCCCTGAATGTCCGGGCCGAGGCCCTGCGCAAGCGGCTGGAAGCGCTGGTACAGGCCGACGCGGAGGCCTTTCTGCCCGTGGCGGCGGCCTACAAGCTGCCGAAAGAGACCCCGGAACAGCAGGCCCACAAGGCCGCGGTGCTGGAAAAGGCACTGGACAGAGCCTGCGCCGTGCCGCTGGAGGTGATGACTGCCTGCGGTGAGGGCATCGCACTGGCCGCAGAGTACGCCGAAAAGGGCAGCGTCCTGGCCCGTTCCGATGCCGGATGCGCGGCGCTGTTCTGCAAGGCAGCCATGCAGGCGGCGGGGCTGAACGTGAAGGTCAACACCCGCCTGATGGCAGACAAGGCCCGTGCGGATGCGCTGGAGGCCAGAGCGGAACAGCTGCTGGCCGAGTTTGTGCCGCAGGCTGACAGGGTCTATCAGACTGTATCAAATGAGTGAGGGGAGAAGAAAATGGCTCAGATCTTGAAGGGTGCGCCCGTGGTGGCCGCCATGAACGAAGCAAACGCCGCGCGCTGTGCCGCGCTGAAGGAAAAGGGTATCGTGCCCACACTGGCTGTGGTACGGGTCGGCGCGCGGGAGGATGACATTTCTTATGAAAAGGGGATCGTCACCCGGTGCGGTAAGGTTGGCGTGGAGGTGCGGCAATTCCATCTGGCGGAAGATGTTACGCAGGAGGAACTGCTGGATGTGATCCGGCAGATCAATGGGGATGCATCGGTTCACGGGTGCCTGATCTTCCGGCCCCTGCCAAAGCGGTTCGATGACCGCAGGGTCCAGGAGGCGCTTGCCCCGGAAAAGGACGTGGACGGTATCACGGACGGCTCGATGGCCGGTGTGTTTACCAACATGCCCATCGGTTATCCGCCCTGCACGGCGCAGGCCTGCCTTGAGATCCTGAAACACTACAACGTGCCGCTGTCCGGCAAACGGGCCGTGGTCGTGGGCCGCAGCCTGGTGGTGGGCAAGCCCGCTGCCATGATGCTGGACCGGGAGAACGCCACCGTGACCCTCTGCAATTCCCGCACCCGGGACCTGCCCGCCCTCTGCCGTCAGGCCGATGTGCTGGTGGTCGCCATGGGCAGGCGGGGAGCCATCGGGGCCGATTGCCTGCGGGAAGGTCAGGTCGTGGTGGATGTGGGCATCCACGTCAACGAAGAGGGCAAGCTCTGCGGCGATGTGCGCTTTGATGAGGCAGAACCCATCGTGGAGGCTGTCACCCCGGTGCCCGGCGGTGTGGGCACAGTGACCACCTCTGTGCTGGTGGGCCATGTGGTGGATGCCGCATCCGCACAGTAAAACAGAAAACAACAGGCGGTGCCGGAACTTTCCGGCACCGCCTGTTGTTCTCATACGGTTGCAAGCACGGCAAGGATGCTCTGCCAGCGGGGGTTCTGCACCTGCTGCGCGGCACGGCGGGGCGCGGAAGGAGAAACCGTGCGGGCAGGACGCTGGACGCAGTCAGCCGGCTGCGCAAAGGGGGAGGCGAGTTCGGCCTGCCAACGGGCAGCCAGTGCCATGGCCTCAGGGCTGGATTGCAGGGTGCGCCGCTCCGTTCCGGCCAGAAAATCGCCCAGCCAGCAGAGGATGGCCGCAATGGGCAGGCAGTCGGCGGCACGGGTGGACCAGTAGTTCCACTCGCCGCCCCGGCCCACAAAGCTCTCCACGGTGATCATGGCACCTTCCCGGGCAGATTGAGGCAGGCAGGAGCAGGAGGTGCCTGCCGCGCGGCGCAGCTCCCGTAGAATGATCTCAGTACGGCCCGCGTCCAGGGTGTCATCCCGGATGCAGGCGGAAAAGTCCGCGCTGTCCAGCAGGTTTTCGGCCCGGGTGGGGAATTGCCCTGTCATCTCGCCGGATGCGTTGTGGCAGAGCTGCCAGCCTTTGCGAAACAGCTGGAAGTTCAGGTTGCGGCGGCCCATGGTGGAGTAAAACACCCGGGCGCGTCCAATTGGGAGACTGCCGCAGCTCCAGATAGGCATCAGTCGCCGCCCAGGTCCTGTACCTTGACGGTCAGGAGCAGGGAAGAATTGTTTTTTTGTGCGGACATGGCACGGTGCATCTCTTCAAAATAGCGGCTGGCATCCATAGCGGGTCTCCTCTCTGGTTTTGGATGATGTGTCGGAAACCATCCATCGGTTGTTCTCTGCCTGCATTATAGCATAGATGACAACAAAATACAACTATAAGTTTGACAAAAACCAAAATATTTTGGAAATTCGAGGATACTGACAAACGAATTGGTTGTAAATGGAAAAGGCTTCTCCCATCGGAGAAGCCTTTTGTGGTGGCAGGATTCAATCGCCCAGCTCCCGGATCTCATTCTGGATGAGCCGCCCGGCGGCGCGTGCCAGCTGATCCATGCCCCGGATGCGGGCGAGATTTTTGCCGTAGATGCGTTCTGCATCGTGGCTGGAGCTGTCCTCGCCCATGAACACGGCAGAGACACGCAGACCCTTGCGCCGAAGGTCACGCACTTCAGCGGCGGCATCGTCCACACCGTAGGAGCCGCCGTAATCACAACCCAACGGTTGTTCCGGGCTGGGCGGCACGCGGCGGCTGTCGTTGGGGGAAGCATCCGTCAGCAGGATGAGCAGATGCCGGGGCGCGGGGCCGGGGTCAAAGCTGACCAGATCGCCTGCCGCCCGCAGGGCAAGGCCGTCGCGGTTCCAGCCCGATGCAAAATACTGGTCGATCCCCTGCAGGCTTTTGTCCGCAAAGCCCTTGAGCACCCGCAGAACCGTATAGCCCCGCAGGCTGCAGAAGCTGCTGACCCGCACCGGGATGCCGCAGGCGGCAAGGCTCTGGGCCAGGATCGTGCCCTGCGCCGCAATGACCTCCTGACAGTGGAGCCGGGAAGCCGAAGCGTCCAGCAGCAGGTCCACGGTGAAGGAGGGCTGATTCTCCTCCTCGGCACAGCGGAACACCCGGCTGTCGTTCAGAAGGGGAGCGCGCCAGACCCGCTCCGGGTCCAGAGCGCCGCTGCGGGCGATCCGGGCATTGGGCTGCTGGTGGACCAGAATGCAGTTGCGGATCTGCTCGGTGAGCCGGAGCACTACGCTGCGGTGAAGCGCCCGGTTTTTGGCGTAGTAGGCGCGGTTGCGGTCGGCCTGCAGCTGGAGCCTAGCTCGGCCAGGGTGCGTTTGCCTCCGGTGTGGGGGCCTGTTCCGGGCTGGGCACGCCGGAGGCAAACCAGAGGCGGCACCCGAGGTGCGCCCCGGTGCAGAGCGCCTGCTCGGCCTTGCACAGACGCTCGGGCGGATAGAGGGAACGGCCAAAGCAGCTTTCAATATAGGCGCGGTCCTCGGCGGCATTCTGCCGCAGGGTGATGTGGGCCAGTCGCTTGTCTGCCGTGGGGCCGGAGCCGCCCGCCTCCACAGAACCGGAGTGCTCCACGGTCAGACGGTCGGTCTTGATCATCTGGGTGGGCAGCGTTTTGGTGGCAAGAGAGGCCAGCAGCCCCTCCAGATGCAGATGAAGCCCCACTTTGTGCCGGATCCTGCCGTCAAACAGGGCAAACCTTGCAAACAGGCCCAGCAGCTCACCCTTGAGCTGGCCGGGCTGGGGCGGTTGGGAGGGAGAAAGTGCCTCTGCCAGCCGGCTCTCGTAGGGGGTCATCACAGGCGGATGCCTGCCCTGTACGGTGCGCCAGCGGTCAGCCTGCATGGTGTAGACCAGCTGATTTTTTGCCATCCACTCCTGCCGCGAAAGCTTGTACTGGATGCCGAAGAAATAGTCCGCGTGGGCCCGGCGCAGCTCGGAAAGGACCGGGCGGCGGGGCAGCTCCAGCAGATAGACCGCGCTTTCGAGGTAGAGCCATGTCAGATCGTCCAGCTGGCTCTCCCGGAGATCGCCGTCCCATGTGGCAAAAAGGTACGCGGAGCAGGTCATCGCCATAGTATTTGTGCACCAGCCCCACGACACAGTTCATATAAAAATCGATCGTGCCGTCGGTGTTGCGGGCCAGGAAAAGCGGCTCAAAGCCGTAGGCTCCCGCCGCCGCCCACACCTGATTGGCGGCCCGCCGCTCCTCGGCGGTATAACTCCGGGCATCCATCAGCGGAACAGCTTTGCAGCCGTCAGGCTGGCCGGGATGCGGGCGGCGATCACGTCCCGGATCAGCCCCTGCTCGTAGGAATCAAAGGCCTTGTTGGTGATGCCCATGTCCAGCGCAGGCCCCGCAGCCACGCCCCGGCGCATCAGGCGCAGAGCGTCCAGCATTCCGCGCAGATCCAGCGCTTTGGTGGAAATTTCGGCGCTGTCGCATTTCTTTTGCAGGTCGAGGAAGAGCAAAGCAAACTGGTGCACATATTTGTCCGTCAGGTCGGCAAACTGGGCCCGCAGCAGCTTTTCAAGGTTTTCCTCCGTGATGGTGGGCATCTGGATGACTGCAAAGCGGAAGTCAGGGCCTCGTTCAGCTCCCGGGTGCCCGCGTAGCCATAGTTCATGGTGGCGATGAAGCGGGTCTCTTCGGCCAGCGGGATGCGCTCGTAGCCGGGCACATCAATGGCACGGCGGAAGTCCAGCACGGCGTGGAGGACGGCCAGGGCCTCGTTTTTGGCCATGTTGATCTCGTCCAGCACGCCGAAGCCGCCGCACTGGGCACAGCGGTAGACCGGCCCGGGCCGGAAGGCGACCGCCCCATCCACAAAGGTGTCCATGCCGATGAGGGAGGCTGCATCCATGTTCACATGGAACGAGATGTCCCATGCGGGGCGGCCAAAAGCGGCGGCAAGATTCTCAGCCAGCACATTTTTGCCGGTGGCCTTGCCGCCGGCCAGCAGCAGGTTTTCGCCGCAGAGCAGGGCCGCCAGTGCCTGCTCCCAGACCTCCCGGCCATAATAGGTAAAGCCGGAAGCCGGGATGCGGGGGCGCAGGGCCTCGGGCAGAGCGTGGGCGGCGCGGTATTCTTCCACAGCGCGCAGCAGGTCGGGGCTGATGCCCTCCTGCCGTAATGTTTCCATCAGATCAGACATCCAAGACATCTCCTTGCGGTTGGCTTTGCCAAACCGATTTTTCAGCCTTATCATAGCACAACCGCTCCGGTTTGTGTAGGGGGCGCGGGGGCATTTTTTGCCGGATTTTTGCCCGGGAAATGCCGCAGGGTGGAACGGATCTGTGTGCTGCCGTGCGGACGAAGGAGCTTTTCGTGCCCGGGGATCGTGCGGTAGCGGATATTTTGTGGAAAGCTGTCGAAATGGCAGGTGTTCTGTGTTGTGGGTATCCACTTTTGGCTCAGAATGGTAAAAATTCCGGAAATTCGATTGACAAATCCGAATATTTATCGTATAACCTATATATGGAACAATTCCGGAGGGAATGCGGAACTCGTGCCCCTGCCCGTTCCTGTCGGAGGAACCACGGTCTGGTTCTGGTGCCGGTGCACTTGGTTTGGTGCAGACGGTAAGTATAGATTGATTTGAAAGAGAGGAATCCCCGTTATGATGAACAATGAGATCAAAATGCCCGCTAGCTTTGCTGCGATCGATGAGAACGAAATGGTGTACCTGCAGGGTGGCGCAACCACCGAGGCTACCGCTTGGGACGTGTTCCTGAACGTTGGCAAGCTGTTCAACTACATCGCCCGCGTGTTCTCCGCAGGCAGCTCCATCGTCAACAACATCAATGTTATCGTGACCACCTTCCAGACCCTGAGCACCTTCAGCCTGACCGCTAAGAACTAAGGTTTGGGCCAAAACCGAATCAGCATTCACAGGGCATCCGCTCCGGCAGGCGCGGGTGCTCTTTTTTGCTGCACAGGGCGGGAAGGCATTCGCCCCCAAATGCAGGAAAGCAGCCGTTTTTCTGCAAAGCGGGCGGATTGTCCATTGACAAGGCTCAAGAGGGTGTCGTATACTAACGATGCCTTGCAAGAAACCCCGCATCCGCGGAATAAAAGAGGAGAGAGAATATGAAAAATAACAACAGCAGCATCAAGACCGTTGTCGCTGTCGGTATCGGCGCGGCATTGTTCTTTGTTCTGGGGCGTTTTGTGGCCATTCCCAGCCCGGTGCCCAACACCAACATCAGCCTGCAGTACGCCGTTCTGGCCCTGCTGGCTGCCATGTACGGCCCCGTGGCCGGCGGCCTGATCGGCTTCATCGGCCACACCCTCATCGACCTGTCCTGGGGCGGCAGCCCCTGGTGGAGCTGGGTCATCGCCTCCGCCTTTGTGGGCGTTGTGGTGGGCCTGTTCTCCAAGAAGCTGAACCTGCAGGAAGGCGAGTTCAGCAAGAAGCAGGTGGCTTTCTTTGCGCTGGCCAATATCGTGGCCCATCTGCTGGCCTGGGTCCTGGTGGCCCCCGTGCTGGATATTGCCATCTACGCCGAGCCCGTCAAGAAGGTGTTTGCACAGGGTGCATTTGCCGCAGTGTCCAACAGTATCACCGCTGTGGTGGTGGGCGGCCTGCTGGTGCTGGCTTACACCAGAACCATCGCCAAGAAGGGCTCTCTGGATCAGGAGTGATCCCCGCATGAAACCCGGCCTTTCCATCTGCGCCGTCCGGCCCGTTGGAAAGGCTTTTTTGATGAACAGCTGAGGTACCACACCCATGGCAGAACGTAAACCCATCATCTCATTTCGCAACTTTTCCTTCCAGTACCGCGCCCAGAAGCGCCCCACCCTGACCGATATCGATCTGGAGATCTACCCGGGTGAACGGGTGCTCATTGCGGGCCCCTCCGGCAGCGGCAAGAGTACGCTGGCGGGGTGCATCAACGGGCTGAACCCGTTTTCCAACCCCGGCGCGTGCACCGGCACCCTGACTGTGGACGGTGTGGATGCGCCCCACAGCAGCATCTTTGGGCTTTCGGCCCATGTGGGCACGGTGCTGCAGGACCCGGATGGCCAGTTCATCGGGCTGACCGTGGGCGAGGACATTGCCTTTGCACTGGAAAACAGCTGCACCCCGCAGGATGAGATGCACGCCATCACCCGCCATGCCGCCGAGCTGGTGGGCATCGAGAACCACCTCGGCTATGCACCGCACGAGCTTTCGGGCGGGCAGAAGCAGCGGGTGAGCCTGGCGGGCGTGATGGTGGATCAGGTCAGGATCCTGCTCTTCGATGAGCCGCTGGCCAACCTCGACCCCGCTACCGGCAAGCAGGCCATTGAATTGATCGACGAGATCCAGAAAAAGACTGACACCACAGTGCTCATCATCGAGCACCGACTGGAAGATGTGCTCTGGCGGAACGTGGACCGCATCGTGCTGGTGAACGGCGGCACCATTCTGGCAGACCTGCGCCCGGACGAGCTGCTCTCGGGCAGCCTGCTGGCGGAAAACGGCATCCGGGAGCCGCTGTATGTCACGGCTCTGCGCTATGCCGGGGGTGGATATCACTCCGGACAAGCATCCCGCCCATGTGGACAGCCTTGTGCTGGACGATACCGACACCCAAAAGCTCCGGGACTGGTTCACGGCCCGGCCCCGGCCCGCCGCGCAGCCGGAACGGGAGCCGCTGCTGGAGGTAAAGGGCCTGAGCTTTGGTTATCAGAAAGGCCAGCAGACCCTGCGGGATGTCAGCTTCTCGATCGGCAAGGGGGAGATGGTGAGCATCGTGGGCCGGAACGGCGCGGGCAAATCCACCCTCTCCAAGCTCATCTGCGGCTTCGAGACCCCGGATGCGGGCGAGATCTTCCTGAACGGCAAGCCGCTGGCTGAGGAGAACATCCGCCGCCGCGCCCAGCACATCGGCTATGTGATGCAGAACCCCAACCAGATGATCTCCAAGACCATGATCTACGAGGAGGTGGCTCTGGGCCTGCAGCGCTCCGGCCTGACCGAGGAACAGATCCGGGAAAAGGTGGAGGCGACCCTCAAGGTTTGCGGCCTGTATCCTTTCCGGAACTGGCCAATCTCGGCACTGAGCTTCGGCCAGAAAAAGCGGGTGACCATTGCCAGCGTGCTGGTGCTTGACCCGGAGCTCATCCTTCTGGATGAGCCCACCGCCGGGCAGGATTTCCGGCACTATACCGACATCATGGAGTTCCTGCGGGGCCTGAATGCCCGGGGTGTGACGGTGGTGATGATCACCCATGACATGCACCTGATGCTGGAATACACCCGCCGCGCACTGGTGTTCTGCGACGGACGGCTCATTGCCGACCGCACCGCGGCCGCCGTTCTGTGTGACCCTGCGCTGGTGGAACAGGCGGCCCTGAAGGAGACCAGCCTGTACACGCTGGCCAACCGCTGCGGCATTGCGCCCGCACAGGAATTTGTAGAGAGATTTATTGAGCAGGACCGGGAGGTGAGAGAGGGTGGCCGCTAAGACTGTTTTGAATTATCTCCCCCGGGAGAGTGTCATCCACAAGATGACCGGAACCACCAAGCTGGCGTTCTTCCTGCTGTTCACCTTTGCCAGCATGATCACCTACAACACCTGGGTGCTGCTGGGCCTGTTGGTGGTCAGCCTGCTGGCCTTCAGACTGAGCCGGATCAAATTCCGGGAAGTCCGGTTTATGATGACCTTCATGCTGGTGTTCCTGCTGCTGAACAACCTGTTCATCTTCCTGTTCGATCCCAATCAGGGTACCACCCTGTACGGCACCCGCACGGTGCTCTGCCACCTGTTCTGGCGGTATGACCTGACAGCGGAACAGCTGTTCTACATGATCAACATCAGCCTGAAATATTTTGTGGCCCTGCCGGTGGCCATCCTCTTTATCTCTGCCACCGACCCCAGCGAGTTTGCTGCCAGCTTGAACAGCATCGGCATCTCGTATAAGGTCGGCTATTCGGTGGCCATTGCCCTGCGCTACATCCCCGATATCCAGCGCGACTACCACAGCATCAGCCAGGCCCAGCAGGCCCGCGGCGTGGAGCTGGGCAAAAAGGAGCCCTTCTTCAAGCGGATGAAGAACTCTGTCAACATCCTGCTGCCGCTCATCCTGACCAGCCTGAACCGCATCGACACCATCTCCAACGCGATGGAGCTGCGCGGCTTCGGCAAGAACAGCAAGCGCACCTGGTATACCCAGCGCCCCTTTGCCCGGCGGGACTTCATTGCCCTGGGCGTGGGCGTGGCCCTGCTGCTCATCAGCCTGACTGTGACCATCCGCTTTGGAAGGTTCTATAACCCATTCCTCTGAACAAAAAGGCATCCCCGCACTTCCTGTTTCGGCAGGCCGTGCGGGGATGTTTTGCTTTTACAGACCGTTGGTTCAATGATGCCGCAAGAAAGAGGGGGCTGTGTCACGCCGCGTCCACGAACTCCTCCGGGTCTTCCACGGCATCGGTGATGGTCTCCTCCGCGTCATCGGAGGAGTCGGCAGGCTGCTCCGGGTGAGCAGGGCGTTGAGCAGGTCACGGAAGTCGATCAGGCTGTCATCCACCTGCTGGTTCCGGGCCAGCAGATCCTGCACCATGTCGGGCTTGTCGGTGATGAGGTCATCCACGCCCAGCTCCAGCATGTGGGTGGCGACCTTTTCGCGGTCGATGGTCCAGGCAGAGACGGTCTTGCCCCGCAGATGGACGGCGTTGACCATGCCGGAGGTGATAAAGGTGGTCTCCACGCTGAAAAAGTCGGCATCGGGCAGGTCGTAGTAGTTGCCTACGCCCAGAGCCAGAATGTAGCCGGTGGGGTACTCAGGGGCCAGCGCCTTGACCTTGTGCAGGGTCTCGTAGCTCTGGGAGGTAATGACGCAGTTGGAGCTGTCGAAGCCGTATTCCCGCAGCAGGCGTACGGTCTCAGCCTCCAGAGCAGGGGTGGCGGCGCTGGGCTTGATCTCCACGTTCAGGCCGATGCGGCCCCGGCAGAGCTGCAGCACCTGTTCCAGGGTGGGGATCCGGGTGTCGGCAAAGCGGCTGCTGAACCAGCGGCCTGCGTCCAGCTGTGCCACCTCGGCGTAGGTCAGATCATAGACTTTTGCGTTTTTGCCGGTGCAGCGTTTCAGGTTTGAATCGTGGGTCACCACGACCACGCCGTCGCTGGTCATCTGCACATCCAGCTCTATGCGGTCGCCGCCCTTGAGGATGGCTGACCGGAAGGCGGGAAGGGTGTTTTCCGGGGCCACGGTGCAGTCGCCCCGGTGGAAGGTGACCAGTGGGGTCACGCCGCCCACGGCGGTGAGCAGGGCATCGTCCTGAGGCAGAGCGTAGAGGTAGACTGCCATCAGCCCGGTGGCCAGCGTGACCCCGGCCACCGCAGCGGTGAGCAGGGGCCAGCCGCCAAAGCGGTGCGGTTTGCCCTCCGGCAGCTCTTCCGGTGGGCAGTCACGGCAGCGATCGTAGAGGAATGCGATGATGGTGCACTGGGCCGTGGTGACCTTGCAATCCAGCAAAAAGCCGAAGAAGGGAATCTCCAACAGATACAGCGCACGGGCGAGCAGCAGCATGGCGCGGGTGCTCCGCAGGCCGATCAGCGCTGCCACGCTGTAAACCAGCAGGGAAGCTCCGAAAAAGACCAGAACAGACCGGATCAGCGCACTGAGGTTCCACCGCAGCAGCACACCGGCCAGCCGGGGCAGGTGTGCTTTGACATGGGCCGTGCTCTCCTGAACGGCTTCCCACAGGCTTTTGCGTTCCAGCGTAAAGAGGGGGAGCACCAGGACCCAGAACAGGGTAAACAGAAACGCCGCACCCAGAATGAGAAGAAAAAGCACCAGATAGAGCGGCTTTGCCCGGACAAGCCCAAGGATGTACTCCGGCACGGCCAGCTGAGAGATATAGTTGTAAGTCACGAATACATCGGTAAAGGGGATGAGCAGGGCGCAGTAAAGCAGGATGGGCCAGTTTTTGGGGAGCAGGACATGGCGGATATCCCCCAGCGACCGGACGAACAGGGAAACAGGACGCAGTGTTTCACCCCGGCGGGCCAGCGCAAACCCGTGCAGGAGGATGGAAAAGCCGTACAGGTTCCAGAACGCCGCCAGAAGGACGATGAGCACGATCCCGCCTAAAATGGTCGGTGAAGTAAAGATCTGATGCGCGTTGTTGTTGGTCAGGTAGTTCACCGGCGAACAGCGCAGTGTCAGCGACCAGATGCCATTCATGGCGGGCAGAAACAAAAGATAGGTCAGGGCTTTGTACACCAGCACGGCTGTCAGAACGGCAGCGGAGGCCCGGTGCAGCAGGGTCAGGGCATGGTTCCGGGTGTCCTTGTAGGCCCGGTGTGCCCGCGTGAGGGAGCGGAAGAGATGCTTCAATTTGGATTCCACCTCGGTACTGGGATATGGTTCTGTCATTTTACAGTAGTATATCACAAAGCCGGGAAAAATGGAAACGACACGGATCGGCAGTTTGTTCCAGAGGGCACAGGCGCTTTTCAGCGGAGCAAAAGCGTGTTACAATAGGGGCAGAGTAAAACAGACAGGGGAGGAATACCCAATGCAGATCATGGATCAATTCGGTGCAGCACCGGGGGCAGAGAGCGTCCGGATGCCCGATGGCACCGAGCGGACACTGGCGGCAGAGCACGCCGCGGCCATTCTGGTCAACGAACAGCCAGCCTTCCGGGTGGTCTGCACGCCGGAGCTGCTGCCGCAGCTGGCGCTGGGCCGCCTGCTGACCGAGGGTTGGATCACCGCCGCTGACGAGGTGGAGCGGGTGGCCGTCTGCGCGCAGGGCCTCAAAATAAGCGTTCAGCTGTGCCACCCGCTGGCGGCAGCAGAACAGGCCGGGCAGGAGGTGCCCAGCTGCTGCACCGATAACCTGACGCTGGCCGAGCCCGGTGCGGCTGCCGCCGCTGGTCCCGGTGCCCCAGCGGGAGATTTCCGCCGCATGGGTGGATGCGCTGGCCGATGCCATGGGGCAGGGCCTTCCGCTCTACCGTGCCACCCATGCCGTGCACAGCTGCCTGCTGCTGCGTGCGGGCAAGATCTTGTACCGGTGCGAGGATCTGGGCCGCCACAACGCGCTGGACAAGGCCGTGGGCTGCGCCCTGACAGAGGGTGTGCCGCTGGCGGAGTGTGTGCTTTTTACCAGCGGCCGGGTGCCGGTGGATATGGTGCGCAAGGCCATCCGGGCCGGTGTGCCCGCGCTGGTGAGCAAGAGTATGCCCACGGTACAGTCGCTGGAGCTGGCAGAGGAATATGGATTGAAACTGTTCATCCGGCAAAAGAAATGATTTCACCGAGAGGCAAGCGCTCTTGAGAGAAATTGTAGGGCTTTGTTTGTGCGTATACGTTGACTAACCGGTGGAAAAGATGTTATTCTTATAACGAAGAAACCGTTCCGCACTGTTGCAGCAGGTGGAACGGCTGTTTTCGTGCCCGGGAGTTCCGGGCACAGCTGAATCAAACAGGCAGGTGATACAATTGAAGCAGGCAAATCATGCGCCGCAGTCCTTGTGGCGCAGGCGGCTGCCCGGCTATGCGGCCATGGGTGCGGCAACGCTTGCCATGGCGCTTGGCCTTGGCGGGCTGATGCACAGCCGCACCACGGTGGCCGGAACGGCTCTGCCGCTGGCAGATGCCGACGCTGCCACCTATGGTGTGAGCGCGGTGTACCAGCTGGATGACACCACGTATTATGTGGTGGGCAGCAAGCAGGGCTTCCAGAGCGAGGTGCAGGCCGGTGTGACGCTGGACCGCGACGGCAATGTGCTGGATGTGAAGATCCTGGCACAGGCCGAGACCGACAGCCTGGGTGCTCAGTGTGAGAACCCGGAGTTCACGGCCCAGTACCAGGGCGCAGCTCCCTTCACGCTGGCAGGCAAGCGCTACACTGTGACCGACCCGGCCACCGGCACGGCTTTTGCCGCCGCAGGCAGCGCCGAGACCGACGCTGCCCCCGCTGAGGCCTTCGACCCCGCCGCATGGCGTGCGGGCGATACCTCCCCGGAGGCCGAGGCTACCCGGAAGATGTATGAAGCCGGGCTGACCCTCTCGGCTCTGAACGGCCAGCCGATGGACGACGCGCTCATCCCCCCGATGGACAACAGTGCTGAGGCTGTGGCACGGCGCAAGCTGTACGCGGCGTGTCTGAGCAAGAGCGCGCAGGACGGCGAGAAACAGGCAGTGCCTTATGCAGACTGGTCCGCTGAAAAGCAGGCCGAGTACAAGCTGCAGGCCGCTGATCTGACCACCCAGGGCAGTGCGGCTGACACGGTCAGCGCTGACATGACCCAGGTGGATGCGCTTTCCGGTGCAACCATTACGTCCACGGCGGTCACGGACATCGTCAACAATTCTTATTTCTATGTAACCGAGGTGCTCTGCGCAGAGTGACCTCACGGAGGAATGGAAACCTATGGCAAAAACTGATTTTCTGACGGCTGACATGACCCGCCGTCAATTTATGAAGATCTCGGGCAAGAGCCTTGCAGGACTCACCCTTTCCGCATCTATGCTGTCCCTCTTTGGCTGCTCTCAGAAGCAGGTGGACGCCGGTGCTGTGGCAACCTGGGCACTGCCCCAGGGCCTGCTGGTGGTCAATGCTGACCTGTGCACCGGCTGCCAGCGGTGCGAGATCAACTGCACCCTGACCAACGACGGCGTGTGCTCTTCCTACATCAGCCGTGTCAAGATCCAGCGCCGCCTGAATCTGGACGGCGACGGCAACGGTCTGCTGTCCGGCACCGACAACTGCTTTGTTTACTTCCCGGATACCTGCCGCCAGTGTGAGGATCCCGCCTGCGGCAATGCATGCCCCCAGAAGGCCATTATCACCAATGAGCAGGGCATCCGCGTGGTCGATACCGACAAGTGCATCGGCTGCGGTGCCTGCGTGGAGGCCTGCCCCTGGCACATGCCCACCGTCAACCCCGAGACCGGCAAGTCCTCCAAGTGCATCGCCTGCGGTGCCTGCGTGGCGGGCTGCCCGTCCGGCGCTCTGTCCATCGTGGACTGGGATGCCGTTACCAGCGCAGCACAGGCTGCTTACAAGGACCTGTAAGGAGGAACAACAATGGCTGAAACCTATGGCTGGGCAGGCAAGATCCTGCGCGTCAACCTGACCACCGGTGAGATCACCACCCAAGACGACGCAAAATACCATAAATATATCGGCGGTATGGGCATGGCCTACCGCATTATGTACGAGGAAGCTCCCATGGAGCTGGACCCCTATGACGAGAAGGCTCTGGTCATCTTTGGTGTCGGCCCCCTGACCGGTGCCGGCGTGCCCTGCTCCGGCCGTATGAACGTGACCTTCCGTTCTACCTGGTCCAAGGGCCACTCCATTATCGATGCACACATGGGCGGCCACATCGGCTCTATGCTGAAGTATGCCGGTTACGACGGCATCGTTGTCAGCGGCATCTCCGAAAAGCCCGTCTACCTGCGCATCGAGGACGGCGAAGTTTCTCTGGAGGACGCAAGCGAGATCTGGGGCAAGGGTACCTTTGCTGCCAACAAGTGGATGGTGGAGCAGAACGGCCGTGAGTTCGAGACTGCTTCCATCGGCCCCGCCGGTGAGAACCTGGTGGATTACTCCACCCTGAACACCAGCTTCGGCAACTCCGGCGGTGCCGGTCTGGGCGCTGCCATGGGCAACAAGAAGCTGAAGGGCCTGGCCATCCGCGGCACCGGCAGCGTCAAGGTGGCTGACCCCAAGAAGGTGCTGGAGCTGTCCAACTACATGATGGGCAACCTGATCGGCGGCAACAACAACCACAACGTGCCCGCACAGCCCCAGAGCTGGGCAGAGTACAGCGCCACCTCCGGCAAGAACCGCTGGTCCGGCGCTCCCGGCCGTATGTGGAAGAAGGCTCCCGGCGGCCCCGTGGATACCGGCGAGCAGCCCTACAACGATATCAACAAGGTGGCTCTGCGCTGCTTCAAGGGCTACTTCGACTTCGGCGCTCCGGCTGCCGAGTACACCGTGAAGAACGGCGGCTGCTCCTCCTGCCCCATCCGCTGCTACACTGAGTACGATGTGGATCCGCTGGCCGATTACGACCTGCCCACCCACAACTCCAACACCTGTATGCCCGTGCTGTACGGCACCCGCGTCTATCCGGACGGCGTGCACGATTTCAAGTACGAGGGCGACGGCACCATGGTCATCAACCTGGCATGGTCTCATGCTGTGGACGATATGGGCCTGTGGGACAACTACGGCAACCTGAACCGCGACCTGCTGTGGATCCTGCGGATGCCCCGCGAAGAGGCCACCAAGTACATCAGCGAGGCTGAGTACGACTCCCTGCCCTGGGAGTGGGAGAAGGCTGGCGATCCCCGCTGGGAGGTGGAGCTGATCCGCCGCATGGCTTACGGTGAGGGCGACCTGTCCGTGATCGCCAAGGGCACCCTGGCCATGATGGAGAAGTTCGGCCTGCCCAAGAGCTGGCTGGACCGCAACGATGGCGCCACCAACTCCAACCTGATCTACAACGGCTTCCCCAACCACCACGGCCCTGCTGAGGCATGGCAGGTGGGTATGCTGTACAACCTCGTCTACAACCGCGACTGCATGATTCACGAGATCGTCTGCGAGACCGGCTCCGGTGCTCCCTATGATGTGACCAAGAAGGTCATGGAGGACTTCTTCGGCGAGGGCTGCTACGATAAGGCCAAGGCCTACACTCCCATCAACGAGAACAAGGCAAAGCTGGCTGCATACTGCGTCAACGACAAGAACTTCCACGACTCCGCCACCCTGTGCAACTGGATGTGGCCCATGACTCAGTCTCCCTCCAAGGAGCGTGAGTACCACGGCGACCTGGATCTGCAGGCAGACTTTATGACTGCTGTTACCGGCGAGACCTATACCCAGGCCGATCTGCAGGAGGACGGTGCCCGCATCACCCAGATGCTGCGCGCGATGACCGCCATCAGCTTCCAGCAGAACTGCGGCAGCGCAAACCTGCGTCAGGAGCACGATGCCATCTGTGATTGGGTGTTCGATAAGGACCCCGACTTCAAGGCATTCGAGGAAGGCACCACCAAGCTGGACCGCGCCGACATGGAGAAGGCAAAGGATCTGTTCTACGACGTCTTCGGCTGGGACCGCACCACCGGTGTGCCCACCCGCGAGACGCTGGAGAAGTATGATCTGGCTGACATGGCCGATGATCTGGAAAAGCGCGGCATCTACGCCCAGAACACCGCAGCAGCTGAATAAATCCCATAGAAAGAGGAACGATCGTCATGTTGTTTGGCAGACGTAAACCCGGCTACACCACCACTGTGGACAGCAGCGTGGACCCGGAGCAGGCCGTTCTGGACCTGCAGAAGGCAGAGCTGGCCGCTAAGAAAAAGCCCAAGGCAGAGGTGTTCGACATCAATGCCGCCAGCGAGACGGCCCGCCGCCTGAAGGAAACGGGCAGCAGCTTTTGACGGCAGCGCCGCCAAGACCGGCGAGGATGTGATCGCCGCCGTGGAGCGGGAGACCGCAGAGCTTGCAGCAATGCAGGCTGCCGGGGCCGCACCCGAAGCCGCCGAAACTGTGCAGGACGAGGCCGCAAAGCCTCAGCTGCTGGATTTTCTGGCCGGTGAGCCGGAGGCTGAAAACGATCCCTTTGCGGATCAGCCCACCCAGACCGCGCCGGAGCTGCCGGAGCTCGACCCCCGCGCAGGAGCTGGCCGGTTACACTCCGTTCCCGCAGCGCCGCCGCGCTGTC
>ENA-OQKK01000229-OQKK01000229.1-human-gut-metagenome-genome-assembly--contig:-NODE-229-length-18209-cov-2.711702_pt1 | contig 18209 bp, 15 predicted proteins | sample MGYA00242648_ERZ504797 | MGnify/ENA primary metagenome ERZ504797 (study PRJEB26092, sample SAMD00036412) | human gut metagenome | host: Homo sapiens | study: EMG produced TPA metagenomics assembly of... | reverse complement strand
TTTTGTGATGTTACAGCAGAATGCAGATCAATCCGGTGCAGCCATCGTTGATGACCTGTTCCAGCGTTTCCTGCAGGCGGGTGCGGGCTTCCTGCGGCATGTGGAGGAGCTTGTTCTGCAGTCCCTCATTCACCAGTTCATGCAGGCTCTTGCCAAAGATGTTTGATTCCCACAGCCTCTCCGGGTCTGCTTCAAAATCGCCCAGCAAGCTCTGCACCAGATCCTCGCTCTGCTTCTCGGTGCCCACAATGGGGCTGATTTCGGTATGGATGACGGCTTTCATCATATGGATGGAGGGTGCGCTGGCTTCCAGCCGGACACCGTACCGTCCGCCCTGCCGTACGATCTCCGGTTCCTCCAGCGAGAGCTCCTCAATGCTTGGCATCACGATGCCGTAGCCGGTGGCTTCCACCTGTTCCAGTGCACTGCGGATCTTCTCGTACTCCCGTTTTGCCCGGGAAAGCTCAATGATGCAGGGCATCAGGCCCGCTTCGTCGCCAATTTCCAGCCCCGTCTGCTCACTGAGGACGCGGTAGAACACCTCTGGCTTCAGCAGAACGGTCACCCGCACCACGCCGTCGGAAAGGTTCATGCCGCTCAGGGCAGACTCCTGCACCGAATCTCCGGCCAGCGCCCCGGCACTGTTCTGGGCCGGAACATCCTTCATCCGGCTGATCTTCTCTGAAAACTGGAGCGCCGCCGTGTAGATCTCGTTCTGGAGCCAGTGGCCCTTTTCCAGCATTGTCACCCAGCGGGGAATGGCAAAATCCAGCTCCCGCACCGGAAATTCGTAGAGAACACGCTGCAGGATGGACAGCAGGTCATCTTTCTGCAGATCCAGACAGCTCACTGGCAGGACAGTGCGTCCGTAGGCCTGTTCCAGCTCTGTGGCCAGAGCCTTTGTCTCCGGAGCATCCGGGCGGGTACTGTTGAGCAGGATGACAAAGGGTTTGCCCAGCGCTTCCAGCTCCTCCACCACCCGCTTTTCGGCGGGCAGGTAGTTTTCCCGGGGGATCTCACTGATGGAGCCATCGGTGGTGACCACGATGCCAATGGTGGAGTGATCCCGGATGACCTTGCGGGTGCCGGTCTCAGCGGCAAGGTCAAAGGGGATCTCTTCCTCGAACCAGGGGCTTTTGACCATGCGGGGCTTCTCGTCCTCCTCGTGGCCCATGGCTCCCTCCACCATATAGCCCACACAGTCGATGAGCCGGATACGGCATTCCCCGCCGCCCTCCAGTTGGAGCGGCACGGCCTGCTCCGGGATGAACTTCGGCTCTGTGGTCATGATCGTTCGCCCTGCCGCCGACTGCGGCAGCTCATCTCGGGCCCGGAGCTTTGCGTCCGCCGGGCCGATGGCAGGCAGCACCAGCTGCTCCATAAACTGCTTGATGAGGGTGCTCTTGCCGGTGCGCACCGGCCCACCACGCCAATCAGGATCTCCCCGCCGGTGCGTGCCCCGATCTCCCGGCAGACAGTGGCTTCCAAACACTCCTGTTTTTCCAAATTGCTCTCTCCTCTCTCCCGTCCGCACCGGGCGGCAAGGCCGCACCTTCTGCGTCTGCTTCTCGGAAACAGTCTATTCGGACAGGCGGCAGGATATGAGCGGCACCTAGCGAAAAAGCGTCGGTTGACGGAAAAATCCCTCTGCGCTACAATAGAGAAAAATTGAGCAGAAAGGTGGAACGCAGATGGAGTGGAAGGTTTATTTTGAGGACAATCCGGGCTGTCACCGCCCGCATCGGGGCCGCCCCGGGCAGGAAGTGTCCTGCGGGGCACACTCGGTGTGGGGCGGGCAGCATTTCATCATCCCGGCGATTTACCTTTGTGGAAAAGGGCTGGTTGTAGACATCTGCCGCCGGGTGGAGCGTGAGGCGATCGAAGCGCATTACCAGAAGTTGGCCGCTTATGAAGGGATGGATATTGACGAATGCCCGCCGGAAGTTGTCGAACTGGCCGAAGCCGAGGACCCGTTTGGTTCTTTTGACTATCTGCCAAGTGTAGCCATCAACGGCAAAACCGCGGAGTACAGCCGCGGTGCCGGGGAATATTATAACCCCCTCCGCTCCGAAGAGGAGATCGTTTGCAGCGGTGAACAGGCGGCGCGGGACATCGTGAAGCACTACGGGCTTGACCCGGAACAGGGCTGGGATCTCCGGCAGTGGAGCTTTCCCTGGGCGACAAAGCATAGGCCGGCCCACATCACCAACCTGACACTGACCCTCACCCAGCGGGAACAGCCTGCCGAAGCGGTGCAGTTCACGGCAGCGCCCGGAAAGGTCGTGGAGTTTGCCCACCCCGTCACCGGTGTGCCCTGCGTGCTGACGGTCAAAGACCTGAAACCGGCCCGGCTGCCGGAGAATGACCTCCCCCACATGGGGCCGCCCATGGAATGGCCCCGGGAATTTGTGGAAATGACTTACACCCTGACCCCCGCCGTGACCACCGGCTGGGTGCAGGTGAACGACTGCGCCTCTAGTGATAAGCCCATCCGGAAAAGCGACGCACCCACGGAAGATGGAGCCATTGGCATCATCGGCGGGGCAGACGGCCCAACGGCGATCTTTGTGAGCGGAAAGCAGCAGGGTGATACCCGCACCGCCTGTTCCTCGCTCCACTTTGCGCCGGTGGAACCGGAAAATATCCGGTGGAAGGCGACCTACTACCAGAAGCAGTTCCCGGATGAAACTATAGCGCTGTTATAACGAAAAGACAGGCGGCTCCAACCAAAGTTGGATGCCGCCTGTTTTACTGTTCAGATCAGCTTGATGGCCACCGCCTCGCTGGTGCGGTCCTGGGCTTCGTTGGTATGCTCGGGGTCATCCAGCATATAACGGAGCAGAAGCACCTCGCCCACATAAAGCACCGCCACCTTGATGGGGATGCTGCCGGAATCCAGCGGGCTCTCCTGCGCACCGCACCGCAGCACCACATCCGCCATGGCTGCGCCGGGCGAATCCTCATAATGGGTGAGCAGAATGATCTTTGCGCCGGATGCCTTGGCCGTGCGCAGCGTTTCCAGCATATCGCGGGTCGCGCCGGAATAGGAAATGAAGAGCACCACATCCTCCGGGCCCATCAGGCTGGCAGCCAGGATCTGCAGATGACTGTCACCTGCAGTGCGGAACTTATTGGACAGGCTGGAAAAGCGGGCGCAGATATCGTTGGCCAGCAGCATACTGCCGCCCTGACCCAGGCAGAACACCTGCCGCGCCGCACGCATCAAATCCACAGCCTGCTCCACGGCTTCGGGCGAAAGAGAATTCTGGGTGCCGTTGATGGCAGTGAGAAACAGGCCGCTGGCGTGCTCACACAGGCTGGCGGTGGTAGCGCCCGGCTCCGGCTCATGCTGGTTGACCAGCGCACCGGTGGCGTTGGCCTGCGCCAGCGAAATGCGCATCTCATGGTAGCCCTCAAAACCCAATGCCCGGCAGAAGCGGAACACCGTTGCCTCTGCTACCTTGCATTCCCGCGCAAGGGAGGAAATGGAAAGGTACTGTGCCTCGTCGGCATGGTGGACAAGGTAATCTGCTACAGCACGGCCGGATTTTGTCAGTTCGTCCTGCCTTTGCTGCAGCAGCTCCCAGAAGTTTGTGGTCGTAGACATGATGGTCTCCTTTTTCCTGCTCCATTTCCCGCCGGAAGGGCCGGCCGCACACGCCAACACCATTGTCGGGAAGTTTTCCTTTAAGAAAAGTATAAAAGAATCCCCGCCGCTTGGCAAGAGGGGCTTTGACTACAAATTCAGGTTCGTTTCTGTGCAGAGCGCCCAAATCCGCCGCATTAGTACGACTTATTTGTGAAAATCCTTTTCAATTTGCCGGATTTCCTGCCATTTTTTGAGTGAAAACTATTTTCACTAGCGAAAAATGTGATTTTTCTATAATGGTTACAAAATAGCTACAACTTTCAAAATTTCCATGAATCATGCCCAAAAGGTCGGTCTTTTCACTAAAATTGTGCGACATCCACAAGAAAAGTCTTTCATTATTGGGCAGACAGCCGATAGACAAAATGAAAATATTTTTCTATAATAAGGCCAATAGAAGCGGTTCCCACACGAGGGCCGCAGAGCAGAATCGCACTACATCAATGAGTAAGGAGAAGTTTCTTATGAAAAGCAGTATCTCTCGCCGCTCTTTCCTGAAGGCCGTGGGTGCCCTGAGTGCAGCCGGTGCGCTTGCCGCATGCGGCGGCAGCTCCTCCAGCAGCACTGCTGCTTCCTCCACTGCAGCTTCTGCAGCGGCAAGCACCGCAGCTGGCGCAAACATCAAGCTGTGGACATACCCCATCGGCGGCTGGGGCAAGGACGAGACTGTGCAGGAGCTGATTTCCAGCTTCAACGCAAAATATCCCGACATCAAGGTCACCGTTGAGTACCTGGACTACACCAACGGCGACGACCAGGTCAACACCGCCATTGAGGGCGGCAGCGCACCCGACCTGATCATGGAAGGCCCCGAGCGTCTGGTTGCCAACTGGGGCAAAAAGGGCGTTATGGCTCCCCTGAACGACCTGTGGACCGACGATGCCAAGAAGGACATTTACGCTTCCGTTGAGTCTGCCTGCAGGAACGATGCCGGCGACTACTATGAGTATCCCCTGTGCATGACCGCACACTGCATGGCCGTGAACATGACCAAGGTCAAGGAAGTGGGCGCTGACAAGTACATCAACACCGACACCCACACCTGGAGCACCGAGGACTTCCTGAACACCGTGGACGCTCTGTACAACGGTGGCTACGAGAACGTGGCAGCTGTCTACTGCGGCGGCCAGGGCGGCGACCAGGGCACCCGCGCCATCATCAACAACATGTACGGCGGCACCTTCACCGATGCAGCCCACACCAAGTACACCGCGGATTCTGCCGAGAACATCAAGGCCATCCAGACCCTGTACGATACCAACGGCATCAACTTCGACGCTTCCATCGTGGGCGGCGACGAGATCACCCTGTTCCGCAACGGTACCCTGCAGATGGCATTCTGCTGGAACATTGCACAGCAGCTGAACTCCGACAACAATGATGCCGGCCTGACCAACAGCGGCGACGAGATCTTCCCCATGGCCTTCCCCACTGAGAGCGGCGATCCCAAGCTGTGCGGCGGCATCTGGGGCTTCGGCATCTTCGACAACGGCGACGAGGCTAAGATCGAGGCAGCCAAGACCTTTATCGACTTCATCGCTGCTGACCCCGACCAGGTTGGCGCAAGCGTTCTGGCTTCCACCTACTTCCCCGTTCGCGAGAGCGTTGGCGACATCTACGCCGGCAACGACATTATGAGCGAGTACACCAAGTTCATGGGCTTCCTGGGCGATTACTACCAGATCACCCCGGGCTGGGCAACTGCTCGTACCGAGTGGTGGAACATGCTGCAGCGCGTTGGCACCGGCGAGCCCGTTGAGCAGGCCGTTGCTACCTTTGTTGAGAACGCAAATGCTGCCGCTGCTGCCGAGGCATAAGCGCACCACCTGAGTTTTTCATCGCAACGTTATAAACCTTGCCCCTTCCTCGATAATCCCGGCGAGGGAGGGGCATTCTTTTTGCAAGTTCCGTCGGGAGCCGGTCATTTTACCGGAGCTAAACGAAAGGTTTGGTGATTTTCTTGGCTGCTACCACCGTAAAAGTCAAAGAGCCAAAGCGCAGCCGCGCACTGGTCCGGCAGGAGACCATCGCATCCTATCTCTTCCTTCTGCCCAGCCTGATCTTCTTTCTGGGGTTCGTCATCTATCCCATGATCCTCTGCGTGGTCACGAGCTTCTTTGATTCCACCATGAACCGCGCCGATGTCTTTGTCGGCCTTGCAAACTACAAAGAACTGTTCGCCGATAAGATCTTCCTGGGCGCTCTGAAGAACACCTTCATCATCGTTATCGTGTCGGTGCCTGTGACCTGCGCCTTCTCGCTGTGGGTCAGCTCCGCCATCGTGGATCTGCCCGAGTGGGCCACCAGCCTTTTCCGCTGCGTGTTCTACCTGCCCGTTGTCACCGGTTCCGTTGCCGTTACCGTTGTCTGGAAGTGGATGTACAACAATTACTACGGCATCTTCAACTATCTGGGCAAGACGCTGGGTCTGATCGACAAGAACATCAACTGGCTGGGCGACGAGCGGTTCGCTCTGGGCTGCATCATCCTCATCCTGCTGACCACCTCTGTGGGCCAGCCCATCGTTCTGTATGTTTCCGCTCTGGGCAACGTGGATCAGTCCATCGTAGAAGCTGCCGAAGTGGACGGCGCGACCGATTTCCAGTGCTTCTGGAAGATCAAGTGGCCCGCCATCATGCCCACCACCCTGTACATCCTGGTCATCACCACCATCAACTCCTTCCAGTGCTTTGCGCTGATCCAGCTGCTGACTTCCGGCGGCCCCAACCACAGCACCGATACCATCATGTACTACATCTACTACACCGCGTTCAAGCTGTACCGCTACGGCTATGGCAACGCCATGGGTGTTGTGCTTGCCATCATCATTGCCATCCTGTCTGCTATCCAGTTCAAGGTTGGCAACCAGAATAATTGAGGAGGTGCGTAACAATGAGTGCAACTGCTGCAACCGCAAAAAAGCAAAAGCCCTTGAAGCGTCACCCCAGCAAGCTCAAGCAGGCCAGCGCCTATACCATCCTGACCCTGATCCTGATCAGCATCGTGGCCGTGACCTTTGCGTTCCCGCTGTACTGGATCATCACCGGTTCCTTCAAAACCGGTGCAGCCATCAACTCCACCACCCCCGAGTGGTGGCCCCATGAGTGGGTGCTGACCAACTACCAGAAGCTGTTTGCCGGAAAGAGCGCTCCGCTGTGGCAGCTGGCCATCCCCTTCAGTGCACATTTCAGTGCCGACGGTGAGCCCATCTATTTCTCGGTCGGACCCACCGCTCCTGCTGCCCTGCGCTGGATGATCAACACCGTGTTCATGGCTGTTGTCTCCATGATCCTGACCTGCATCACCGCCGCCATGGCCGGTTATGCACTGGCCAAGAAGCGCTTTGTGGGCCGTCAGCTCCTGTTCACCCTGATCGTGTGCGCAATGGCTCTGCCCAAGCAGGTCATTCTGATCCCCCTGCTGCGTGAGATGAGTGCCCTGAACCTCTACAACACCATCTGGGCCGTCATCTTCCCCATTGTCGGCTGGCCATTCGGTGTGTTCCTGATGAAACAGTTCAGCGAGGGCATCCCCACAGAAATGCTGGAGGCCGCCCGCATTGACGGCGCAAGTGAAGCCAAGACCTTTATCAGCATCGTGCTGCCCATGGTCAAGCCGGGCATCGGTGCTCTGGCCATCTTCACCTTTATCAACAGCTGGAACGATTACTTCATGCAGTTGATCATGCTGTCCAGCACCAGCAACCTGACCATTTCTCTGGGCATTGCAAAGCTGCAGGCGGAGAACAGCACCGACTTCGGTCTGATCATGGCAGGTGCTGCACTGGCTGCTGTGCCTATCATCATCATCTTCCTCATCTTCCAGAAGTACTTCACCAAGGGCATCGCAATGGGTGCCGTTAAGGGCTAAAATTGCGACCGCCGCCTGCGGCGGAAACAGGGAGCAATTCTTGGCGCAGCGGTCTGCAAGACGCGAGACCCGCCCAAGGGTCGAAGCGGATGCAGGGCACCGCAAGAGGGCGCTGATGCAGTGAACAGAACAAATAAGCATATAGGAGCTTAAGGAGACAAACCATGAAAGATATCACTAAATACCAGGGCGTTATCCCCGCTTTCTACGCCTGCTACGACGCAGAGGGCAATATTTCCACCGAGGGTGTCAAGGCTCTCACCCGCCATCTGATCGCCAAGGGTGTTAAGGGCGTGTATGTCGGCGGTTCCTCCGGTGAGTGCATCTACCAGCATGTGGACGAGCGCAAGGCCGTGCTGGAGGCAGTGATGAGCGAAGCCAAAGGCAAGCTGACCGTCATTGCACATGTTGGCTGCAACAACACCGCCGACAGTGTGGAGCTGGCCCGCCATGCTGAGAGCGTGGGTGTGGATGCCATCGCCTCTATCCCCCCCATCTACTTCCACCTGCCCGAGTATGCCATTGCAAAATACTGGAATGACATGTCCGCTGCTGCTCCCAATACCGAATTCGTCATCTACAACATTCCCCAGCTGGCTGGCACCGGCCTGACCATGAGCCTGCTGAAGGAGATGCTCAAGAACCCCAACGTGGTGGCTGTCAAGAACAGCTCCATGCCCACCCAGGACATCCAGATGTTCAAGGATGCCGGCATCGCTGCCCGCGGCGAAGGCAGCTTTGTGGTCTTTAACGGCCCCGATGAGCAGTTCGTCTCCGGCCGCGTCATCGGCGCAGACGGCGGCATCGGCGGCACCTACGCCGTGATGCCTGAGCTGTATCTGGCCATGAACGAGCATATCAACAAGGGCGAGGTCAAGGAAGCACAGGCCCTCCAGTACGAGGCCGACCGCATCATCTACAAGATGTGTGAGGCCCACGGCAACCTGTACGCCGTGCAGAAAGAGATCCTGCGCCGGATGTACGGTCTGGAGCTGGGCGGCGTGCGTGAGCCCATGCCCAGCCTGGTCCCCGAGGATGAGGCCATCGTGGCCGAAGCACAGGCCATGATCGAAGCCGCCATCGCAAAACTGTAAGCTGAACAAGCGCCCCCTCTCCGTCTCTTTTCAGAGGGGAAGCGGGCGCTTCTTTTTTGGAGGGAAAGCGTATGATCTGCGATACCCTGGATCAACTGCATCTGTATAAGGGGTTCCACAAAAAACCTCGACACGGCCATTGAGTTTCTGGCCGCACACCCGCTGGATACCCTGCCGCTGGGCCGTACCGAAGTGGACGGCGACGAGGTGTTCATCAATGTGATGGATGCCGATCTCAAACCCCACACCGGTTCCCACGCCGAATATCACCGGCTCTACGCCGATCTGCAGATCGACCTGACCGGCGGCGAGGGCTGGGGCTACGAGACCGCCCCCGGCACCGAGGTGGAGCCCTACCAGCCGGATATCGGCAAAAAGGACAGCGAGGATGCCGTTTTCGGCGCTCTGGGCGAGGGGCGGTTCGTCCTCTTCTTCCCCGGTGAGCTGCACCGCCCCGGCGTGGAAATGCCCGGCTGCGATCGTGTCCGCAAAGCTGTTGTCAAGATCAAGATGGAGGATAAGTATCATGGATAGGAAAAACTGTTTGCTCAGATCAAGGCGGGCTGATCGTCTCCTGCCAGGCATTGGAGCACGAGCCCCTGTACACCAAGGAGGGCGGCGTGATGCCCCTGATGGCCAAGGCAGCCGCCATGAGCGGCGCGGTGGGCATCCGCGCCAACACCGTGCGGGACATCACCCAGATCAAGGAGGTCGTGGACCTGCCCGTGATCGGCATCATCAAAAAGGACTACCCCGGCACCCCCATGTACATCACTGTGACCATGAAGGAAGTGGACGAGCTGGTGGCCTGCGGCGTGGATATCCTTGCCGTGCAGGGCACGGGAGCTCTCCGCCCGGATGGTTCCACCTCCGCTGAGTTCATCCGCGCCATCAAGGCAAAGTACCCGGATCAGCTGGTGATGGCCGACTGCGACAACTTTGAGAACGCCATGGCCTGTGCCGAGGCCGGTGCCGACTTTGTGGGCACCACCATGCGCGGCTACACCCCTGAGACACAGGGCATTGACGACATCGATTTTGATTTCGTCCACAAGCTGGCCACCGAGTGCCCCGCCAAAGTCATTGCCGAGGGCCACATCCACTACCCCGAGCAGGCCGTCAAGGCACTGGAAGCCGGTGCCTTTGCACTGGTGGTGGGCGGTGCCATCACCCGCCCGGCAGAGATCACGGCCCGCTTCACCGGTGCCATCAACGCCATGAACAAGTAAAACGGAGACACTGAGATGAAACAGTATCTTGCGATCGATATCGGTGGCACTGCCGTCAAGCTGGGCATCGTGGATGAAACCGGCGCGGTAGGCCCCAAGGCCGAGGAGAGCGTTAACTTTGACGGCTACCAGACCCCGGTGCTGACCACCGTGCTCAAAGCCGCCAAAGCCTTTGTGGAGACCCAGAACATCGATGTGAACACACTGGAAGGCGTGGGCGTTTCGGCCACCGGCCAGATCGACAGCCGCAAAGGCATCGTAGCCGGTACCTGCGGCAACTTTCCCAACTACATCAACAGCCCCATCCAGGCCGAACTGGAACGACTCTTCGGCCTGCCCGTCACCGTTGCCAACGATGCCAACTGCATGACGCTGGGCGAGGTCTGGGTCGGCGGCGCAAAGGGTTATACCGATGTCATCGGCGTGACCCTGGGCACCGGCGTGGGCGGCGGCATCCTGACCGGCGGCCGCCTTTTGGAGGGTGCCCGCGGACTGGGCGGTGAGCTGGGCCACTACCGCACCCATGCACTGGACGGTGTCCCCTGCACCTGCGGTGCCACCGGCTGCTGGGAGCGCTACGCCGCTACCACGGCTCTGGTACGGGCCGCACAGGAAAAGGACCCGGCCTGGAAAGACGGCCGCACCATTTTTGCTGCCGCAGAGGCCGGCAACGAGACCGTTCTGGCCCTGCTGGATGCCTGGACGGATGAGATCGCACAGGGCCTTGCAGGCATGGTGCACATCTTTAACCCGCAGCTCATTCTCATCGGCGGCGGCGTGAGTGCCCAGCAGAAGTTGCTCATCGAGCCCATTGCCGCCAAAGTCAGGGCCTCCGTTATGCCCGCCTTTGCCGAGGGGCTGGAGATCCGCGCCGCCCAGCTGCACAATGATGCCGGTATGGTAGGCGCAGTCTATTACTTCCGCCAGCAGCACGGCGAAACCTGATCACCTGAACGATCAAAGGAGTGTATTGAGATGAAAACACATATTCTCTGCCTGGGCGATTCCAACACCCACGGTTACTGTGCCGACCCCAAGGACAATGCCGACGGCGGCATCCGCTTCAACGAGGACGAGCGCTGGACCTGCCGCCTGCAGGCTGCTCTGGGCGACAAGTATCTGGTAACCGAAGAGGGCCTTTCTGGCCGCACCACCGTTTTTGTAGATCCCATCCACGAGTCCATGGATGCTCTGAGCGTGGCCTATCCCCTGCTCAAGAGCCATGAAGTCATCGACCTGCTCATCATCATGCTGGGCACCAACGACTGTAAGACGGTCTTTAACGTGACGGCTTCCGATATCGCCCGTGGCGCCATGGCGCTGATTCGCGCCGTCCGCGCGTTTCCCTGGACCGATGCCGCGCCCTGCCCGCGCATTTTGCTGATGGCGCCTATCAAGATTAAGCCGCAAATCGCCGATGTGTATATGACCGATTTTGACGAGCATTCCGCCGAGGCCTCGGAGCATTTTGCCGAGTACTACGCGCACGTAGCCGAGCAGTTTGGCTGCGACTTTTTGAATGCCGCCGACTTTGCCGAGCCGGGCGATATCGATTATCTGCACATGATGCCCGAAAGCCACGAGAGCTTGGGACATGCCGTGGCAGCCAAGCTCCAAGAGATGCTCGGTGAGTAGCGCAGCCCCAAACCACCGCAAAGGTGTCTGTCCCCTTTGCGGTGCTTTGGGCTGCGAATCTTAATACTGCCACATGTGATTGGACGGGGCCGGAGCCTTTGCCCATGTTCAGGCCGGCGGCCAGAGCGCCTGTCAGGTATGCCTTGCCGGCGTTGACGGCGTCGGCAAGATCCATGCCCTGGGCCAGCGCGCAGGCGATGGCGGACGAGAGCGTGCAGCCGGTGCCGTGCGTGTTGTCGGTCTCGATGCGCTTGTGGCGGAACCACGTGGTGGAGTGGATCTCCCAGATGGTTGCCCTCGTCATCGAGTGGCGCGGTTCGGCCAGTACATCGTTGGCCTCGTTGACAAGATGCCCACCCTTAACGAGGGATGCGCAACCAAAGCGGCGGGCGAGGAGCATGGCGGCATTTTGCTGTGTGCGCTCGGAATCGACCTCGTAATCGAGCAGCGCCATGGCCTCGGGAATATTGGGCGTGATGACGGTCGCCAGCGGGAACAGGCGGCGTGTAAGCGCTTCGGCGGCATCTTCGGCAATCAGCCGTGCGCCCGAGGTGGCTACCATGACGGGGTCGACTACCACGTTTGTCGCGTTCCAAGCGCTCAGGCGGTCGGCGATAACATCGATAATCTCGGCAGAGGAAACCATGCCAATCTTGACGGCGTTGGGGCGGATATCGTCAAAAACGGCATCGATCTGCGCCGCGACAATATTCGGGGAGATGTTCTGCACGGCGGTGACGCCCAGGGTGTTCTGTGCGGTGATAGCGGTGATAGCCGTCTCGGCATACAGGCGGTGCGCCGTGATGGTCTTGATGTCGGCCTGAATGCCGGCGCCACCGCTGGAATCGGATCCTGCGATGGATAGAACGGCAGGTACCTTACTGCGATCCATGTTCGCTCCCTTGTTCGGTCGGAATCAAATGGGTCTTTAAGCCAGCATTATAAAGATGCCCGGGCCGACTCTGTGTCGAACCCGGGCGGGCGATGCAATCTTTACGCAAATGTAAGCAAATGTTCACGCGTCAATAATTGACAGGCGCCAGCTCGCCGCCAGAAGCGGCCGCGGCGACAGGGCTAGTCCTCCATGCCGAGGTCGATCGTGGTGCCCTCGAAGATCTTGTTGACGGTGCGGACAGCACACATCTTGCCGCACATGGTGCAGGTGCCCTCAAGTGGCGGCAGGGGACTCCTCGTAGCGCTTCTTGCCCGTAACCGGGTCGAGCGCGCACTTCCACATGGCGTCCCAGTCGAGCTTGCGGCGTGCCTGGCCCATCTTGTCGTCCATGTCGCGGGCGTGGGGCACCTTTTTGGCGATGTCGGCGGCGTGTGCGGCGATCTTGGTGGCCATGAGGCCGTCGAGCACATCCTGGGCGTTGGGCAGGCATAGGTGCTCTGCCGGTGTCACGTAGCACAGGAAGTCGGCGCCGGAGCTGGCGGAGATGGCGCCACCGATGGCGGCGGTAATGTGGTCGTAACCCACACCGATATCGGTCACCAGTGGCCCCAGCACATAGAACGGGGCGTTGTGGCACAGGCGTTTCTGTAGCTTCATGTTGGCGGCGATCTCGTCGAGCGCCATGTGGCCTGGGCCTTCGACCATGACCTGGACGCCGGCTGCCCAGGCGCGCTTGCACAGCTTGCCCAGCTCGATCATCTCGGCAGTCTCGGTGGCGTCGTTGGAGTCGTAGAGGCAGCCCGGGCGGCAGGAGTCGCCGAGCGAGATCGTCACGTCGTATTCGTGACAGATCTCGAGCACCTCGTCGTAGAACTCGTAGAAGGGGTTCTCGTTACCGGTGACCTCCATCCAACCAAACAGCAGCGAGCCGCCGCGGCTGACGATGTTCATGAGGCGGCCGGTCTCCTTAAAGGTCTTGATGACCGACTTGTTGATGCCGCAGTGGATGGTCATAAAGTCCACGCCGTCCTCGGCATGCGCGCGCACGACCTCGAGCAGATCGTCCTTGGTCAGCTTGACCAGCGGCTTTTCCATGTAGCCGATGGCGTCGTACATCGGCACCGTGCCCACCATGAGCGGTGTCTCGTCGATGAGCTGCTGGCGGAACTGGCGCGTCTTGCCCGAGTTGGAGAGGTCCATGATGGCGTCGGCGCCAAAGTCCTCGGCGATCTTGACCTTCTTCCACTCCTCGGCGGCATCGGCCTTATCGCCCGAGATGCCCAGGTTGACGTTGACCTTGGTGGAAAGGCCCTCGCCGACACCAAAGGCGCGCATGCCCTTTTTGATATGCACGATGTTGGCGGGGATGGCGATGCGGCCGTCGGCCACGCGCTCGCGGATGTACTCGGGGTCGCGATGCTCGCGCTCGGCGATTTCTTTCATCTGCGGCGTGATTTGCCCGGCGCGGGCGAAGTCGATTTGCGTGACGAGCTTGGGCTCGGTCTGTGTGCTCATTGGCACGGCTCCCTTCGTTGGCATTACCCATATCAGGTTTGCGGGTCAGGGCGGGCGCGCCCAATCTCAGCCTGCCGTCTTGTCCTGCAAGCTCCCCGTTATGTCATGGGCTCAAGTATAGCCTGAATGGGTACGATTGGGCCAACGAGCATGTCCGTGGGGAGGCGAACATGGAAGACAAGCATCTATATCAAGAGACGCAATGGGATGTATCGGCCGAGGAAAGCCGTGCGCACCATGGCCTTGTCGCGATTGGTTTTGCGGTGCTTGCCGTGCTGGTGATTGCCTTTTGTATCTGGACGCTTGGCGGTCGCGGCGGCGCTGCATGGGAGTTCGAGGCTGATGATAGTCTACCGATTATGACGATGAAGGTCTCTGGCGGCAACACGGTGGCCGCGCCGGGCGACTATTGGTATCCGCGCGACGAGTTTGTGCAGCTGCAGTTGAGTGGTGGGTCGATTCCTGGTGAAGAAATCGAACGCGTGACTTACGACGTGGCGCTTAAAACGCTGACGGTGCAGCTCAAAGACCGGGGAGACGTCCCCACGACCATGGATATCGCCCTGACGGAATGGCGTCTGGAGCCTCCTGCGGGTGTTACGGTGTCCGAGGTCGAGCACGTAAAGATTACTTATCAAGATGGCTCGACGAGCGAGATTGCAAAGGCCGATGGCTTGGCGGAGTAACGGGGTGTTTGGAAACGGTGGGCCTATTGTGCCCGCGCGTTCATGAAAACCAGGGAGTCTTTGTCTGAAAACTCGGGGATGTGACGATAGCCGATGTTGAATGCGGTAAGTTCGCTTGTATCCTCGAGCTTGTTTTCTGCCATCCACCGCACCATGGCGCCGCGCGCCTTTTTGCTGGCGGTCGAGCGCTGGATGGGCTTGCCGTTGCGGATGCCTTCGCCAAAGAGGCATGTGACGACCGTGGCGTCGCCCGCGAGGTGGGGCAGAACGGCTTTGGCATACTCTACGCTGGCGAGGTTGACGATCGTGGTGTTTGAGCCTGCCGGGGCGATAGCCCGCGCGAGCTTGTCGCTCCAAAACGCGTAGAGGTTTCGGGCATCGTCGACGGCGAGCTTCGCGCCCATCTCCAGTCGATACGGTTCAACGGCATGAAAGGGGCGTACGCATCCGTAAAGGCCCGAGAGGATCCACAGATGGTCTTGCAGCCATGCGAGCTGCGCGGAATCCATCACCTCGGGCGCCATACTCTGGTATTGAATGCCGTGATAGGACATGACGGCAGGGGAGAGGTGGCGGGCGAGTGCGGGATTGTCGAGATCGCCGTTATTCAGGATGGGCCGGAACTCACGCAGGGTGTTGAGGCAAGGCCCCAGCAGTTTGTCACTCACGTTCCACAGCGCCTGCAGGCCGCCGCTGCCTTCATTCCGCTCGATATCTAGCAATGCGCGGTGGAGGCGAGCCGTCTCGTGCACAAAGGGTGGAATGCCCTGGACTTCAAAAGCATCTTGGGCCGCGCGCATTTGCTTGGCGGGCGAAATGATGACCTGCAGCATGGACTCTCCTCTGCCAAAAAAGAAGTTGCGGTGGAATAATTCCTGTTTTGCCTGTTAAAAGGCGTGTTTGGGAACTATTTCACCGCAAGTTATGAAGGGCTGGCTGGGCTCGTTTTACGAGGGTTGGTTAGGCGCGCTCGATGAAGGCCTTGTAGCCGCGGTAGGCCTCGTAGATATCGGCCTTGTTGGCGACCTCCCACAGGGCGTGCATGGACAGGACGGCAACGCCGGAGTCGATGACGTTCATGCCGTACTTGGCCATGATGTAGGCGATGGTGCCGCCGCCACCTGCGTTGACGCGGCCGAGCTCGCAGGTCTGGAAGTCAACGCCCGCCTCGTCCATGATGTCGCGGATGAGGGCCACATACTCGGCATCTGCGTCGTTGGAACCGCCCTTGCCGCGGCTGCCCGTGTACTTGTTGAAGCACAGGCCGCGACCCATGAAGGCTGCGTTCTTGGTTTCGAACTTGCCGGCGTAGCCCGGGTCGAAGCCGGCGGACACGTCGGAGGAGAGCATGCGGCTGTGGGCGAGTGCACGGCGCAGGGCCAGCGGGCTATCCTCGCCGGCGAGCGTCATGATCTCGGCGACGGTGTTCTCGAAGAAGCGGCTCGTCATGCCGGTGGCACCCACGGAGCCGATCTCCTCCTTGTCGACGATGAGCGTGATGCTCGTGCGCTCGACGTTGGCGACGTCGATCTGGGCAAGCATGGAGGGGTAGGCGCAGACGCGGTCGTCGTGGCCATAGCCCAAGATCATGGAGCGGTCGAGACCCATGTCGCGGGCGGGGCCGGCGGGCACGACCTCGATCTCGGCAGAGAGGAAGTCCTCCTCCTCGACGTCGTACTGTTCCTTGAGGATGTCCAGGAACATCTGTTTGACGGGCTCCTTGGGGGCGTCCTTGTCGTCCTCGTCAAACTTGACGGGGCGACCGCCCACGATCACGTCGAGGATCTCGGCGTCGACGGCGTCCTTGGCGGGCTTGGACATCTGCTCGCTCGAGAGGTGGATCAGCAGGTCGGAGATGGTAAAGACCGGGTCGTCCGCCTTGTCGCCGATGTTGATGTCGACGGTGGTGCCGTCCTTTTTGCAGATGACGCCCACAAGCGCGAGCGGGGAGGCTACCCAGTGGTAGCTCTTGACGCCGCCGTAGTAGTGCGTGTCGAGGTAGGCCATGTCGCCGGCCTCGAAGGCGGGGTTTTGCTTGAGGTCCAGGCGCGGCGAGTCCACGTGGGCGCCCAGGATGTTAAAGCCCTGCTCGAGCGGGGCGGTGCCCAGGTTGACGAGCATGAGGTCCTTGCCGTGATTGGCGGCATACACCTTGTCGCCGGCCTTGAGCGCGCGGCCCTCGGCGATCACGGTCTCCAGATTGACGTAGCCCGCCTCCTCGGCCATCTTGATGCCGGTCTTGACGCACAGGCGCTCAGTCTTGTTCTCGCTCAAAAACTGCTTATAGCCGCGGCAAAGCTCCTCGAGCTCCTCGACTTGCTGTGGCGTGTACTTTTTCCATGCGCAGGGACGCTCCATGACGCAGGCTCCTTTCGGATCGATCGTGCTGGTTGATGTACCGTGAGCCATCGTATCACGCGCGGGCTCACGGTGGCGGGGGAGCTTGATGTGCGGTGGCCGCGGGGCAGGGAGCGTGTAAACTGGTGTGAGCAAACCGTGCCCAGCCCAAAGCGAGGTATTCAATATGTCTGACAAGCGCCGTACCTTTGCCGTTATCGACGGCAACTCGCTCATGCACCGCGCCTTCCACGCCGTGCCGCCGACCATGAACGCGCCGGACGGTCGCCCCACCAACGCGATCTTTGGCTTTCTGAACATGTTCCTCAAGATGATCGACGCCTTTAACCCCGACGGCGTGGTCGTGGCGTTTGATAAGGGCAAGCCTCGCGTGCGCATGGAGATGCTGCCGCAGTATAAGGCGCAGCGCCCGCCCATGGACCCCGACCTGCACGCGCAGTTCCCCATGATTAAGGAGCTGCTCGCTGCGCTCAACGTGCCGATTTTGCAGTCCGAGGGCTGGGAAGGCGACGATATCCTGGGCACCATGGCGCGCCTGGGCGAGGAAGCCGGCTGCGACATGCTGCTGGTGACCGGCGACCGCGACATGTATCAGCTTGTGACCGAGCACGTCAACGTGGTCTCGACCCGCAAGGGCCTGTCCGACGTGGCGATTATGACGCCCGAGAGCGTGGATGACCTGTATCACGGCATTACGCCGGCGCTCGTGCCCGATTTTTACGGTCTGAAGGGCGATACGTCCGACAACATTCCCGGCGTGCCGGGCATCGGCCCCAAAAAGGCGAGCGCGCTCATCGCGCAGTACGGCAGCCTGGACGAGGTCATTGCGCACGCTGACGAGGTCAAGGGCAAGATGGGCGAGAACCTGCGTGCACACATCGACGACGCGCTGCTGAGCCGTAAGGTGGCGACCATCCGCACCGATGCGCCCGTCGAGCTTGACTTTGACGCAACGTCCTTCCCGGCGTTTTCTGCCGACGAGGTGTCCGCGGCGCTGGGCACGCTCGGCATCACGGCCATGCAGAACCGTTTCCTCTCGCTGATTGGCGGCGAGGGTGGGGCTGCGGCCGCTGCCAGCGCGTTTGAGATGCCTGCCGTTTCGCGTGCCGCTGCCGGCGATGCCGAGGCGCTTGCCGCCGCTGCCGCCGAGATCGCTCGCGCGATTGATGCCGGCGAGTGGGTCGCCGCCGTGGTGGATGACGACAAGGAGGAGGGCGCGCTTTTTGGCCTAACGCGTACGCTGTGGCTGGCGACGTCCAAGGGGCTGTTTGCGCTCGA
>ENA-OQKK01000228-OQKK01000228.1-human-gut-metagenome-genome-assembly--contig:-NODE-228-length-18327-cov-4.571099_pt1 | contig 18327 bp, 24 predicted proteins | sample MGYA00242648_ERZ504797 | MGnify/ENA primary metagenome ERZ504797 (study PRJEB26092, sample SAMD00036412) | human gut metagenome | host: Homo sapiens | study: EMG produced TPA metagenomics assembly of... | reverse complement strand
GCGGAACAAAGAACAAATAGGAGGTACACATGACAGAAAAAGAAAACCAAATAGCTGTTGCTGCAACCGCAAAAAAGAAGACGGTCAGAGAAGGAATATAAGGATCTCATCAACAGACTTAGCCGTATAGAGGGGCAGATCCGTGGAATCAAGCGTATGCTGGATGAGGATTGCTACTGCCCTGACATCATCACACAGGTGGCGGCCGCAAATGCTGCGCTCAACAGCTTCAATAAAGTACTTTTGGCCAATCATATAAAGACGTGTGTGGCAGATGACATAAGAGCCGGCAAGGATGAGACAATAGATGAGCTTTTGAACACACTGCAGAAGCTTATGAAGTAGTATTATAAGAAGGCGGGTATAAAAATGAGTACAATAATCACAATATTAATAATAGCAATAATTGCCGCACTGGTGATTGTGGGCTTAAAGGAGACTATAAAGCATTCAAAGGGCGAAGGCGCCTGCTGTGGCGGTGGAGCCATGAAGGAGGACGAGGAAGCCACAGTACAGCTTACAGGCGAGATTGTCACGAGAGCAGATGTGCACATAGACGGAATGCACTGCATGAACTGCAAGAACTCAGTCACACGCTCACTTCAGAAGATGAGCGGAGTATCGGCAGATGTGGATTTAAAGCATGGCGTGGCACATGTTGAGGCAACCAGAGAGCTAAGCGATGAGGAAATCACATTTGCCATCGAAAGACTGGATTTCAAGGTGACAGGAATTGAGAGATTTTAGAAAAGGCTTCTGAATAGTTAGATTCGAATATTAGAAAGAAGGAAATACAGACAGTATGAAGCAATATACAGTTACAGGAATGAGCTGTGCGGCATGCTCTGCCAGAGTGGAAAAGGCGGTCTCTAAGGTTGATGGTGTGACGAGCTGCTCTGTCAGTCTTTTGACCAACTCGATGGGAGTCGAGGGAAGCGCGACAGATGCGCAGATAGTGGAGGCAGTAGAGCAGGCGGGCTATGGAGCGAGTCCCAAAGGCACAGCAACAGAATCAGAAAATGACAAAGCGAATAACAGCTTAGAGCAGCTAAAGGCAGCGCAGGATGCGCTTGTAGACAGGGAGACACCGAAGCTGCGCAACAGGCTTATAGCATCGCTCATATTCTTAGTTGTTCTTATGTATTTTTCCATGGGACATATGATGTGGGGCTGGCCGTTGCCTGAGTTTTTCAATGGAAACCATGTGGCTATGGGGCTTTTGCAGCTTCTGCTTACAGTGGCGGTAATGGTCATAAACCAGAAGTTTTTTATCAGTGGCTTTAAGGGCTTGATTCACGGTGCTCCCAACATGGATACGCTTGTTGCGCTTGGATCTGCGGCATCGTTTGGATACAGCGTGTATGCACTTTTTGCCATGACAGCTGCGCAGGTGAATGGCGATATGGATGCGGTCATGTCATATATGCATGAGTTTTATTTTGAATCCGCAGCCATGATTTTGGCACTGATTACTGTCGGAAAAATGCTTGAAGCGCACTCAAAGGGCAAAACAACAGACGCTTTAAAGAGCCTGATGCAGCTTGCCCCAAAGACAGCAACCGTTGTAAGGAATGGCGTGGAGCAGGAAATTTCTGTGGATGCAGTGAAAAAGGGCGATATTTTCGTGGTCAGACCGGGTGAAAATATCCCTGTGGACGGTGAAATAATAGATGGAACAACCGCTGTCAACGAATCGGCACTCACAGGAGAGAGCATCCCTGTGGATAAGCAGCCGAAAGATGCAGTAAGCGCTGCCACAGTGAACCAGTCAGGCTTTATAAAATGCCGCGCAACCAGAGTAGGCGAAGACACCACACTCTCACAGATTATACAGATGGTTTCTGATGCCGCAGCGACAAAGGCACCTATTGCAAAAATTGCTGACAGGGTATCGGGAGTATTTGTGCCGGCGGTTATTACAATTGCAATCATTACAATAATAGCATGGCTTATAGCCGGTGAGACCGTGGGCTTTGCGCTTGCCAGAGGCATTTCGGTGCTCGTGATAAGCTGTCCGTGTGCACTTGGACTGGCAACTCCTGTTGCGATAATGGTAGGAAACGGCAAGGGCGCAAAGAGCGGTATACTCTTCAAGACAGCAGCAAGCCTTGAGGCAAAAGGCCGCACACAGATTGTGGCTCTTGATAAGACAGGCACCATAACAAGCGGTGAGCCGAAGGTGACGGATATCGTGCCGGATGAGACATTTTTTGAGGAAATCGGCAAGCATGCCGGTGAGTGTCATCGTAAGGCAGACGATTTAACCCCGTACTCATCAACAGATAAAGCACTGTGGTCAAGGAAGCTTCTTGCAATAGCTGCATCAGTCGAGGCCAAGAGCGAGCATCCGCTTGCAAAAGCCATTATGGAGCGCGCTAAAACGGATGAAATCGCTGTTGCAGAGGTGACGGATTTTAGCGCTGTTGTAGGAAATGGTCTGACTGCAATACTTGCAGGCAAAATGATAAAAGCAGGAAATCTTGCTTTTGTCAGCAAATTTGTAAAAGTGTCAGATGATATGCGCGCGAAAGCTGTCGAATTTTCAAAGGAAGGAAAAACTCCTCTGTTCTTTGCCGCGGATGACAGGCTTTGCGGTATCATAGCCGTTGCAGATACAATAAAGGAGGACAGTCCGGAAGCTGTCAGACAGCTTAAAAATATGGGTATCAGAGTTGTTATGCTCACCGGTGACAACGAGCAGACTGCCAATGCCATTGGAAAGCAGGCGGGAGTGGATGAAGTCATCGCAGGTGTGCTTCCGGATGGTAAGGAGGCTGTCATAAGGAAGCTAAAAAAACAGGGCAGGGTAGCCATGGTTGGTGACGGAATCAATGATGCACCGGCGCTCACACGTGCGGATATTGGAATTGCAATCGGCGCGGGAAGTGATGTGGCAATAGATGCAGCGGATGTTGTCCTGATGAAGAGCCGCCTGATAGATGTACCAGCAGCAGTGCGGTTAAGCCGTGCTACATTGACAAATATACACGAAAATCTGTTCTGGGCATTTTTCTATAATGTAATAGGTATTCCACTTGCGGCCGGTTTGTGGTATCCTTTATTAGGATGGAAGCTCAATCCGATGTTTGGAGCGGCGGCGATGAGTCTGTCGAGCTTCTGCGTTGTTACCAATGCCCTGCGGCTGAATCTGTGCAGGGTGTATGATCCTAAGCATGACAGAAAAGCAACACCAGATAGAAAAACAAAACAAATAAACCAAATGAAAGTGAGGAAAAATCAATGACAAAGACAATGAATATCGAAGGAATGATGTGCGGCCACTGCGAGGCAAGAGTAAAGAAGGCACTCGAGGCGCTTGATGCAGTTAGTGAGGCAGCAGTAAGCCATGAGAGCGGAACTGCAGTAGTGACATTAAGCTCTGACATTTCCGATGAGAAATTAAAGGAGACTGTAGAGGCTGAGGACTACAAGGTTACATCAATTCAGTAATCAGTCAGACAGTATAACAATATGAAGAAATATATAGCATTGGTATTGGTTGCAGTGCTGGTGCTTGGGATTTTTACAGGATGTGGTAACAAGGGCAACAAGGAGACAGAATCACAGACGGATGAGAAAGCCACTGAGTCGGTGAATTCTGCAGAAAATAATACTGAGGACAGTACGCAAAGCAGTACAGAAATCAGTACAGAAAATCAGAATGTGGCTGACACAGAGCAGCTCACCACAGAAAACGGACAGGAGAGCTCAGTTCTTGCCTGTCCGTCAGTAAACGGTAAGCTGCATGTGGAGGGCAGCAAGCTCGTTGATCAAAATAACAACGAGGTGCAGCTTCGCGGAGTCAGCACACACGGTCTTGCGTGGTATCCACAGTATGTGACCAATGATTGCTTTGCCACGCTGAAAAGCTTTGGAGCAAATGTGGTAAGGCTCGCCATGTACACTTACGAAAGCGGTGGCTACTGCACAGATGGTGACAGGCAGCAGCTTGAGACACTTGTGCAAAACGGCGTGCAGTACGCACTAAACAACGACATGTATGTCATCATCGACTGGCATGTGCTAAACGAGGGCAATCCAAACCGCTACAGTGATGTGGCAAAGACATTTTTTGCCAAAATGGCACAGCAGTATGCCTCATACAACAACGTGATTTACGAGATTTGCAATGAGCCGTGCAAAGGTGCGACCTGGGGAGATGTGAAGTTTTATGCCAGCGAGGTCATTCCGTCAATCAGAAGCTACGACAAGGATGCAGTCATACTGATAGGCACACCTAATTGGAGCCAGGATGTGGATGAGGCAGTCAAGGACCCTGTCACAGGCTATGATAATATCATGTATACACTGCATTTCTATGCCGCAACCCACAAGGAGGACTTGCAAAACAAGCTAAAATCGGCGGCAGACGCCGGATTGCCGATATTTGTATCAGAGTTTGGCATCTGCAGCGCCGACGGAAACGGTCAGGTGGACATAGATTCCGCAAACAGCTGGATCAGCCTGCTTGACAGCTATGGCATCAGCTATGTGTGCTGGAATCTGTCCAATAAGGACGAAAAATCAGCGCTTCTAACACCTGCCTGCGATAAGACAAGCGGCTTTATCTATGAGGATTTAAGCGATGAGGGCAAGTGGCTGTACGGTGTGCTCACAAGTCATGTGACACAGGAAACATCCGGAACATGAAAATATCCGGAGGGAATATACACTCAGCCGGCATGCACATGAGGCAGATGCAGATACTTCTCTCTGGTGGCAAGTCCGCCGCGGATATGGCGCTCGGACTTGTTGATATCGAGAATGTGACGCGCTTTTGCGGCAAGCTCCGGGTCTATGCGAAGTAGCCTGTCAGCATCCGTGATATCCTTGTGCACAGTGGATTTACTGATGCCAAACTGCTTTGCAGCCTGACGCACCGTGGCATTGTTTTCAACTATGTAGTTGGCGATTTCCACCGCCCTTGTCTCAATATATGATTTCAAAAAATACTCCTGCATATTCTGTTGTTACAGTTTATGCGGGAGTATTTTTAATATTACACACAGGTTGTAATTCTATTTACGTTTTTCGTAATAAAAAAAATAAGAAAACGGTTTTTTAATAGTAATAATAATATCAATTTTCCGTATTGCATTGGTGCAAAAGTTGCGCTGCCTGATCATATTAAGCTCATTAAATATATTAAGTGTATTAAGCGTATGCGGATGCGATGAGCTCAATACATTTATCATATCCAAGCACAGAGCTGTTTAGCACCAGGTCATAATTTTTTCTGTTGCCCCACTCCTTATCGGTGAAGTAGCGGTAATTTACAGAGCGCTTCTTATCGACATCCTTTAGCAGCTTTTTGACCTCGTCATCGCTTTTTTGGTAGAGCTTTTTTATTCTTGCAGCCTTCTCAGGCTTATTTCCCTCTATAAAAACATTCAGCACATCATCCCTGTCAGAAAGAATGTAGTCTGCGCAACGTCCCACAATAACGCATGGCTCTTTTTGCGCAATATCCTTGATGAGCTTCTGCTGGATATTGAAAATCTGGTCGGAAAGAGAAACTCCTGTGATGTCGCGCCCAACAAATGCATATGAAAAAATACTTCCGGCAGGTGCATATTCGCCCTGGTTTGCGACAATCTGCTCAGAGATACCGAGCTCCTTTGCCACATGCTCAATTATTTTTTTATCGTAAAACTCAATGCCGCATTTTTGAGCAATCTGCTCGCCGATAAAGCGACCGCCACTGCCAAACTCGCGGCTTATAGTGATTATTTTAAAACTCATGATGAAACCTCCCAGCCTATAAAAGTGTTTATAACTCATTATAACGTAATTGCACATAAAATCAAAACATAAATTTAACAAAATCGCTTGCAGATAAGCACTCTGTAATCTATAATGACATAAGAAAACGTGTTGCTTTTACATAATCAATGAGATGGCAGCAGATAACATATGTTATGTTTTTGTTATTGTTTACACCACAGTGTGGCAAACAGCAATTACGTGACGTTTCAAAGATTGTAAAACAGCAGCATAGCGAATAAACAATTAGGAGGAAAACATGGATCAGGAAAAGGTCATAGTCATAGACTTTGGTGGTCAGTACAATCAGCTTGTTGCGCGCCGTGTCCGCGAGTGCAACGTGTACTGTGAGATTTACTCATACAAAATAGACATTGAGAAAATCAAAGAAATGAATCCAAAGGGTATCATCCTTACAGGAGGTCCAAACAGCTGTTATGAAGAGAATTCTCCATCATACCAGAAAGAGCTGTTTGAGCTGGGAATACCGGTGCTTGGCATCTGCTACGGTGCACAGCTTATGATGCATAAATTAGGCGGAAAGGTAATCACACCGGAGGTTGGAGAGTATGGAAAGACAGAAATCACATATTCTGCAAACGGCGTGATGTTCAAGGATCTGCCATCAGAATCAGTATGCTGGATGAGTCATTTCGACAGAATTGCAGAGGCTGCACCGGGCTTTGAGGTAGTTGCGCACACTGCAGACTGTCCAATAGCCGCAACACAGAATGTTGAGAAGAAATTATATGCAGTACAGTTCCATCCGGAGGTACTTCACACCAAGAACGGAACACAGATGATTTACAATTTCGTCCGTGGCGTATGTGGATGTGCAGGCACATGGAAGATGGATTCATTCGTCAAAAACACAATCGAAGAAATCAGAGAGCAGGTCGGTGATGGCAAAGTGCTCCTTGCACTTTCAGGTGGAGTAGACTCATCAGTGCTCGCAGCACTCCTTGCCAAGGCAATCGGCAAGCAGCTCACCTGCGTATTCGTAGACCACGGACTTCTCCGCAAGAACGAGGGCGATGAGGTAGAGGGCGTATTCGGCAAAGGAGGTTTGTTCGACATCAACTTTGTCCGCGTCAACGCACAGGAGCGCTACTACAGCAAGCTTGCAGGTGTCACAGAGCCTGAGCGCAAGCGTAAAATCATCGGTGAAGAATTCATCCGTGTATTCGAGGAAGAAGCTAAGAAAATCGGAAAGGTTGACTTCCTTGCGCAGGGAACCATCTATCCGGACGTAGTGGAGAGTGGACTCGGCGGAGAATCTGCAGTCATCAAATCACACCACAACGTAGGAGGTCTCCCAGAGCATGTCGATTTCAAGGATATCGTGGAGCCACTCAGAAACCTCTTCAAGGACGAGGTACGCAAGGTCGGACTGGAGCTTGGATTACCTGACTATCTCGTATTCCGTCAGCCATTCCCAGGCCCGGGCCTTGGAATCCGTATCATCGGCGAAGTCACAGCCGAAAAGGTACGCATTGTCCAGGATGCAGACTGGATTTACAGAAGCGAAGTGGAAAAGGCAGCAAAAGAGTACAAAGAGGCCCACGGCGAGGAACCATCATGGATGCCAAACCAGTACTTTGCAGCCCTTACCAACATGCGTTCAGTAGGTGTCATGGGTGATGAGAGAACATATGATTATGCCGTTGCAGTCCGTGCAGTCCGCACCGTGGACTTCATGACAGCCGAAGCAGCCGAGATACCGTTTGAGGTACTTCAGACAGTGATGAGCAGAATTATAAATGAGGTAAAGGGAGTCAATAGAGTATTCTACGATTTGACCAGTAAGCCACCGGGAACTATTGAGTTTGAATAATTTTTTAAAAAATAAAATATAGAAGGATTTATTTTTCAATAGTAAATGAAGAAGGCTCCAGAAGATTTTAAGAGATCTTCTGGGGCCGTTTATTTATGTGTGGTATACTGGAATATATCTATATGAAAATTTGATTCAAAGCCTTATCCAAGTAAGATATGGAAAATCAGATGCTAAACATATATTGCAGAAGGAGAACATTGAATGATAGATATATATACGGAGCGGAAAGATTCAAAAGACTGGATTTTTTACAATGACTTGTACTTCAACCTGAATACAGGAAATGAAGAAATGTCGCAAAAAGAAATTGATTTGATTCAACAAGTGGATGAGGCGAAGCTGACACCAGACAAGCATATAGAAACAAAATATGGCTTAGGTACGATCCGAAATTTGTCATCTGGCTGCAAGACATTGCTTAATATTGTAAAGCATCCTGATAAGGTGGTAAATGTTGAGGAATGTGGACCGAATGTTCTTAAAATAATTTTTACTATGGATAATATTAGGATTTATATGTCAAGACCAACGCTTTTTGATATTCCGGATGATGCCAAAATCAGATTTAATGATTCTGATATAGTTACCGGTGGCAGAGGATATAATGCTTGGTGGAGTAAGGAGTATCAAAGGAGAGAAGCAGATGATTTATAAGAATATAACATTTAAAGCAGCTCCATTTTCATATGATTTGACATTTGATGACAGGATTACTCTTGTTGGTGGAGATAGCGGTACAGGTAAAACAGTACTTTATGAAATGCTGGAAGATATAAGATTGACAGACGAATACAAGGCTATCAAGCTGTTTAATTATAAATCAGATGATTTTTTAGAAGCAATCAAACAGTGCAGAGATAGTTTTATTGTGATAGATAATGCAGATTGTATGATTAATGATGATGTCAGGAGATTCATTAATTTTGAGTTGTCTAATCAGTATATGCTTTTTCTACGAAATTGTGACGGACTCAATGTATCTGATAAGAGCTTTAAGGTGCTGAAGTTTGATAATAACAGGATAACGCTGGAAGAGGAGTTGTGATATGAGATATTTATTGACAGAGGATACCGGTGCTGGGCTTCACTTCTGGAAATTAGTTAACCAACTTTTCTTTAATGATGCACTTGTGGTCGAAAGTAAAGAAAGCAATCAGGGATTATTGGATGCAGTATTAGACTTGAATATTAAAGAGGATAATAAATACTATATTGCATTTGATTATGTGGTTGATAATCAGGACATTCGCAACAAGTATCGTATGTTGAAGTCAATAACAGATAAGTCAGATGGAAAGATTGTGATTCTGGATATGATTTGTTTTGAGTACCTGATTCTTGCATTTGACAAGCTGGTAGAATGGACAGGCACCGGAAAGACAGATAAAATAAAAATCCGTGAGAAGGTTTTGGGGGTAGTTGAGAATCACAGAATCGATTTATCAAGGATTGATGATGAGAAAACATTACAGTACATAGCAGGATTTAAGAGATACTCTACAGAGCGTGTGATGAAGTCATTGGTAGGTGAATTTACACAAAATGAAAAGTGGTCGGTGAAGGGAACGCTTATGGGCGAGTGTTGGTACAAAGATTGTTGTGTGTCAGAGCATACGGATAATCTTAGGTGTGGTAAGCCAGAGGTTGAAAGTGGGGATGAGAAGATGAGGATGCTGATACGGTCAGAGAAAGTACAAAGGCTAATGAGAGATATTACTTTGAAAGAATAGTTTAATAAGACTATATTTTTCATAATGCATAATAAATGATACATTAATAAGACAAATTTTTAGCAGAAGAGCAAAGGGGAATGTGAATGCAGGAAACAGTTGATGTTTTGAATAGAGGACAATTTATTGATATGTTATATCAGCTTGTCAACACTATGTCAGATTTAAAACAAGGAAAAATATTTTCAATTGATGGAACTTGGGGATATGGAAAAACTTATGTATTAGAAGAACTTGAGAGAAGATTATCTCCTGTTGTTAATGAGGATACCTATGATGATAAATTTTATGTTTTCATTATAATTGTTGGCAATATGATTATTATGAAGAACCTTCTGTTGCGATAATATCAGCAATGCTAGAAGCCTCTGAAAATTCACTAGAACATAGAATTAACAAAGTAGCAAAAGCAGGTTGGGAAACAGCGAAAGAAATATTGACAGAGGTAGCTGGAGAGTATAGTAAAAAATAAAATAGGTGTTAATATTGTAGAAATATTTCAAAGTGAAAAGACGGGCATTGAATAATCAAAAATTTAAATTTGATCAAATGTTTGCGTTTAAGAAAACTTTAGATGAAACTAGGGAAAAACTTAAACGAATGTCGGAAATAAAAACTGTTGTAATAGTTGTAGATGAACTAGACAGGTGTATGCCTGAATATGCAATTAAAGTTCTTGAAAGACTTCATCATTTATTTGAGGGTATCCCAAATACAATTGTTATTATGGCTGTTGACAGTAAACAACTTGAGAATTCCGTAAAAAAAATCTTTGGAAATGCAGTTGATACAGGTAGATATCTGAGAAAATTTATTAGCTTCAATTTGGAATTAGGCGTGGGAGAGCTTCAATCTAAATATGTAGAAAGATATAATTATTATTTTGAAAAATTTGAGGAAAGGGATGCGGCAGCAGAGGAGTTACAAACATTAGCTACTTTGTGCCAAATTGACATTCGAAATTTGAATAAGCTAATTGAAAAATTGGATATAATTCACACACTTGCATTTAAAGGGAAAATGTCAGAATCAGTTTTATGGTTTGAATTAATGTGGGGAATGATAAAATATAAAATATCGTTACCTGATAAAGAAGGAAAATATAGTGATAGGTCTGATGATTTGTATTGGCTACCTGAAATAGATCATGCGACCTATGGAGGGTTAGATAACTATCTTTCTAAAGATATAATTGAATATTTAAAAGAGAAAAAGAACATTGCTATGACACATACAAGAATAACAGGAATGAATAGTGAAGAAATAATGGTTTCGAATGATTTCAATGGAGAGGCATGGCATATATTAGATCAGCTTTTGGCACGTAAAAAACGCTATATATGAACCCTGTTAATCAAACAGTAGATATTGATGAATGTAAGAAGTTTATTGAGTTTGCAAAAATATTATGGTAGTCTAAAATTCAGTAGGTCCATATCTCAGAATAAAATTAGTTAATTTATATGTGGGTTATAAAGAAATAGAGTTGGCAGATTTGATAAAAAATCTTGAAAATATTATTCTGGCAATTTAGCTAAAGGAGCGGAATGAATTTGTTATTTAACTTGGCATATTGAATTATATGTCAGGTTAAAAGCCAAGTTAGATGTATAATTAGAATAATTCGACGCCTTTTTCAACGCATAAAAAGCGACGAAAAAAGCGATGAATTATTATATCAATCAAAAGAAAGTTAAAATTGATGTCAGATTAGTTCAAAACCATAATGAAGCTACATAAACTTAATTAAATTCATTCATAGCATCCACATATTCCTGTAATCCATTAGGTTTACAAGCCAATTCAGCATATAGCAGAGGACTTTCCTGTGCCAGCCGATATAGATACGCGATATCATCAGGTGTATCGAGCGAGACGGCTGAATTACATTTTTCACAACTGATAGTAAGAGGCGTGCCGGTATATGTATCATTGATGGCATTAACAATAACAGAATTTGTATCACGTTCATACATACCAAACAAGTAACAAGGGTTATTTTGTTTCATGGTGTTCTCATTCCCACAGATAATTGGCACCATCAAGCAGATCAATGATGGCTGTAAGCATATTGTTATAGTCGGTTTGCAGTTCCTTGATTTCATCGCTTGTAGGGAGATTGTTCAAAGCTTGATGTTCACAGCATTCGGTAAATGTTTTCTGCATTTTAAGTAATTGCAGATACAGAGCATTAATAGTCTGTACAAGATATCCGGATAGAGCAGTGCTTGAAGGTGTAGTAAATGCATTGATTCATAGAAATTATCTGGAGATAGGTAGTGAAGTCCATATAGATATGTTCGATCGATAGAATTGAAATATATTACACCCGGTGGAATGGTAAGTGGAATATCTCTTGAGGGGAAAAATCTATTGAAAATTCCGTCAAAGCGAAGAAATCCGATATTAGCTGATATATTCAGCCGTTTAAAATATATGGAGCGTAGAGGTAATGGATTTAAGAAGATATTGGCAGATTATGAGGGACAAGTAGAATTTGATGAGACCAAGATGCCAGTCTTTGATGCAGATAATGATGATTTTACATTGACTTTGTATAATCTGAATTATGGCACTAATTATGCAACACATGTGAATGAAAATGTCATAGAAAATGTCATAGAAATTTCGGAAGAAAAAATGAAGCAGTTAATGCCAGAGTATTCTAAGAAGAAGCTTACTAAAGCATGTGAGATCCTAAAAATGATTTCCGAAAATCCGAATATTTCTATTGATGAATTAAGAATAGCCTTAGATGTCACAGATAGAACAATTGCTAGATATATATCAGAATTAAAGGATAAAGGTATCATAGAACAAAAAGGTCCAGATAATGGTGGTAAATGGAAAATTAAGTAAGTGAATGACAGTAAATATGGCACTCAATGTGACACCCAAACTTTTATTCAAGAATATTCCGAAGTTAGTCTCAATGAAGTCTCACGAGATTTGAGACTGAGGAGGTTCAAAATCATGGACATAAGCAAAAGGAATTGGAAATTATTTCGAGAAAGATTATCAGGCAGGTTTATTAGGAAATAGATAAAATGTATGAGAAGAATGCACTAAATAATTTTAAAGATGTATTGGGAAAATATTGCGCAATTAATCAGTTTGTTGAATTGTACAAAAAGGTTGTTTTTTGGTTGAACATCAAAACGAGATACAGAAAAGGGATACATTTGTGAAGTTAGCAACAGAATATGCAGTAACTCTGACAAATTATGATGCAGATTCGATGGTTTGCGAAATATGCAGAAGTTATATTGTTAATGTTCATTTGTGTTTTGAAACATTTTTGAAAGATGTATGCTGGCAGATAAATAAATACGGAAAGAATGAATATAAACCGAGAATTCAAGAAGAGTCATATTTATCATGTGCAGTCAGAAATATTTGTGGTAATAACTTATCTGATGATATGAAACCTTTGTATGAGTTATGTGAATACTATCGACTAATAAGAAATACTTCGGTTCATGATTTATGTGAGGTTGATTCTCATGAAAAAGAATATCGTAAATTACAAAAGTATAATTTTAAGACCGAGGCTTAAATTTTCAAAGCTAGTAGCACCAAATAAATATGAAGAAATATCATTCGATGATTTTGTTATGTTTTCTAGATCTTGTGTTGAATTGGCAACATACATTTTTGAGAAAATGGCTTATGATTATACAAAAATAGCTTTGGATATTCCAGATAAGCAAATAAGTAAATGGCGGAAATATAGTAAAAACCGTCAAGAGAAAGCACTTTGCTCGTACATAAAGACCTTGTATAAGGTGGATGAAGAGTTCATAGAGCAAATACCAAAACTTATTAGCATGATTATTGACCCGATAGTCTAATGGTAGGGCGTCCCCCTTCATAAGTGCATTTGCAACAGTGCACTTATGAAGGGGAAAGATGTGGTTCGAATCCACATCGGGTCTTTTTATAGATATTACTAACGAAAACGCAGGAGAGAGGTGTTAATGATGGCGAGTTCTTATTATCAAAACTTAATTAAACGTGTTTTAGAAGCATCTACAACGGATAATTGGGAAATAGCAGTGCGGGAATGGGATATTGTTGATTGTGAAGAAGATGAGGAACATGCATCAGAATGTGTATGTGGAAAAGAGAATCTGAGATACTTATTTACGATTAGAAATAGAGAAACAGGTAGAAGTTTATACCCGATAGGATCTTCTTGTATAGAAAAATTTGAGCGAGATGATTTAGATTATGAAGTAGATGTTCAAATGGATATGTATCGTTTAGCGCATGCTATGGAAAGAGGGGAACGAATAGAATTAACTTCAAAGTACTTTTCGAAGAAATTACTATATGCATTGTATGAAGAAGGAGCATTTGCACCCAATAAATATAATAGGTATGATGGAACAAATGATTATCAGTTTATGTTGGATATGTTCAATAAAAGAAATAAGAGTGAGATTACAGAACAGCAGCATAGAAAGATAAGAGGTTTGATAGCATATTCCATCAAGCCATTTTTAAGAGAACGACTAAAATATAAGTGAAGTTTATATAAATAACAATAGAAACAAATAGTAATTTAGCAAAAGGCATGATTTATCAGATTTTTACTGACGATTGTAGCAGAAAGTAAAGTATACCTGAGCAGACAAGTTAAGAGAAATCTTGCAAAGGCAATTGATTTTATTCAGTACATAGAAATTGGTCGTGGTACTGCCCATTAGTACCACAAAATTTCTAGTTGCAGAAACATCGTCTGGAGATTATAATTTCCATAGGTTGACTTGCAAACCATCAGATTATTATTTTCTGAATAGTAAACAAACCTGCAAGCCACTAGAACTACACACAATAATGACAATATAGCAATGGTACTGGATTGGTACTAAAAATATGTGAAACGAAAAATAATGTATGGAAAAGGCATGAGTTATCAATACTAAATGGTATAGATAACTGTATTAAAATAACCTGAATCAAACCAGACTCTGCGAGTTTGAATAGACGATAAATTGTGGGAATCCGCTTAAATAGTGGGTTCCCATTTTTTGTGGTTGCAATTATTTTGCATTCACTCTTTTTAAGAATCTTAAGCCGGATATCATGACCGGCATCAATCACTCATTCGAGTAATTTTCACATATATAACTATCTACAAACATTTTCGGATTTTCGAAAATCATATGCCACATATCTTTTAAAAAAAGATAGAGAAAATTTAAGTAATCAGTTCTGACTCGTTCCAAATAGAAGGTGAAAGAGGAAGGTTTTTTACTTTGATTTAGTAAAGAGCTTTTTTCGACCCAAATGTATTATGAGGGATTTGAAAAAGCTGTTTGAAAGAATTTTCTTTTTATTCTAGTAATGCTCCTCTTACTGAACCAAATGAATTGTGAGAGGGAAAGATTCTAAAAAATTCGAAGTGGCTTACGGATTAGAGAAAAGATGTCCCACATAACTTATGAGAAAGCAAAGTAGGTGGGCGCATGGCTCAGAAAATGTATGTGGATGTAAACGAAATCATGAAAGATTGGGGGTGTTCCAGAGCAAAAGGATATCAGATTATTGCAGAACTTAATGCACAGCTTCTGAAGATGAATCCCCACTCCATAATTATACAAGGCAAGTGTAATAGAAAGTGGTATTTTGAAAACTGTTATGGTGCCTTGGATGATGAGGGCGAGGATGGTGGCTTGGATGAAGATAGTTAAATCGGAAGCATCGGGACAATTCTTCGTTGTAGGTATGGATGTGGCAAAGGATCAGAGACTAAATTTAACAGAACGAGGAATGTTGCTCACCTTGTTGTCGTTGCCGCCTGATTGGGATTTTACAGTGGAAGGAATGACCAAGATTCTTCCGGATGGGCGAGATCGCATAATATAAGGCTCAAATGCGTGAGCAGGAGATACAGAAACTGGAAACTCAGGAAAAAGAACTTAGGAGAACTCTTCGTAGTCTTCAGAGCCTTATTAAGCAGGCGGAAGAAAAGTTGGAAGAAGCAAAGAAAGAAGCTGCAAGCATTATTGAATCTGCAAAAGCAAAAGCAAATGAGTGGCTTGAAAAGATTAATATTCGACTCGGCTTGATTCCCAAAAAAGACCTTGAAGATAAGCGGCTAGAACTGGTTGGCTATTACAGAGCCTGTGAGCCTTATCTTACGAATGATATGAGGATTGCCATCAACAACGAAGATGTGAAAGGCTTTGGAGCGTTAGTAAGTCGACTGACAGCATCCAATTCTGATGGGACAGTCGCATGACGTGATCCGGGATGGGAAGAACTTTTTGATTTTGAAATCAAGTTTGGAGAATATCTTGAGATGAAGAATAAGAATGTTAAGACAGAGGATATACTTAAAGAATTAAATAACCCTGAATTACATAATAGGATGAAAAGAAGAGTATAACAAAACCAATAAAATCAACGGTTTGTAGAATAATTGTCCGATTTAAAAATGATTTCAGAAAGTGTTGAAAATGTACCGCAAAGGGAATATAATATAAACGTATGTTTTTATTATTTGGAGGTAAATATGAGTTTTGCAACAACTACTGAAATGGCTGAAAAATGGAGCATTTCTAGAAGAAGAATTACTCGTTTGTGTGGTGAAGGAAGAATAGAAGGTGCTGTTTTAAAGGGAAATACATGGTTAATCCCTGATAGTACAGAAAAACCAGATGATCCTCGCCGCATTAGAAGGAATATGCAAAATACATTTTACAATATAGTGTACTCAGTTAAAGAAAAAAAGTTTTCGACAATAGAGTTATTTGCAGGTGCTGGTGGGTTAGCATTAGGTGTGGAAGAAGCTGGCTTTAATACAATCGGATTGATTGAACTTGATAGAGATGCTTGCGATACATTAAAGAAGAATCGTCCCAATTGGAGAGTTATTTGTGACGATATAGCTAATATCTCTAAATTGGATTTAGAAGATTACTTTGGAATCAAGAAAGGTGAATTAGATTTACTGTCCGGTGGAGCACCATGTCAGGCATTTTCATATGCAGGTAAAAGATTGGGACTTGAAGATGCAAGAGGAACATTGTTTTATCACTATGCGATTTTTTTGGAAAAATTACAGCCAAAGATGTTTTTGTTTGAAAATGTTAGAGGACTGTTGACGCATGACCATGGAAAGACCTATCAGACCATGCTTGAAATTTTTGAGAATGCAGGATATGACATTCAAAAGCAGGTTTTGAATGCTTGGGACTATGGAGTTGCACAAAAGAGAGAACGTCTTATCACGATAGGTATTCGTAAGGATTTAAAGAAAAAATAACATTCGAATTCCCAGAGGCACATGACTATAAACCAGTGCTAAGAGATATCTTAGAAAATGTTCCAGAGAGTGTAGGTGTGCCATATGGAGAGAATAAGCGTAAGCTTTTTGAACTTGTACCTGCCGGTGGATATTGGAGAGATATAGACCCAGAATTGGCGAAAGCATACATGAAGAGTTGCTGGGACATGGAAGGTGGAAGAACTGGAATTTTAAGGCGGTTATCTATGGACGAGCCTTCATTAACGGTACTTACTTCACCATCACAGAAGCAAACTGAAAGGTGTCATCCCTTGGAGGCAAGGCCTTTCACTGTAAGAGAGAACGCAAGGTGTCAATCTTTCCCAGATAGTTGGGAGTTCTGTGGGAAGGTTATGTCACAATATAAGCAGGTAGGAAATGCAGTTCCGGTTAATCTTGGATATGAAGTAGCAAATATGATATATGAAGCATTGGAAGGAGCAGAGGACTAATGAGTTGGGAATTATCTTTTATTTCAGAGAAAGATTTTACTAATCATGTAAAAGATACGATTGATAAATACGGGGAGAAGCTGGAGTCGTTTGACATTGTACGTTTTAACAAGAACATTGTTGATCCGATTAAGATGATATTCGATAAAACTGTATATCAGACATCATGGGATGAAATCGTTGGAAATGAGATTTTTAGGCAAAGAGACAAATCTAACAATAATGACATCGGATATTTTCATCAGCGTATTTTTCAGTATATAAATAATTGCCATGTTCCTGATAACGGAACAGAAGGTGGTTGGGATGTTATATTTCAAGTGCCTGAAGGAATAACGCTTCCGGAAGGGGATATTGTTCATACTGTTTATGTAGAAATGAAAAATAAGCATAACACTATGAACTCTGCTGCAGCTGGCAAAACATATATTAAGATGCAGAGCCAGTTATTAGATGATGACGATTGCGCATGCTTTTTAGTTGAAGCGATCGCAAAGAAATCTCAGAACATTAAGTGGTCCACTACTGTTGATGGAAAGAGCGTTTCGCATAAAAAGATTCGTAGAGTAAGTTTAGATCAGTTTTATGCTCTTGTAACAGGACAGGAAGATGCCTTTTATAAGATGTGCATGGTTCTCCCAAAGGTTATTGAGAAGGTTGTCAATGAAGGTGGAGAAGATGTCAAAGTACCACATGATTCTGTAATGAGCGAACTTCGTAGAATTGCTAAGGAGATGAACACAGATGATGAAAACTTGGCAATGGCTCTAGCTGTGTACTTGCTTGGATTTAGTACATACAATGGGTTCTCGAAAGTCGCAGGCAATGTAGTTGATGATGTTGATGAAAATGCTTTGAAACGAATTTATGAGTATGCGAGGCGAATAGTAAAGAAGGATTAAATGGGGGATGTGCAATGGACGTAATAAACATAATTTCTATAATCGTTTCTCCGATTATAGCAGTGATAGTAGGACAGATTCTACAGAATAACAGCAAGAAACGTGCCGAAAAGTTGGAGATTTTTAAGACCCTTATGGTTAGTAGAGGGCTAGGGTGGTCTGTGGAAAGTGTTAGAGCGTTAAATGTTATTGAAGTAGTATTTGGTGATGATAAAAATGTTTTGAACCAATGGAAAATATACTATGACAGACTGTGTGTTGAAAATCCAAATGAAACAGAACTGGCGAAAATTAAGAGTGAGGGAGATAAATTACTTGAAGTGATTGCTAAGTCATTGGGATATAAAAT
>ENA-OQKK01000223-OQKK01000223.1-human-gut-metagenome-genome-assembly--contig:-NODE-223-length-18470-cov-3.052227_pt1 | contig 18470 bp, 21 predicted proteins | sample MGYA00242648_ERZ504797 | MGnify/ENA primary metagenome ERZ504797 (study PRJEB26092, sample SAMD00036412) | human gut metagenome | host: Homo sapiens | study: EMG produced TPA metagenomics assembly of... | reverse complement strand
TTCAGAAGGTTGCCGGACCAAATACAACATTTGTAGGACTTGAAAATTATAAGATCTTAACAAATGCAGTCTTTATTAAGAGTTTGAAAAACAGTATCTTCTATACGATCGTTACCTGTCTTTTAATGATTCCGATTCCGATGGTTCTTGCTGCAATGCTTAACAGCAAACATATGAGAGCCAAAGGAACATTTCGAAGCATTCTGTTTATTCCGGCACTGACTTCAGTTGTAGTTGCAGGCGTTGTTTTCAGACTGATGTTTGGTGAACTGGACGGTTCTTTATGAATCAGGTAGTTGGACTTTTTGGAATAAACCAATTGTATGGCTAAGAACACCGGCTACGGTCTGGTGTACAATGTTTTCCTGTGTCTGTGGAGATGGACGGTGTAAATATGATGTACTATTATCCGGACTTCAGCAGATACCAGCGGACTGTATGAATCTGCATCTATTGATGGAGCAACAAGTATGGAACAGCTCCGTTATATTTACAATTCCATTATTAAAACCAAATTGCTCTAATAACCTTTGATAAATACTTATTAATTTTATCGTAATCCTCCAAAGGAAGTCTGGCAGGAGTTACATCTTTTAGTTCTACACAATACTTCTCGTTTAATACTTCTTTTTCAGACACAGCCATTATATATGGGGTTGAATCTACAATAAAATATTCAGCACAGTATTCTATCCCTTCAATGTATTCTTCTACAAGTATTTCCTTATTTTTTGAATATAATAAACTTTCTTTATATGCCGCTTCAATATCTTTGCTATCGCGAACAATAACTACCCCTTTACTTGCACTTCGATCAGAGGGTTTAATCACTACAGGTGTTTTCCATGTTTCCATTGCATCATATATTTCAGATACCGATTTTGCCGTACAAAAATTAACACTGTTTAATCCCTCTTTGGTTAGCAATTCGCGAACTCTTATTTTATTTGAAAGAATTCTTGCCGTTTCTTCGCTAAAATAATTAAGATTAAAGTAATCACTCAGCATTCCATATGCTATTGTGGATGAATCTAAAAAAGAAATAATTCCTAAACAGTCATTTTCTATATATGCCTGCTTTGCTATTGAGAACATTTCATTTTCATCCCACTTATTGTCAATGGTGTACATTCTCTTTGCAAAAGGTAATAGAGATGAATTTGGCTCATCTACTACAATCAAATCAAATCCTGCTTCAATCATTGATTTTAATGCAAATTCTTTATGAAATCCTGATCTTAAGAACAAAATATTTTTTCTTTTCATAATTTGTATCCCCTATGTAAAATCCTCTTGAATTCTAGAGCTTACCACTCCATCTGAACCTACATATTTCCCCGAATAGTATTCTCGTTCTCCAAGAGTATCCCAAAATGCAAGTTTTCCTATTCTCATATATGGATATACTACCATTTCCTGAGCAACCATTATCTCTAATGTCCAATTAATAATTGCTCCCATATGTCCCAATGGTGCGCTAAACTGAATCCACATTCCACATGATGAAGTTGAAAAATTCGCTAATAAAGACTTTGCATAAATATTGCTTCCCATTTTTTCATATGTAGAGGCAAGATAAAACTTTCCTGGTTTTAAGATATAACCCTCTTCCGGAATTTTTATTTTTTTGTAAACTATCTCTTTTTAGTCATCTAAAATTACTTTGTCTGTCACTATCATATTCTATTATCTCATTGCCAATATGAAAGGCATATGAATTTGGATCAAGATTTTCTGCTGAAAATGGCTCTATTACAACATTTCCGTTTTTTACTTCTTTGTATATTTCGTTTCCTGTTAAAATCATTTTTTGTCCCAAACTATTCAAGTGTATTTAATATTTCGTATAATTTGTTTTTTGCAATATTTTTATCTTCCGCTGATGTGTTTATAACGAAATCTGCTGCGATTTTCTCTATTGCGTCAGTTGTTTTTGAATGTACAACCGTTTTTAAATCGTTTCGTTTTTTCAAGCGTTCTATCCTTAATTCTTCATCACATTCTATTTTTATAAAAATAAAACCATTTTTTTTCATTGAAGGATAATCTATTTTTGTATCCCTTAAATCATCATTAATAATGATTTCCGAATTACACTCTGACAATCTTTTATTAAAATTATCAATAAGACTATTCGGTTTTATTTCACGCAGATTTGTAGCAATTATCTCCAACAATTTTTGATTTTGTTCGTAAAAATCAATTTCAATTTCTGCAATATCATAAAATTCTTTCTGCAGCAAGTATAAAGGATATGCAAGTTTTAATACCTCCACTGTATTTCCTTTTCCTCATAATAGGCAATTGCATTTTTACATGTTGTACTTTTTCCCACTCCAGATTTTCCATAAAATACTATTCTTTTCATGTCTATCCTTTCAATTATGCTTCTATTGTTGCATGCAGTCTTTGTATATTTCACTTATCAACGAGTAATCTATTTTAGTAACCGATGAAGGCCAATTATTTAAATTACTATTATATGTAAAACAAATAGCACACATACTGCTTTCATTAGTGTTGATTGTATGACATCCGGATTTAACTGTCTCTGTCAAAATTTCGTCAGAAAATCCAGCACATATTTTTATTCCCTTTTCTGGAACCAAAAAATAGTCTCCCATAACCTTATTACGCGGTTTTATTATCTCTTTGATTATTTTATGCCCGGAAATTTCCAAATTAAGTAGCTTATTTAAAATTGAGTCTATATTTTGTTCATCACTCAAATATAAGGCACCAGTATCTGCTGGATGATAATATATTTTCGATTTGTTTTCTATAATTCTATTTCCATCCGCACAAAGCAAATTATTTCTTTTACAATACTCATTTATATAAAACTCATATTTGACTCCATAAACACCATGGTCTGATGTAACTATAATATTGTCTGAATCAGACATTTTATCAAGTATTGTTCCAAGGTGCTTATCCGCCAAGTTATATGCTTTTTTCAACAGCTTCCAGTAAAAGTTCTTTTTATCTCCTTCACTTCTTTCCCACCAGCCATAAAACTCATGGTTTGCCTCATCAACACAGGGCTGATAAGAAATAATTGAATCATAATTACCACTTTCAAATAAAAATTCGTTCGCTCTGGTAAAAAAAACTGCCACCTGTTCTAGTAATAAAAAATATATATCTTCTGCTCTGCCTGTTCCGCCAGCATAAAAAGGTTTTCCAAAATCTCCTCTTCTATACAATCTTCCATATGCACCTCCCATAAAAACTCCAACTTCATTTCTAAAGGAATCATTCATGTTAATCTTGGAAAGTTCATACTCCCATGCATCTGTGACAAGAGCAAAAACAGAATCGTTTTCATCTGTATAAGAAAACAGCTTAAACCCCGAATTCTCAGAAACCCAAAAATCATTGTCACTATTTGTATTGACTTTAATATTTTTATTAACATTACATGTTTTAGATTCGACGTTGATATATCGTATGTCACTCTTTTGCAGTAAAGAAAAAACAAAATCATGTTTACCAATTTTTATAGAAATATTTTCTTTAAGCAAATCATCTTCCTTTAATAAAATATATGAACTTAGCTTTTTTGAGAAACCATTTATTCCGTAAATATCATTCGTACTCTCTAAAGAATATGGTATCTGTGATAATGCTATTTTTTTCTTTCCAATATACTTTTGATGCCAGGCAACTTTATTGCCGATTTCTCTGTTTGCAAAGGTAGGATAATAACTAGTTTTATCCTCGTTTGAATTATAATTAGGAGTATGATATCCACCTATATCAAGTGTTTCAGAATCTTCTCCCGTAAATTGCATTGCCAGTGCACAGGGTGTCTGACTGTTAAATTTATTAAGTACAACGGGATAATACTTTCCCTTTTTCATAATTCTTCTTAAATTTGGAACGGCTCCTTCATCCATCATTTCCATAATGACATCGTACGAAGCACAATCCCAAATTGTCCAAAACGTTCTGGTCATTTATTCTCACTCACTAACTAATAATTTCGACATTTCCATTTACAAGCATTACTTCCCTACTTCTTTTAGCAATATCCTTAAATTCTTCCTTGCATACAACTGATGGTATCTTTGCTTCACGGATAAGTATTGAAAGGTGGCACAAAAGTGAACCTGACTCAAAAACAAAACCTGCCACATCATCAAATAATAGTGATAATATTGCATATGGTTTCTCCACAAAAACAATGGGTTTCTCTGCAAATTTTTTGATTTCTTTTATCATCTGATTCAGTTGTGGATTCTTAATCAATTTATCGTTTATGTCATGCACACTTACACCAGGACTCAAACTCATTTTCTTAAGAGCCTCTGTGTCTTTTAAATAGACAATTGGTCCTGAAACATTTCCTGGCATAATTATCTTATTGATGGTTGAAGATACTTCCATCCCACTGGTTTTATATTCCTCAGAATAATCAATGAAGAATGCTTTTCCATCGCAAATTACCCATTCAATCATTAATGATGTATTGTTTAGAAATTTTGTAAATCTTCTAATATCGTTCCACCAGTCTTCTTCCATAGCATCATCTTCGCGAACTTCAATACAATCACAGTTTGCAAGGCCTCTATTCATAGTAAATAGACCGTCTTTTGAATATTCAATATAAACATTTCCGTTCCCCATCAAATGAGAAATACACCCAATATCACCAGAAATGAATTCTCTGATAATCATAGTATGCAGAATGTCCTCATCATACCCACCAAATATGGTATTCAAATAATCCCAAAGTGTAGACTTTTCTATAATATTTTGTCTAATTGTTTCATCTACATCAATATCAAATTTCTCAAAATAATCACCCTGACATAATTCTTCAATTGCATTCCTGTTTTCCAATAATCCTTTGAGGTTAAAGTGAAGTACATATCCTTTTCCAGTGTTTATCTGATATTTTCGAGCCAACAAATATTTAGAACTTCTTTTAGAGGTATATCCTTCATAAACTTTTTGACATTCCATCAGCTTATTAGCATATTCAAGATTAGTATCAAAATATAACCTATCTACTTACAAAAATACTTTCTTTATTCTTGTTTATTTGCAAATACATCTGTGATTGCTCTGGCCTGTACAAAATATAATGTCTTCCCATCAAAGCACCATTCAGTATCTACTTCACAAGCGAGGATATCTTTACATTTCTCCACTACATCAATTACTTCATTTAATAAATTTACGATTTCTTTGATCCCTAGACTCTTTCCAAAAAACATTAGCTTCCTTTTCACCCGAAACCAATAATTCACCATGTCCTTCAACCCATTCGACCATTGGCAACCCCAGTGAAACTGAACTTGTACTAAATGCCACACCAGATATTTTACTATCAACCATTTCTTGAATTATTAAATTCAACTCAATCTTATCGCTATAATTTCCAGTCCTGATACGTGCAATAATAGACTTATAACTGTAATATGCCATTATTACATACTCCATTTTTTTCTACTATTTCATCAAATGATACTCCCAATGAAGTTTCATATATTCCTGCAAAACTGTTTTTATTTCCATCTTCGTGAGATGCTGAAGATCTGACCGCAAATCTTTTCTTGCCACAATCCTCAAATTTATTCATAACAGCAAAAAGAATTTTCCCTTTTCCTTCATCACTGAATTTAAATCCCGCAATCATATTTTCAATTTTCGGATAGGTCTCCAACAAGTAACAGCCCGAAGTAGATTCAATATCTTTAAAATAATTATGAAAAGTTTCTTTATCATCTTTAAGATACTTTTCTATTTCTGTTTCAACAAAATCTGATGTAACACAAATCGCATAAGGAACCCGAATTCCATGTTTACTTAAAATAGCCAAATTAGAAAATTTGTTTCCTAAATTCTGTGTCTTTTCATCATCTATTCCTACTATGTATGTTTTTTTATTCATAATTCTTTTCCTCTACGTTTCCATATCATTATTTAAAAATAATATTATTGCACTCTGAACTCCTTCCAGAGCGGCCTTAAAATCATATCCAACAAAAAGGTCACTATCTAAAACTGTCTCTGATATTTCATATCCTCTATGAAAGGGTGGACAAGGATTAATCATTACACCTTTTTTCATGTACTTCACTTTCTCATCATTGATAATAAAATCTTGATATATTATTCTTTGTTCTTTTCCTAATGAATCCGTTAATATAATGTCTGCATCTTTGAATGCCTCATAGCACTCATAATTTACAGTAGCACCTTCTATCTCATCTCCATGTTTACATACCTGAACAAAAGAATATCCCAATATGACTGATGCCTCATAATAAGAATTTCCAATATTACCCGCGGGTCCAACAAATACAAACTTACTGTTCTTTATATCAATATTTCTTTTTCTTAAAGCATATAAATCTGCTAAAATCTCACATGGGTGAGAGGATTTTGACATCGCATTTATATAAAATGATTTTATGTTTTGTGCCAACTCCTCTTGCAATAAATCATTTCCATGGCGAACTACCATTCCATCCACCCAATTGTTCATATATCCTGCAACATCCTTCATTGGTTCCTCTTTATCAAGGGCGTTAGACGGAAACATTATAAAGTCACCACCCAGTTTTTTTACTGCTGTTTCAAAAGTTGTAAGCGTTCTGACACTTGTATCTGGAAAAAACATTGCAATTTTTTTTCCTTTTAACGACTCTTTATAACTTTCAATATTATCTGCAATGTCAAATATTTTATTTACATCAGACTCTGTTAAATCTCTAATTTTTAATAAACATTTCATCAAATAATCCCTCCCCCTATATTGCTCAAATTACCAGTTACATCATAACCAATTACATTTTTCAGGTGTTTTGAAATATTAAAAATATTCTCTTTCCTATCATAATCTGGAACAACAATACTTTGCCAATTCCGAGTCTCATAATCCTCTTTAAATTCCAAATTTCTGCAAAATATGTCCTTAACATCTGTTATTTTTTTAATTACTGTTTCACAAGAATCAAAAATGATATTTGGGAAAAAAAAACCACCCAGTTCTATCTGTCCTTTATAAGGACACATATTTTTCTGTTTGTAAAAAACTTCAAAATCGAATAAAATCTTATCTGTATTTTTCAAACCATCAATTATTTCTGGGGCTATTTGAACCAAACTTTCATATCTTTTAATCGTTCCAACCCCTAAATTGGGATAGTCAGGCCATCCATGGATTAGTAGTTTATCCTTTTCAAAAGAAAAAACCACTTTATCTCCAGACATAAATCTATAGTTATGTTTGTTGACTAATTCAAGAAGAGTTGTGGTTTTTCCAGCACCACCATTTCCACAAATAATATATGCCATACCGTTTTTTTCAACAGCAGATGCATGTAAGTACACTTTCCCTCTGTTCACCTGATCTTTTGATACTATATCTCTTATCAATTCGATAACTGCAACCTCAGATTCTTCACTCATGAAAACATAGGCATAATTTCCATAAATTGCAACAGCATTATCAATTTCATCGTATAAAAACAATTTATAGTTATCGTAAATGACCTCATTCGCTGCCAGCTTAAACTTAGATGTTTTACTATTTCTGATAACAAAATGTGTCCTATCCAACTCCTTACATCCCGGAAAGTATTTCTCTAACTCTCCATAATCCAAAAAAACTATGTTTGCAATTGCATCCTCCAGTTCATTGTCAGAGGCATTTTCTATGATAAAATGTGTATCAAAAAAATGTTTTGATTCTTAATAAGCTGTTTGTTTTCAAGCAATCATATACAACAATATTTGATTCCAAATATCTCCAAAAACTTTTTCTAATTGCCTTATCGCTAATAATATTATTATTTAAAATCACTTCTCTTCTCCTCACAGGCATCTAATAAAAATGATAATTTAGAATAAAATGTCTCTTCATACTCAACCCCATGGCATGTTAAGTATTCATTTACAATTTTTTTTAACTTCAACTGTTCCTCTGGATATTCATCATTCGCACATAATGAGCGGGTTCTTAAATACTCAATTTCACACTGTTTTAAAATCTGTGGTTTACCTTCAATTGTAATGTAATCAAAGAATACTCCAAACACATTTCCAGTATTAATGTTTTCCATATCAATGTCATATCTTATACGTCTAAATGGTGGAAGTTCAACACACGTAACATTAAACTTATTCTCGATAAACTCTTTAAAAGAGCCATCAATTATCTCATCTTTATAATGTAATTCTGTTCTCGCAAGAGAATCTTCTTTATAGATTTTTCTTTTCAATAAGTATTTTCCGTTTGTCTGTGGAATAACTGATATATATCCTTCTCCCTCACCGTATACATAAAACATGTAATTCATATAATCCCATTTCTGCAGAACATCACCATATTCGCATACATACTCTGGAATTTTTCCACCTAACAAATCTGTATAAAAGCTATTTGCAATTACCCATGGATCAGTATCATTTAAGATATTATATTTGTACTCAATTTCTATTCCCGACTGCATTTTTTCTGTAATAGCACTGATAGTTATCTAAAAAATATATGGTTTTTGTGCATGAAACTCTACTGCTTTTTATATATATCTGTGCACAATCATTTATATCAGCAACTTCCCCAGTTTTAATATAAACAATATCCTGCTCTGTATATCTTAACTGACTTCTTACTGTTGTTTTATTTCCATCTATACTAACAAAAATTAGTGGAGCATAATCTTTTTTATCCCTCCAAAAATACTTTCAAGTTTTGAAAAGGTAAGTAAATCCCAGTAAGATACCTTTTCCTTAATTTTTTCTTTTACGTCAGTATCAATAATTTTTTAAATCTGCAACTAAATCATGCCTTTTTTTATCTAATACAACGGTATTGCAATCAGCTGGGAATAAAACTTCTGGCATTTCAAAAATTGCACCCACCTGTTTTTTTCCGCCTGGAATATTGTCAATATCGTGAATGCTTCCAATTAATACATAATCTTTTCTCATAGTTGGTTTCCTTATCTTATAATTAAAAATCTTTAAATATCTGTGTTACCTGTGGTCCTTTAGAATTTTGATATTTTCCGGAATACAATGAAATTTCACCCTTTGGTTTCCAGAACATTACCTGACCAATATTCATTCCTGGATAAAGTTTCACCCGGTTAATCGAATACAATTGCATTGTAATCTGTCCTTTAAATCCAATATCTAATAATGTTGCTGATAAATTGATAAAAACACCTAATCGAGCTACCGATGATCTTGCATTGTAAGTTGGAGCATAGAAGTCGCTTCCTATCTCCTCTATTGTATTTGCAAGATATAGTTTATAAGGCTCAATTATAAATCCTTCATCACCCATAACAATGGTTTCCATCTCCTGTGGTTTTTTAGGATCCAGCAACTTATTTTTATACGTCTTTAAAACCCTGTCTAATCTAAAGTTATAGCTATTTGGATTTACATTTTCCTCCAGAAATGGATTTAGCATAATTCTACCATTTTGACATTCTTCCCTTATGGCGCTTCCTGTTAAAATCATTTTAAGACCTCTCTTTTGCGTTATTTCTCCTTATAATAAATATATAAAGTGCACCTATTATACATAAAAAACCTAAACTCAACCAACTGATTTTCAGACTGAGTCTCAATATAAAAAAACTATTAATCATTGGAGCTAGTGATGATATTATATTTTGCATAGAATCATAAATACTTACTGTTCTGGCAAAATAATCTTTTTCTACTTTCTCTGCAATATAAACCAATTCATTTATTCCGAACAAAACTTCTCCTAGGCTCCATAGAATTGTTGACAAAACAATTTCAACAACATTCAGTTCTATGTAATACATACAAAATCCTACAAGAAACAATCCAAAGGATATTTGAATACATTTTAATGGTTCTATTTTCTTAGAAAACTTTTTCATAATAGGAGTTGCTACAATTACAGTAATGCAATTTGTCAAAAGGACTATACTATAGACACTCTCGGAGTTCGTGACAAAAATATTGTCAAGCTCCAAAGGAATTGCATATGAATACTGGGAATATATGTACATAAAAAGACTCGTCACAAAAATGTATCCCTGTAGACGTTTCTGAGTCATATATCCCCAAACGCCTTTTCTATTTTGTTTTTTATCTAATTTTTTTTTCATATTTTTCCGGTAATTTAAATTTGATAAGAAAATTATTAGACCACTTAAAATCCTTGTAATACCATCAATAGTGAATACCAAATAAGCAGATATATTAAATAAATAACCACTGCAAATTGCCGCTATTGCCATACCAATATTAGTTGTCATATAGGTTTGGGCAAATATTTCTTTTTTATTATTTTTATTTGTTAAAGCATCCATTATTTTTACACTAGAGGGCGATGCAACACCTGAAAAAAACTTTGACAAACAAAGCAGGATAATAACAATATACTTCCTATCAATCAAGAAATCACACGCTATCATTAAAGAACCACATACCATCGGAAATAAGGCTGCAATTCTCTTGTAATTAAACCAATCGCCGACGATTCCACCTAACAAATATCCAGGGATTTTCATCATGTTTATAATCATAATATACACCCCGATATAGGCTTCTTGTATTAATAAGGTCTTTAGTAATAAATATGTTAACAAGGGAAATGTTAAATTCCCCGCCGTATTAACAAATTTCGACATGTTATATAAAACAACGTTTTTTTGTAATTTAGTTTTTCTCTTCATAAAAAACATCCATCTTAATTATTTGTAATTCCATTTCACATGACAAAACCCCCATTAACCAATAATTATGGCAGACAATATCATTATTCTGTGTTATTTTAAACTCAATCGTTTTTTCTTCAAAACTGCTCGAGTTTAATTTTAAGTTTTTCAGGCAAATAATTAACTCCCTCTGCCTCTCCATTTACCATTGCAATTGAAACAACTCCACTTAAACGACTATCCGAATTATTTTTCACCTTTAAATAAACAGTATTTTCACCATCTTTTTTAAATTGTTTTGTATCACATTGAAACTTAGCACTAAACCTAACATTTATCGGTCTGTCTTCAATGTTTCCACATTTATTGCAAAATGTATGTACTCTCAAAGCTCGGTTAATAGTATCCTCAATATATGAATCCAATAACGTTCCTCCGCAATATGGGCACATTCTGTCATTGAGTGCTCTGTCCCTATTATGAAATCCTAATGACATACATAATTCATCAAATGACCACCCCTTTTTGTGGATTTTTTTCCATAATGAAGTATTAAGCTGTTCATCAATTTGATTAACTCGCTTTACCAATTTTTCATATTTTTTATATACCAGATTTCCTATATCGCTAATATTTGGCATAAGTCTGTTTTTATTTAAATAAAAATTCTTAATACATTTTACACTTTCCTCATAAAATCGTTTATCCTTAGGCTCCATTACTCCAAGCTCATAAATATAAGCAATTTCATTTATGCCGCTTTCATTCACATACTCAATATCCTTTATGGATAAAAAATAATCTCCCTCATCTAATATTCCTTTTGTAAACACAGCAATTGTAGTTTCTGCCTCATTGTCCTCTTCATAAATATGGGCAAACAATGTTTGACCTATACTATTTCTAACAACAACTTCTTTTTTCAAAGAAATAAAATCATGAAATATTCTTTTATTAACCTTAATTAAAATTAACGGAGTCTTGTTTTTTATATTAAATTGTTTTTTTTCAATTGAATCTTTATAATCAACGTAAACTATCTGCTCTTTATGTTTTGACTTTACTTGATGTCTTGGATCCCCAATAAGAATAAAGCTATTTTTGTTTCCAATCTTATATGAGGAATATAAATTGTTAATAAGCTTTACCACTTCACCCATTCTTTTTCCAGCGGTAACTAATGCACAATAATAATGGATTATTGCCTCACATTCATTGCAAAGAAAAGGGCTACTCATATAAGAAACCGCCATTTCCTGCATAAAAGTATATAAAACACTATATTCAAAACCGAAAACTGGATTTACCATATTTCCAGAATTACATGCACCAACAAACAGATTAGAAGCATTTACATCTGATATCTTTAAAATGTCAACATTTTCTTTAAAACATTTCCCACCATTATTGCAAGCAGGCGTACATTTAGCATCGCTACATTTATCGCCACCACATAGCACACCTTTTGTTATCCATAATAATTCGTCTCTTCCATGACCGGTAAATGCCAATACTTCAGTTTTATTCGCAATACTTTTAACTAATTGTTCCTTATTTGCCTTCGCATATGGCAGATAAAAATAATTATCATCGTTATAAAGCTCTTCTCTTTTCTTATCCGTTCTATCCACTTCAATAACTTTGCTAAGAGGCTCCCTATAGCTCAAAATATTTTTATTAATAAAATACAATAAGTCATTGGAATTGTTTCCCCAGATAACTCCATATCTAAGTATTTCATTATTTAAAAACATAATATTCTCAATTGTTTCAAGATTACTATGATCTGTTATTATACAAATTTCTTTATCCTTATTATCTGAATCCAAGACAAATTCTTTAAATTCATCAATAAACATTTTTTTTTTGTGTTCTACTGGTAACTATTGCATAATACTCTGCAATCGTGACAAAATCCACATCATCACTAATAACTATAATTATTCCCTTATCCTGATAATTTGCTTTTTCTATTTCACTTTTAACAAAAAAATTGCAACTGTTTTTTTCTATAAACCGCTTAATTCTTGATGTTTCAGTTGCATATATGCAATTTACATTCAAAATATTATCTATTTTTTTAATTCTTTTACTTCATTTATTTATGAACCCTAATATCTAACATTTTAACATATTACCCCTTTATCACTTTACTCTGTTGATGCCGTATGCAAAACAAAATAACATATATCATTTTCATTGTCAACCAAGAAATCTTCTTTCTTGCGAAAAAATCTATTTATATTCTTCATCGCATCAGTCCCGTCTTTGAGATTTAGCACCAGTATTTTTTTGATTCCAAACCTTGCATAAAGTCTTTCCAGCCAGCATAAATGCTGGCTTTTTTTATTTTTCTAAAAACTTGACAAAAAAATTATTTTCCCCTGCATTCATGGTGCTATGGTGTTATAATATAAGAGGTGATTTATGGCTTATTTACTTAAAAAAACAAATAACAAAAAAGGTACATATCTTCAGATTTATGAAAGTTTCTACGATCCAAAACGTCGTCAGACTGCTCATAAATCATACAAACCTATCGGTTACGTTCATGAATTAATTGAAAAAGGTATTGACGATCCGATTGAATATTATAAGGACGAAGTTTCTGAATTAAATTAAGAAATTTCATGCTGAAAAAAATGAAAAAAAAGTACAAAAAATAGCAGACAAAACTCCGGAAAAATTTGAGGCATCATCAGAATGTGTGAGCAGGTAGCTGCCTCTGGCAACATACTTATCCTTCATTCTGCTTGACTACTTTTCATCTGGTATATAAATCAGGGGCAAGGGTTTCCACGGAGTGGTGCATGCACCCTTGCGGCTGATTTATATACCGGATATCCTAGCCCAAGCAGAAGAAGGAAGACCATTCATCCTTTTCCCATGGCAGTTGAACCTTTATGTCGGAACACCTTAGCATTATCATTGCCATCATGTTATCTATGTTTCGAAATCCATAAGCCATTCGTATTGATAGCTTTATCTTGTTGTTTATTGCCTCAATCCTTGCATTGGTTAATCCGTACTCTATTGTATTCAGTATTGATTGCTTATGCCGGTTTATCTTTTTTGTAGTTCAACAAATGCAGGTATTCTACAATGCCTTGCCCATTTAAACCAAGCATCAAGGGCCTCCTTCGCATCTTCTACGGTGTCGTTATAGAAAACCAGGCGTAAGGCTTCCTTGAGTTTGTATGCACGATACAATCGTGGATCTGTTTTTGCTATCCACTCAACCTTAGCTTGTTGGTTAGGAGTGAGATTTGAAGGGGCTTTACCCAATGCCATTTTAGAATTTTTGAGTTCTGTGGCCGTGGTATCTTTTGATGGAGTGCCCTTCTTGGGACGACTTCTTTTGGGCTGCCTTTGCTTCTCGCCAAGCATCTACTCGAACCGAATCAAGAGAATCCATTGCCCATTCAACAACATGGAATGGATCCACACAACGGTTAGCATTTGGGCAGTATGCTTTTATACATTCATCAATCCATTTAGCACCATCACCAGATACCAGCTGAATGTTGTTTCTCTGTTCTGGTGTAAACAGCTTAAAGAACTGCTCAAAAATAGTTTTCCCATGCCCCTTGGCAACCCAGATGACATTGCCCGTATCATGATTAACGACTGTTGTGATGTATTTATGTCCCTTGCGATAGCTTGTTTCATCAACACCAATACGAACAAGGTTATCAAATCTTGCATTTGGATTAATATCAAGGTCTTTCTCAACACGTTCGATGATAGGACCTACTGTATTCCATGAAATTCTCATGAATGCAGCAACTGCTACACGTAGAACAATTAACAGCCATCCAAGCAGTCTGTTCCTCGAATTTACGTGTAAAGCGAGAACCATGTCTAGCCCAAGGGAAGCGGCATGTAACGACACCATGCTCCTTACAATTGACTTCTGCCAAGACGGGTCCAACCAGAATAACTTTATGTCCTGCCCAATCGCAGGCTCTCCAGGTTCTGGCACCTTCATTACCATTGTCATAGAACTTTGATTTCTTTCCACAAATGCCACATCGACACTGCTCGCCTTTGGTGGCATGCACCTCAATCATGATAGAGTATCTGCGAGCATAGTAACTTTATCAATACAAGTATGCTTGACATTTAGGATAGTTTTGATACAATTTTTATTGAGCATATGGTGACTCTTTCCTTTACAATTTTTTCTGGACAAAAAAATTATAATAGAGTCCATATGCTTTTTCAAATTTTATGCGGATTTGAGCCGATTTTCTATACCACACATCCTAATGAAGAGCCAAAAATTTCTGGGTTATTTTCCTGCAAAAAATATCAATGACAGTCTTTCTGTAAAAAAATATATTGACCTTATGCAGACTTCTACAGACTTCAGATTCAATATTTATGAAATGATATCAGCACTGGTTTACTCACGGCTTGTGTGACCGTGTTCAAAATCCAAAACCTTTGATGAAGTAATTCCGAAGCTTTATGAAAAATATGATTTTTCTTTAAATCAGCTCTATCGTGGTCTCGAATATATTGGATCCAAATACGAAAAAATAATTGAAATTTATAACCATCAGATTCATCAGAAGTATGGCTTCGATACATCCCATACTTATTTCGACTGCACTAATTTTTACTTTGAAATTGACAAAGAAGATGACTTGAGAAAGAAAGGACCTTCCAAGGAGAACCGTAAGAATCCGATTGTTGGATTAGGACTTCTTTTGGATGCAGACCAAATTCCGATAGGCATGAAACTTTTTCCCGGAAATGAAAGTGAAAAGCCGGTGATACGCAAGGCCATTGATGATCTCAAGCACAGAAATTCCGTAACCGGCAGAACTATCCGGATTGCTGACAAAGGGCTCTACTGCGCTGAAAACATACCCCATGCACTCAGGGAAGGGGACGGCTACATATTTTCAAAATCCGTAAAGCAGCTTCCTGAAACAGAAAAGACCTGGGTGCTGCTTGAAAATGACTACAAAGACATACCGGATAAAAATGGCAAAGTAAAATACCGCATAAAAGAGTGTGTGGACGATTTTCCTTATACCATAACAGATCCGTCAACCGGAAGAAAAACTACAGTTAAACTCAGGGAAAAACGTGTTGTAAGCTTTAATCCAAAACTTGCGCAGAAACAGATTTTTGAAATAAACAGGGAAGTCGAAAAAGCCAAATTGTTAAAAGCCTCACAGGCAAAAAATCAGAGTATGGAGACTACGCCAAATATGTTACTTTTTCCTCTACTGACAAAAACGGAAATGAGAAAGACGGAAAGGTAAAAGTAACAATAAACCAGAAACTCATTGACAAATCAATTGAATTAGCCGGATACGACATGCTGGTAACATCAGAGATATCACTGAGCCAGGAAACGATTTATGAAGCATATCACAATTTATGGAGAATTGAAGAATCTTTCAGAATCATGAAAAGCCAGCTTGATGCAAGACCGGTTTATCTTGAGAAAAAAGAAACTATTACCAGTCATTTTCTTATCTGTTATATCGCTGTTTTGCTGACAAGAATTTTTCAATTTAAAATACTAAAAAACTCCTACTCGTCTGAGTCATTGTTTGAGTTCATGCATGGGTTTAAAAATGCAGAAATCTCATCAAAAAAATATATAAATCTAACTCGCGATACTTCGTTTATAAATGGCCTGGCAGAATTGACAAATCTGCATCTGACAAACTATTTTTTATCTGAAAGCGATATTAAAAAAATGCTAAGTCATCGGTTTTAAACCGGTGGCTTAGCACCATTTTTTCACTTCAACTCTCAAAGTCAGGTTGTATTATGATAACTCTTTTATAAGACATGCGCAAGCACTTTTTTCATTTAAAGCGTTAAAGTTTATTTCTAATTGTAATTTTTATAAAATTTTGATATGATTGAATTATCAAAATGTATTTATAAAAGGGGGATTTATGCCAGAATTATAAGGAGAATTACAATGTTTGAAGTCAATGGTATAGCTTACGCAAGTGAAAAATCAAATAAGATTTCTATAACAGATGCAAAAGTTACAGATCATTTAATGATGATTGTGACATTTTTCAGGCGGTGAAAAAAAGAGTGTTTGATGCATCCGTTTTTAACAGGTAGTGCATTTAAACCACTTGAAGATGATGCTATATTTTCAAATTTTAAAATTATGCATGGCGTCATTACATGGATGAATGATGAAATAGATTGTGCTCCAGAATATATCTATGAGCATAGCTTCGAATATGAGGATAATACTTCTCCTATTGCCATGTAAGCTTCGATATTTCACATGTCATATGAGGAAAATAGAGTATCGCTACTCTCTTTTCCTCATCTTTATATATTCTCTGAAAACCGGTCTGATTGGATCAGAAATATCCTCCGGAATATCATCCACATCAAAAAACTTAAGCTCCTCGACTTCCTCCTCCTGGCGCTTTATAGTGCCGTGATATTTGCGGCATATGTATATGATCTCCACATTATAGACTTCATCGCCGTTCGGATAGATGTAGTGTGTTTCCTCGCCTGAATTGATATAAAACAGCTCCATCTCGTCTGCAACAAGCCCCATCTCCTCAAAAAGTTCTCTTTTTGCAGCCTCCTCGACAGTCTCTCCAAGCTCTATAGAACCGCCTGCATATCCCCACTGGTGATTGTCTGTGCGCTTTTCGAGAAGCACCTGTCCGTTTTCATTTTCAACGATGATGCTCGCTCCCGCCTGCAGTAAAGGGGCATGTCCGACCACCTTTCTAAGATCCATTATATAATTGCTCATGTTGTGTCCTTTCTTATTTTGCCACAAAAAATCCGCTGTACTATAATACCTATAGTATAGCGGATTCCAAATTTGTTTTCCATATAAAGCACATAAAATTTATCAGCTCACAGCCCTGTATTCCTCAAGCGCTTCCTTTGCCCTTGGCGTAAGCCTGCGTGGAACCGAAATCTCAACAGTCACATACTGGTCTCCCTTTACTGAAGGATTCTTCATGCTCGAAATACCCTTGCCCTTGAGACGTATCTTGCTGCCGCCCTGTGTACCTGCCTTGATGCTGCACTCCACATCTCCATAAAGAGTATGCACCCTCGCCTTACCACCGAGAGCCGCTGTCGTAAACGGAACACGGATTGTACTGTATACATTCTGTCCCTTCCGCTCAAACTCACTGCTCGGTGTCACATTTACGTTGAGAAGCACATCTCCGGCTGCACCACCGTTTCTGCCCGGATTGCCCTGTCCTTTAAGTCTGACTGTCTTGCCAGACTCGATTCCTGCCGGAATATGGATGGACAGATTAGAAACCTTGCCTGTGGTCGGATCCTGTAACGAAATAGATTTCTCGCATCCAAAAACAGCCTCGTCAAATGAAATCGTAAGGTCAGCCATAACATCAGAACCCTTGCGACCGGCTGAACTTCTGCCACCTGAGAAATTACTCCAGCTACCGCTATTTCCGGTAAATCCACTGTTACCACTTGTACTCCAGCCACTGTGATTACCGCCACCATGTGAAAACATATCTCCGAACATTGAGAAAATATCATCCATATCCCCGGAGCCGTTCTCAAAATGAAATTCCTGATGTGTAAATGGTCCGCCATTTGAGCTGTATGAGCCACTGAAAGAGCCATTGCCGCCGAAGCCACCAAATCCACCGAAGCCACCCTGTGCAGCCTGTCTTGCAGCCTCCTCGGAAAAGCCATCCTGCAGACCAGCAAAGCCAAACTCATCATAAAGCTTACGTTTTTTCTCATCACTTAATACATTGTATGCCTCCGTGACATCCTTAAACATCTCCTCGAGCGGTGCGGGATTACCTAGCA
>ENA-OQKK01000221-OQKK01000221.1-human-gut-metagenome-genome-assembly--contig:-NODE-221-length-18538-cov-2.215904_pt1 | contig 18538 bp, 25 predicted proteins | sample MGYA00242648_ERZ504797 | MGnify/ENA primary metagenome ERZ504797 (study PRJEB26092, sample SAMD00036412) | human gut metagenome | host: Homo sapiens | study: EMG produced TPA metagenomics assembly of... | reverse complement strand
CTCTCCATTTCTTCTGAAGATACTAACAATCTATGTATAATTGTCCCAAACTATGACTCTTCGATCAGCAGAGTGCCGCTGCCGCAGAAGGGATCCTCCACCAGACTGTCGCGGCGGACACGGCCCAGGTCGGCAATGGTCGCGGCCAGCGTCTCACGGATGGGGGCTTCCATGGCGTTGCGGCGGTAGCCGCGCTTATGCAGGCCCTCGCCGGTGGTATCCAGCATGATCTCGCAGACATTCTTGCGCAGCATGAAGCGGATCTTGTACTCCGCGCCGGTCTCGGGCAGAACAGAGGTATGATGCTTGTTCATCAGGCGCTTGACCACAGCCTTTTTGATGATGCTCTGGCAGGCAGGCACGCTGGTGAGCTGGCTGTTCAGGGAAGAGCCGGTCACAGGGAAGGCGGCATCGGCGGGCAGCAGCTCTTCCCAGGGGATGCTGTACACGCCGTCAAACAGCTCATCGAAGGTGGAAGCGGGGTAGGTGTTGAGGAGCAGCATCACGCGCTCCACCGTGCGCAGGTTCAGGTTGGCGGCAGCGATCATCTCCGGCCCGCCCGCAAAGGTCAGGCGGCCATCCCCTACCCGGATGTTCTCGGCCCCGATGCGGGTCAGCTCAAATTTCGCAGTTGCTTCGCAGCCAAAGAAGCAGGGTGCGATCAGTTCAAATTTTGCAGGCATTCTGGTCCTTTCTTGTCCGTGGGCGTTGCCGCACCACCAAAAACAGGCCCGCCCCGCTGGGGCAGGCCCGGTTCGTTCTATGGCTCAGCGGCCGCGGCGGGAGCGCGGTGCATAACCGCCGCCGCGGCGGTTGTTGGTCTCGTGGTCGAGGTCGGCCATCTTTTCCTCGCTCTGGCTCTTGAAGCGGCTCATCATATCCTCAAAGCTCAGGTTATCGCTCTTGGCCGGGGCCTTGGGCTGCCACACACGGGGTGCTGCATCCCCGGGCAGGGCCGCGCCCGCCCTCACGAGGGGGCCGTCCGCCGCCGCGGGAATTGCCGAAATGGCCGCCCTCGCGGGGGCCGTTCTGGCGCGGGCCGCCGGGCCGGGGCCCACGGTCACTGCGCGGCTGACGGGGTGCCGGCGGCAGCAGCCGCTTGATGGACAGCGCGATCTTGCCGTCCGGTGCAATGTTGATGACCTGCACCTTCACAGCATCGCCGTCGTGCAGCACCGTGTTGATATCCTGCACATATTCATTGGACACCTCGGAAATGTGGACCATGCCCGATTTGCCCTCAGGCAGCGCAACAAACGCGCCAAAGGGCTTTACGCCGGTCACACGGCCTTCCAGTACGTTCCCTACCTCAATTGCCAAAACTCAATACTCCTTGCTCTCTTTTTGTGGGGGCACCGGGTCTGTCCGCAGAGCTGCCCGGCGGGGTGTGCCCTCAGTTGCCGGTCACATCCACAAAGATGCGCTCGTTGGGGGCTGCGTAGTTGTAAGAATCCCGGGCGACCCACTCGGTCACATCGTCGGCATCGCCGCTGAGGATGCGCTTCATCTCCTCGTTCTGGGTCTTTTGCTGTTCGATCTGCTCGTTCAGCGTCTGCAATTCCGCACGCCGGGAGCTGATGGACACCTGATTTGAGATGTAGGCCGCCAGCATACTCAACAGCAGCAGAATGAAGAAAAGACGAAGGATCGTCCGCACAAACGGGCTGCGTCTGCGCTTTTTCCGGGTGGTATTTGCCATTTTTCAGCGCCTCCTGTGCTCAGCAGGCCCGAAACGCCTGTACTCTTACTTTGATACGTTAGAATTATACAACAACCGCCGTGTGCTTGGCAAGTTCTTTTTCGGTTTTTTTGCGCTTCTTTTTTGCGTGCGGCGCGCTCTGGCCTGCTCCGCCCGGTTTTTGCGGGCTGCTGCCAGCGGCTGCAATGCCCGCCGGGCCAGCCGGAGCGGTCCCGCCGCCAACCAGAACAGCCCCTGTTCCAACGCCTGCAGGGCAGGCCGCAGAAGCCGTTCGGCCCCAAAAGCACAGAGAAAGGCGCTGCCCGGCATATACCACCGCAGCACGCCCCCGGCGCTCAGGGCGGCGGCATAGCTCTGCAGGCCCAGCAGGACAGCCCCCACAAGGGCCATATCCGGCAGGAACGCCGCCCGTCCCCTGACCGGAAACACCGCGCGCACGCTGCCCAGCACAAGACCCAGCAGGGCGCAGACAGCCGCCTCCTGCCCAATGAGCGCGGGCGCAAGGGCCGGTGCCATCAGCGGAGCAGCCGGGACAGAAAGCCGCCCGGGGTGCGCGCGGCGGTGTACTCCACCGTGTCGATGCGGCCCGTCAGCTTCACTTCCCCGCTGTCGAGGTCGAGGCTGGTCACGTTGAGCTGTGCCCCGGCCAGCTGCAGCACGCCCCGGGCTGTTTCAATGGCGGCGCTCTCCGCATTGCACTGCAGCACCCGTCTGACTCCTGTTACCGTCAGCTTTTCCCGGTTCTCCAGGATGAGGTCACTGTTCCCCGCCTGCTCTGCCATGCACCTCTCCCCCTTCTGGTGAAGGTTATGCAAACAGCTTGCGGGATAGAACCTCTCCGTCAGCCCTTCGGGCTGCCACCTCTCCTGATAGGCGAGGCAAGGATGCAGCAGCATAAACCTGGCACCCCTATTAGGGGTGCTGGTGCAAAGCGCCTGAGAGGTTATTCCGAAATGATCTCGTACATTTCCCGGGCCACATCCTTGGTGCGGGGCTCCACGTCAGAGAGCACCTTTACCTTGATGGGCCGGTTGCCGAAGGTGACCTCGATGATGTCCCCTTCCTTGACCGCCTGGCTGGCCTTGGCGATCTTGCCATTGATGAGGATGCGGCCTGCATCGGCCACCTCGTTTGCCACGGTGCGGCGCTTGATGAGCCGCGAAACTTTCAGGTATTTATCCAGTCTCATGTTATGATCCTCCAGAAAAGCAGGCCCTCTCCATCATTGCGCTTTGTCCGCCGCCGCACCTCCGGACAGGGGAACTGGCAACGCGAAGCGCTGACTGAGAGGTTTTACAAAAAAACCGCCGGAACCACTGCGGCCCCGGCGGCAAAAATCAAACTTACAGGGTATCCTTCAGAGCCTTGCCCGGCTTAAAGACAATGCTCTTGGAAGCAGCGATGGTGATGGGCTCACGGGTGCGGGGGTTGATGCCCTGGCGCTCTGCGCGCTCACGGATCTCAAAAGTGCCAAAGCCGGAGATGGTAATCTTCTCACCCTCAGCCATTGCCTTGCTCAGTGCATCGAAAGCGGCGTTGACAGCCAGCTCGGCGCTCTTCTTGCTCATCTCGGTGTTTGCTGCAACCTGTGCGATCAGATCGGTCTTGGTCATAATGGGGTACCTCCACAAAATTTTACTCAGCTTTTTCTATCAGACAGTGGCAGGGCGTTCCTGCCCGTCCGAATCTTCGGTCTTTTGCAGCAGCTCCTGACGGAACCGCCCGGATGCAAAGGTCAGGGCCTCTTCCGCGTCCACACCGGCCAGCCGCATGGCATTGGCCGCTGCAAACAGCAGCGCCCCGGCCGCTCGGCGGCATTTTCCGGCACCGCTTCCTCCCAGCCGCGCTCGGCAGCCTTCAGGGCAGCGGCGGCATCCTCTGCCGTCTGCGCAAACGCGCCCTTGCGGGCGGCACGCTTCTGCATCTTCTGGGCATACATCAGGGCGGGCAGGGTGGCCGGAACCGTGTTCAGCTCATCCGCCAGCGTGGTGCGGCCCTTTTCCTTATTTTTGAGCGCATCCCAGCTGTTTATACCGGCATTTTCAGCCGCCGAAGAGGCAAAGATGTTCGGGTGCCGGAACACCAGCTTCTCGCACACCTCCCGGCAGACCTGCTCGAAATCGAACCGGCCCCGTTCTTCCTCGATGACGGTATGGAACGCCACCTGCATCAGCACGTCGCCCAGCTCCTCGCGCATCATGGCTGCGTCGTCGGCATCAATGGCTTCCAGCGCCTCGCAGGTCTCCTCCAGAAAGTTCTTCCGGATGGAAGCGTGGGTCTGCACCTTATCCCAGGGGCAGCCGTTTTCTCTGTCGCGCAGAATGCGGATGATCTGCAGCAGATCCTCCGCCGTGTAGCGTTCCCGTTCGGGCCAGTCCTGCATGGGTGCACTCCCCTTCCCTCTGCTCAAAAACCTGAGCTCGATTGTACCGCAGAATCCGCGATTTTTCAAGGGGACAAGCGCATTTTCCGGCTTTTCATTTCAATTGTTTCCAGAATTTTCACACTTTACCCTGTTTCTGTGCAGAAAGGGCGGCATCCCCCTACGGGGACACCGCCCTTTCAAGGCTTTTGGGGTTACAGCTGTGCGCCGCACTTGTTGCAGAACAGCGCATCCTCAGAGACCGGCGCACCGCACTGGGGGCAGGTCTTTTTGTCCGTGTCAGGCTTTTTGCCTTTTCCACGGTCAGCTCAATGGTGATGCCGCTGCCCTCGGCGGGCTCCTCGTCTAGATCGTGGGTGATGACCTCGGCAGCGGGGCCAAGGCTCTCTCTGAGGGCGTTCAGGTTGGCCTCGATGCTGCCGATCATCTCGATATACTTATCCACAAGGGGCTGGTTCTCCTCGTTGCCCTTGGCCAGGCTGTAGACCAGTGCACCCAGCTGACGCTGTGCCCGGGCAAGCTTGGTCTGCTCCGAGACGATCTTTGCCTGCGTTCTGCCGCGCTCTGCCAGATCCATGGCGGCATTGCGGCCCTTTTCCGCGTACTCCAGACCCATTTCCTTGATCTTATTGAAATCCATAATGACACCTCTCTTACGGGCATTGGCCCTGTGTGTGCTGTCAGATGATGGTATCATTATAGCGCACTCAGGCACTGATTGCAACGAATCCCTCACAACTTTTACAGTTTCGTGCGGATTTGGAAACAGTTTTTTCGCATTTGGACAAGAGGATGGAACGTTTTCCCCGCAGAGCGCGATTTTATTTTACGGCACTGCCGTAGAACTCCCGCAGCATGCTGTCGGCGGGCAGAAGCTCCAGATCCAGCGGGACCACGTGCTCAAAGCGGCGGGCCGTCTCGTCCCAGAGTTCTGCGTTGTGGCCCTCCAGCGTGAACTGGCGGCGCACGATGCTCAGCAGCCTGGAGATCAGGCCAAGCTCATAGGTAAAGGAGGTATCCAGCAGAAAGTCCGCCGTGGTCTTGAAGCCCTTGATATACCGGGTCTCGCCGTCCAGCACCCGGTCCCACATGGCAAGGGTCTTTTCGGGGCTGCGGCCCCGGGCGGCAGCGTCCCGCAGGGTGCGGCGGCACAGGCGGATATCCTGGGTGTTGATGACCCGGCGGCCGTCGATGGCATATTCCTCCCGCAGGCCGGCGTAAATGCGGTAGACATCCTCCGCGGGCACAAGGCCGGTGAGCTCCGGGTTCAGGGCATGGATGCCCTCTACGATACAGACACCGCCCTGCAGGGTCCACGGCCTCGGTCTCGCTGGAGCGCCGCTCGTTGGCAAATCATAGATGGGCAGGGTGGTCCGGCCCGTCTCGCTCAGCTCATGCAGGCACTGCCGGACAAGGGGCAGGTCCATGGTATTCGGGGTTTTCGTAATCCAGGGTGCCGTCGGGCAGGCGGGGGTAGAACTCCGCCCCACGGAAAAAATTATCCAGGCTGACCACATGGGCGTATGTTCCCTGCCGGATCAGCTCCTCAGCCAGCTTGTGGGCACTGGTGGTCTTGCCGCTGGCCGACGGGCCGGTGAGCATGACGAATCTTGGTGCCGGAAAAGCGCACCTTTTCGGCGGCATACTTCACGCGGTCGCGGTAGCTCTGCTCGCTCAGGGCGGCAAGCTCCTGCGGACTGCGGGCGGCAACGTTGTACAGCCCGACTTCAACCAGACGTTTCGGGACCCAAATCGTGATCATAAAAAATCAGCCACTCCTTTTTTGCGCTCCAGTACCTCCGCAAAGCGCTGGATATACTCTGTCGGATACTTGAAATTGAAGATGCGCTGCATCCGTTGGCCGCCGTCGGCCACCAGCTTGGTGCTGCCGCCTGCTCCGGCCGAAAGGATGGTCTGGACTTCCTCCATGATATAGATATTATAGTACCCCTCGTGGCCCGGTTTGCACCAGCCCACATTTTTCCAGATTCTGCAGGGTATTCTTCTGGCGGTAGAGGTAATAGGGGCGATATCCTGCATCGGCCAGCAGCTGGCATTTTTCCAGCATAGCCGCTACGTCTGCGTAGTCGTTCTCCTTCTGGTCCTCGATGACGATGCGGGAGGCCCGCTTGAGGGTCAGGGTGTGAACGGTGATATTTTCGGGGTCCAGCGCGATGGCCTGCCGCAGGCTGTGCTCAAAGCCCGCGACCGTATCGCCGGGCAGGCCCGCGATGAGGTCCATGTTGATGTCCTCATGGCCCGCTCTCCTGGCATCGGCATAGCAGTCCAGGATATCCTGCGCCGAGTGCCTGCGGCCAATGCCCGCCAGCACCTCGTCCGAGAAGGTTTGGGGGTTGATGGAAATGCGGGTGGCACCATACTCTTTGATGACAGCCAGCTTTTCGGCATCGGTGCAGTCGGGGCGGCCCGCCTCCACCGTGTACTCCACCACCTTGGAGAGGTCAAAGTTCTCCCGCACCGTACCCATGAGCTGGCGGAGCTGGTCAGCGGACAGGCTGGTAGGGGTGCCGCCGCCGATATAGATGCTGCACAGCTTCAGCCCTGCCTTGTCGGCCTGCTCCCGGATGGCCTCCACCTCTTTGCACAGGCAGTCCACATAGGGCTGCACCATCTTGCGGTCGCGGTCAAGGTTGCAGCTCACGAAGCTGCAGTAGCTGCACCGGGACGGGCAGAACGGGATGCCAATGTACAGGCTGTAGGTCTTGGGCGCACTGCCCACCTTCAAAATCGGCTCCTGCAGGTCGGCGATGGCCTTGGCCATCTGGTATTTCTGCTCCGAGCAGTCGAAGCGCTCCAGGAAGAAGTGGTCGATGTCCGTTTCGCTCCATCCGGCGGCACGCTTGTCGTGGATGAGGCGCACCGGGCGCACGCCGGTCATCTTGCCCCAGGGCGGGCGGATGCCGGTCCAGCTCCGCAGCAGGTCATAGGTCAGGCTGGCAAGGGTGAACTCCACCGTCTCGCCGCCTGCTTCCACGGGGCGGGGCAATGGAGCCGCCGCATCCCTGCTCTGGCCCTGCTCCCGCACCATGGCGTACAGACTATCCTCTTTTTTCTCGGCCCAGACACAGTCCTCGCCCTCTTCCGGCGGGGTAAGGGTAAGCGGAGCCATGGGGTAAAACAGGCGCACCAGATGCTCCACCTCGTAGCCGGAGGGCAGGCCGGTAATATAAATCTTCATGTTTTTTCTCTCTTTATCCTTAAAAGTCCGCATTCCCGCCGCGCAGGGCGCTGCGGATATAGAAATTGTTCGCCAGTTCCTCGCCAAGGGTGGAAAAATCCCCGTGGCCGGGCAGCAGCTGGGTCTCTTTGGGGATGGGCAGGCCCGCCAGCTTGCGCAGGCTGGCATCCATTTTCTGCATACTGCCGCCCTCCAGATCGGTGCGGCCAATGCTGCCCTGGAACACGGTATCGCCCACAAAGAGATAGTCCCCGCACAGCAGCACCACACCGCCCTCGGTATGGCCGGGGGTGTGCCAGACGGTAAAGGTCAGCTCATCCACGGTGAGCTTTTCCCCCTCCTGATAGCCGCTGTCCGCGCTTTTCAGGGGAAAGAGCTGGCTGCCCCTGCAGTCGGCAGGCTCACAGTAGATCCGGGCCTTCCACTCCCGGCTCAGCACCCCTGCACTGCCCACATGGTCATAGTGGCCGTGGGTGCAGAGGATGGTGGTGAGCGTCGCGTTGTTCTCTTTGAAAATTTTATCGTACTCCTGCACTTCGGCGGCGGGGTCAATGACCACTGCATGGCCCGCATCGGAGATCAGGACAAAGCTGTTGGTATAAAGCGGCGCAGCGCCGAGAAGATGAAATGCTTTCATATCCTATATCCTTCTAACTGTTCAGATGTTCCGGCTTTGCCGGGGCGGGCCGTTACGAGTGGTGTGCCCACTCGTCCGTGTCGATGACAATGGTGCAGGGTCCCTCGTTCACCAGAGACACCTGCATATCCGCGCCGAACTCGCCGTGCTGCACGTCCCTGAGGCCCTGCCGGTTCATCTCGGCAAGGAACAGCTCGTAGGCATCCACCGCAAGCGGGCCCGGGCCGCTTTGATAAAGCTGGGGCGGTAGCCCTTTTTCGTGTCGCCGTAAAGTGTGAACTGGCTGACCACCAGTGCCGAATAGCCCAGGTCCTTTGCACTGAGGTTCAGCTTGTCGTTTTCGTCCTTGAAGATGCGCAGGCCCGCACACTTATCCGCCAGCTTGGGCACGATGTCCAGCGTATCGGTATCCCGGACACCCAGCAGGATGACCAGGCCGGGGCCGATGGAGCGGGGCTCCCCGCCGTTGACCCGGACAGAAGCGGAGGACACTGCCTGAATGACTGCACGCATGGTTTAACTCCTTGTCACTTTGAGCATATCCTTGACCTTGGACAGACGCGCCACCACACGGTTCAGGTGCTCGGTATTGTTGATGCCGATGGTCAGGCTGACCACGGCGCAGTTGTTTTCCACCTGACGGGCGTTCATGGTGTAGATGGGCACCCGGATATCGGCCAGAGCGCTCAGCACATCCCGCAGCAGCTCGTTGCGATCCAGCGCCACGATCTCAAGGCCGGCCTTGTAGCTGTCCTTGACGCTGTCGGCCCAGTACGCCTTGACCCAGCGGGGGGCGTTGGTGGGGTCCTTCATGCTGGAGATGGCATTGACACAGCTCTGCTTGTGGATGGACACGCCAAAACCGCGGGTGATAAAGCCCACGATGGGGTCGCCGGGCAGCGGGCTGCAGCACTTGGCAAACTTGATGGGGGTGTTGTCGAAGCCCTCCACCACCACACCGTCGGTGGCGTGGACCTTGCTCAGATCCACCTTGGCCAGCTGCTCGTTCTTGCCCTCCTCGCTCTTCCGCTTCTGCCACTCTTCCTTCAGCTTGGGCAGGCAGTTGGCAATGGTGATGCCGCCGTAGCCAATGGCGGCATACAGCTCCTCGGCGTTGTTCTGGCGCAGGCGGCGGCAGCAGCTGCCGATGAATTCATCCAGCTCGTCGTCGGGGATGAAGATCATCTCCCGGCGCAGCTCCCGGGCCAGCGTGTCGCGGCCCTCCTGGATGTTTTCCTCCCGGCGCATCTTCTTGAACCAGTTGCGGATCTTGCTCTTGGCCTCGCTGGTACGCACGATCTTCAGCCAGTCGCGGCTGGGGCCCTTGTCTGCCGGGCCAAGGATGACTTCAATGATCTCGCCGGTGGAAACAACGTGGTCAATGGGCACCATCCGGTTGTTGACCTTGCAGCCCACCATCCGGTTGCCGACGGCGGAGTGGATGGCATAGGCAAAGTCGATGCAGGTGGCACCGGTGGGCAGGTTGATCACATCGCCCTTGGGGGTGAAGGCAAACACTTCCTCCGGCAGCAGGTCGCTCTTGAGGTCATGCAGCAGGTTGCCGGAATCCTCGCTGACGCGCTGGTTTTCCAGCAGCTGGCTCACCCAGGCCAGACGCTCGTCCAGCTTGTCGTGGCCGCCCAGGCCCTCCTTGTACTTCCAGTGGGCGGCAACGCCGTACTCGGCCTGCTCGTCCATGGCACGGGTGCGGATCTGCACCTCGAAGGGGATGCCCTCGTGGCCGATGACCGTGGTGTGCAGGCTCTGGTAGCCGTTGGGCTTGGGGGTGGAGATATAATCCTTGAAACGGTTGGGCAGCGGGTGGTACATATCGTGGATGAGGCCCAGGGTGCTGTAGCACTCAGCCAGCGTATCCAGAATGACACGGACGGCATAGATATCGTAGATCTCATCGAAGGACTTGTTCTGCATGATGGTCTTGCGGTAGATGCCGTAGATGCTCTTGACGCGGCGCTTGATGGTGGCACCCTCGATGCCGCTCTCCTTCAGCCGCAGCTCGATGACACTGGACACTCTGGCAAGGAACTCCTCCCCTGCACGCTCGCTCAGCATCTTGCTGATCTCCTCGTAGCCCACAGGGTCAAGGTAGTGCAGGCTGCGGTCCTCCAGCTCCTCCTTGACGTTCAGGATGCCCAGACGGTTGGCGATGGGGGCATAGACCTCCATCGTCTCACGGGCCTTGTCGCGGCGCTTCTGCTCAGGCCAGGCATCGCCGGTGCGCATATTGTGGAGCCGGTCGCAGAGCTTGATGATCATCACGCGGACATCCCGGCTCATGGCCAGCAGCATCTTGCGCAGGTTCTCGGCCTGCAGCTCCTCGATGTTGGAGAACTGGATCTTGGTCAGCTTGGTCACGCCGTCCACCAGCAGGGCCACTTCCTCGCCAAAGGCGGCGGTCAGGTCCTCCAGCGTGGTGGGGGTGTCCTCCACCACGTCATGGAGCAGGGCGGCGGCAATGCTCTCCGAATCCATGCCCAGATCCAGCACCAGGCGGGCCACGGCCAGCGGGTGGCAGATGTAGGGCTCGCCGCTGCGGCGGCAGACCCCGTTGTGCGCCTTGTTGGCAAGGTCGTAGGCCTTGGTGATCATCTCCATGTTGTAGGCCTTGCCGCTGGCCTTGATGGCCTCGCAGAGCTTCTCCCAGGTAACGATCTCAGGCCGCACCTCGCTGGGCAGGGTGCCCTCGGGCGCATCGGCCGGCAGGGCCGTGGCGTTTACGGTAGATACCTCCGGCACCGGCTGATGCAGATGCGTTTTTGCGGAGTAAAGATCCTCCGCAGGTCTCTTTCCCTCTGGCATATTTTCATTCCTCCAGACATTTCAGGATGGGGGCATCGGCCAGGTTCTTCTTGCCTGCCGTGGGAACCAGTTCCCAGAACTTTGCCCCGCCGCGCTCCACGGCGGCGATCAGGCCCACCTGTTCCAGGGCCATCAGAGCCACCAGCGTTTTGCCGGTGTGCTCCTCCCCCAGCTTTGCAAACAGGGGCTGCATATCCTCGGCGTGCCAGCGCCGGGCCTGCAGTTCCCGGTAAACGGTAATGATATCACTGCGCTCCGGCGCGATCAGGGCGCGCTGCCGGGCAGTCAGCGGGCTGCCGCGGCGCAACGCCTGCACCAGCACGGTCTGCTGGGCAGCGGCGTTGCCAAAGCCCGCCGGGTGCAGCTCCAGAATGCGTCCCGAAAGCTGTGCACCCCGGGCGGCCTCGTAAACAGAGAGGCTCAGGGCCGCGTCCACCACATCGCCGGTGGCATAGGGCAGCTGCTCCGGGTGCATCCCGAACCAGACCGCATAGATGCAGGCATTGCCCTGCCGGAGGCGCAGGCGGCAGTGCCGCCCCTCCGAGACAGGATAGACTCCCTCCACCACGGCCTTTTCCAGCAGGAACACCGGGGCGGGGTTCTCGGCACCGTAGGGAGCCAGCTGGTCCAGCCGCCGGACAGATTCCACGGTGATGCGGTCGAGATGGATGGACAGGTCGCATTCCAGCGGCGGGGTCACCAGCACCGGACACTCCCGGGCGGCCCACTCGTTCAGGCGGCGGCGCAGCTCCGGCAGGTTCTCCTCCCGCACCGAAAGGCCCGCCGCCATGGCGTGGCCGCCGAAGCGGAGGAGAAGATCCTCGCAGGAGGCAATGCAGGCGTGCAGGTTGAAGCCCTGCACACTGCGGCCGCTGCCCTTGCCCTCGCCGTGCTCATCAATGGACACCACGATGACAGGGCGGCCGGTCTTTTCCACCAGCCGGGATGCCACGATGCCAATGACACCGGGGTGCCAGTCCCGGCCCCAGATCAGGATGACCCGGTCCTCCAGAATGGCGGGTTCGGCCTCCAGCTGGGCCTGCGCGGCCTTGGCGATCTCGCCCTCGGTCTCCTGCCGGGCGGCGTTGATCTCGTTCAGTTTATGTGCCAGCTCGGCAGCGCGTTCCTCATCCTCACACAGCACCAGCTGCAGGGCGGTCACAGCGCTGTCCATCCGGCCCGCCGCGTTGATGCGGGGGGCAATGGCATAGCTGACGTTCTCGGCGGTCACGGGCTTGCCGCCCAGCCCCACCTCATCCAGCAGGGCCAGAAGGCCGGGCCGGTCAGAGTGCTGCAGCAGGTGCAGGCCCGCCTTGACCAGGGTGCGGTTCTCGCCGGTCAGGGGCATCACGTCCGCCACGGTGCCCACGGCGGCGAGGTCGCCGCAGTAGTCCAGCATCTCCTCGGGCGGGCAGCCGTCCAGCGCGGCACAGAGCTTGAAGGCCACGCCTGCGCCGCACAGGCCCTTGAAGGGGCTGGTATCATCGGCGCGGCGGGGGTCCACCACGGCAACGGCTTTGGGCAGAGTATCATGGGGCAGATGGTGATCGGTGACGATCAGGTCCACCCCCAGTGAGGCCGCAAACTCGGCCTCCTCCAGCGCGGAGATGCCGTTGTCCACCGTCACGATGAGCTGGTAACCCTTATCGTGGATGGACTGGATGGCATTTTTGGAAAGGCCGTAGCCATCGCCTTCACGGCTGGGCAGCATGCACTTAACGTTGGCTCCCATCCCCTTGAGGTGCTGGTAGAGCAGGGCGGTGGCGGTCACGCCGTCCACATCGTAGTCACCAAAGACAACAATGGTCTCTTCCCGGTCGATGGCATCGAGGATGCGGGCACAGGCCTTGTCCATGTCGGTCAGGAGCATGGGGTCGGTCAGCTCTTCCTCGCCCGACAGCAGGGTCAGGGCCTCGGCAGGGTCGGTAATGCCGCGCGCGGCCAGAATGCCCGCCAGCAGGCCCGCCTCTTTCTGCTGGGCGGCCAGCGTCATCTGATATTTTTCCTCGCTCCACGGTTCCCCATCCATCGTTTCCATGGCGCGGTTTTCCAGCTCCTCGGTGCTCTGCTGGGCAATGGCCGCGGTCAGCTCCTTCAGGGCGGAGCGGTCCAGCGGCTTCAGGTTCCAGGCCCGGTAGGTCGTCATAGCAGTCCCTCCCCGGTCAGGCCGTCATTGGCCAGCATTCCCTGCAGCGCGGCGATCTCGCTGGAAACATCCATGGCAACGTCAGAAAGCAGGTTATCATACAGGTTGCTGTAAGCCTGATTCAGGGTGTGCAGGATGCCTGCGATGTCCCGGCGGATGGTCTCTGCATTTTCGCCCTGCTGGCCCTGCACATCGTTGTAGGTGTGGAGCAGCTTCAGGGTTGTGGGGATATAGTATTCCGCAAAGCGGCGGGCCTTGGGCAGGCTTTCCGGGTGCGCTTCCATCCACTCACAGATGGCGGTGGTGGTCTTTTGCATCGTTTCCAGCTCTTCCCGGCCCTGCGCGTCCTGCATGAGGTGCTGTTCCTGTTCCAGCACCTGCGCAAAACGGCGGATGGTCTCAAGGTTCAGGGGCGTTTCGGCGGTATCCCCCTGCTCAGGCTGTGCGGGGGCAGGCTGAGGCTCCGGGCGCTCCTGTGCGGCGCGGTAATCCTCCGCTGTCAGGTACACAGTCTCCGTTTTCTCATCCAGCCAAGCATTCAGCCAGCCCTTGCGGATGCTTTTTTTTCAGCCGCTTTGAGCGTTTTTTTTCTCTTCTGGTGGGTCAGGTCGGCCAGCATCTCCACCGGCAGGCCCTTGCCGCCATCCATGCTGTTGGCAAGGTCGGCCAGCTGGCCCAGTCTGCCTGCCCGCTTCCCTCTGGGAAACGCCGCAGGCCGCCATCCAGCCAAAGCCCGCCGTGGCAAGGCCCAACACGCCGCTGACGATGCCCAGCACGTTGTAGGCGGTGTTCATAACGTAGTCCGTGCCCGTCATCAGGATGCCGCCGCCCTCAGTAGCCGACACCACAACGTCGCCCAAAGCAGCCGGCGAAATAATGCCCAGCCCGATGAGGCAGCCCACTGCACCCAACCCGAAAAGCACCGCAAAGATGATGCCCACGGCCAGCAGAGCCACGCCCGAGTTGTAACGCTCCTTGGCGCATTTCCGCAGCTTTTCCACCGGGGTCAGCTCCGGGCGCGATGCAAAGAAATTTCTGGCCCACTGGGGCATCCCGGCGTACTGCCCTACCGTGCCGCCGTTGGCATGGGCCTGCCGCTGGCTCTGGTAGTAGCTGTCCCGGGCCTGCCGCATGGCCTTGCCCGCCTCCGAGATGCCGTAATTGGCCGCATGAACAGCGGCCTTGCCCACATCAAAGGCGCGGTCGCCGATGTCCATACCTTTTCCCTCAAAGCCGTGGGCAAAGGCATCGGACATGGTGTCGCCAAAGGCGCGCAGCTGCTCTTCCAGCTCCTGCTGCACCTGTTTTCCCTCGTTTTCTTGTGTTGTATCGTTTTCACGATGATTCATCGATATTTCTCACCCTTCTGCCGGTGCATACCGGCCGATGATCGCACGGGCGACCCGCAGGCCGTCCACGGCGGCGCTCATAATGCCGCCCGCATATCCGGCCCCCTCGCCGCAGGGGTACAACCCCGCCAGCTGGGCCGATTCCAAGGTCTCCTCCCGTTTCAGCCGCACGGGGCTGCTGGTGCGGGTCTCAAGGCCCGTGAGGATGGCTTCCGGTGCGGTGTAGCCCGCAATTTTACGCTCGTAGGCGCGCAGGCCCGCCCGCAGGGTATCGGCCAGCTCCCCGGGCAGCAAAGCTCCCAGATCCGCAGCCACCACGCCCCGGTCATAGGTCGGCTCCACCCGGCCGATGTTCAGCTGGCCTTTGCCCTCCAGAAAGCTCTGCACGTTCTCAGCCGGGGCCGCATACGCCCCGCCCCGGCAGCCTGCAGCGTAGGCTTTGGCCTCCAGCTCCCGCTGGAAAGCAATGGCCCTGCGCGGGTCGCCCGCAAAATCCTCAGCTCCCACGCTAACCACCACCGCCGCGTTGGCGTTTTTGCCGTCCCGGGCGTGGTAGCTCATGCCGTTGGTGACCACATGGCCGGTCTCGCTGGCCGAAGCCACCACCTGACCGCCGGGGCACATGCAGAAGGTATACACGCACCGGTCTCCCACATGCTGGGAGAGCTGATACTCACCGCGCGGCAGGGCCGGATGCCCGGCGGCCTCGTGGTACAGGCTCTTTTCGATCTCGCTCTGCAGATGCTCCGCCCGGAAACCACGCTGAAGGGCTTGCACTCCAGCACAAGACCGCTGTCCATCAGCATCCCGAAGGTATCCCGGGCCGAGTGGCCCACGGCAAACACCAGCGCTTCACAGGGGAAGGTCCCGCCGGTGGTAAAGATGCCGGTCAGCCGGCCGTTCTTCTGCTCAAAACCGGTGAGGGCCGTGTTGAAGTGCACCTCGCCGCCCAGAGCTTCGATCTCCCTGCGGATGGAGGTGATAACGCCCCGGAGCAGGTCGGTGCCCACATGGGGCTTCTGCTTCCAGGCGATCTCCGCCGGGGCACCGTGCTGCAGAAACACCTCAGTGACAAAGCCGCAGAGCTCATCCCCGATGCGGGTGGTCAGCTTGCCGTCCGAAAAGGTACCCGCGCCGCCCTCGCCAAACTGGATGTTGGCATTGGGGTCCAGCTCACCAGTGGCAGAGAAGTGCTCCACCGCCTTCACACGCTCGTCCAGCGCCGGGCCGCGCTCCAGCACGATGGGCTTATAGCCCTGCCGGGCCAGCAGCAGCGCCGCAAACAGGCCCGCCGGGCCCAGCCCGCAGACCACAGGCCGGTGGGGCAGGCGCTGGGTGCCGTTCTGAACGCTGAGATCCGTTTTGCCGCGGATAGCAACGCAGGGCGAGGCCCCTGCATACGCAGATTCCTCACCCTCGTCCTTGAGCGTTACCGCTATGGTATACACCAGCTTTGGCTGCCCGTGACGGGCATCCACCGACAGCCTGGCTACGCCCAGATGGGCCGCCTTGCTGCGGGGGATGCGCGCCAGATGCAGCGCTTTCTCGAATGCCTGCGGCTCCCCGGCAGAGAGCGGCAGGCGGATATCTCTTACTAGTATCATTTATCAGGTTTCGCTTTCTATTTTTCAGCCTCCTCACCCTCTCCGTCATTGCTTACGCAATGCCACCTCCCCAAAGTGGGAGGCCTTGGCAGTATTTGCAAACTTCATCTTTATGCCAAGGGCTCTCCCTTCGGGAGAGCTGGCGAGCGAAGCGAGACTGAGAGGGTGAGCCAGCTCAGTTACTTTCTATCTTGCACTGGATAACATAGCTCCCCAGCGCAAAGATCTTACCATTGGAGGGCACATACAGGCGGCAGGCAATGTTCTGCTGCCCTGCGGCCACATAGAAATCATCCGCATCGATCTCAATGACCACCTGCTCGGGCACCAGCGTATCCAGCAGACCCGCCGGGCCGCAGAGGGTCACATTCATCAGCCGCTCGGTCTGCACGGTCAGGGTATAGGTGGAGGGCAGATTGACCACCTGCACGCAGCTGGCGGGCAGGTTCATGGTCTTGGTCTCGAGCCTGGAGCTGTCAAAACTGACCGTGATGCTGGAAATGTTGTCCAGCAGGCGGATGTTGCCCGGCAGCTCGATGGGCAGCTCATACACCTTGTTCGGCGCAAAGGTGGAAAGATCGATGGTGCCCACAGACAGGGTGGAGAGCTTTTCGATCTGGCTCTCGGGTCCGGCGACATTCAGGGTCTGCTTGCTCAGGGAGTAGACCAGCACCGAGGGATCAAAATTCCGGGGCGCGTTGATAAGCTGACCGACACGGGCAGGGTGGCCATCTTGTAGACCTCCAGCGTGACCTCCACGCTGGACTCCTCCAGATTCGTGTATTCAAACTTGACCTCACTGCCGCTCTTGGTATAAAAGCGCAGGGCGGTATCCAGCGTGACAGAATCGGTGAGCTCCCCCTTGTGGGTCACCTCGGCAGTGCAGGTCTCCACCTTATCGATCTCGGTGCTGGGGCCGGAGAGGGTCACTGTCTCCTTGGAGAGCTCGGTGTCATAGAGGATATAGCCGTCCGCAATGGTCAGGTAGTTGGTGGTCACGGTGATGGGCACCGTTTTCTCCTCCACCACATCAAACACCACGTCCACGCTGTTGTCGCCGCCCTCAATGGAAACGGACACGCCATTGAGCAGGGTGTTCACGCCCCGCACCTGCAGGTGCAGGGTCTTTTCGCCGCTGTCCCGCACGCCGGACCAGTCCGGGTAGACCACGAAATCAGAGGAAGTCAGGCTGCCGATGGTGTAGCCATCACCCGAGAGCTTCAGGCTGACGTACTTTTCCGGCGCGCTGACGATGCTCAGGCCCCGGGAGGTGTATGCGGCGGAATCATAGGTAAAATCCACCGGCACGTTGTTGATGGTGCGGGTGGTGCCGGGCTGGACGACGATGGTGACCACCATCCATGCCACAATGGCACCCACAATGGCCAGCAGCAGCCGGATGCGGCGATCGTCCAGAATGCTCTTGGTGTGCTGGATGGCAGGCTTTGTGCCGTTGGTACGATTGCTGCTCACTGCTGCTCATCCTCCTCTTTCTGGTTCATCCAGTTCAGCAGGCTCTTGACCTTGCCGCGCCAGCCGTCGGCGGCTGCCTTTTCGCTGGCGGTCTCCTTGGGGATCATCTCATCCACCAGCCGGGTGTACAGGGTCTGACGGTCAAAGTGGCGGATCAGCACACCGTTCTTTGCCATGGAGATGATGCCGGTCTCCTCACTGACCACAACGGCAATGGCATCCGAATTCTCCGCAATGCCCAGGCAGGCGCGGTGGCGGGTGCCCATATCCTTGCCCAGATCCAGGTTGTTGGACAGGGGCAGCACACAGCCCGCCGCCTTGATGCGGCCATTCTCAATGATGGCGGCACCGTCGTGCAGGGGGGTGCCCTCGTAGAAGATGGTGCCCAGCACCTCCAGATTGACGGCGCTGTTCACAGGCGTGCCGGTGCGCACGATCTCAGAGAGGTTGGTGTTGCGCTCCAGCACGATCAGGGCACCGGTCTTGGTCTCGGAAAAGCGCTCGGCGGCATCGCAGATGGCAATGATGGCGCTGCGCCAGGCCCCTTTGAAGCTGGGGTCGTTATAGCGTCCCTTGATGTTGAAGAGCTTGCCCGCCCACTGGTCGGTCTGGCCCATCCGCTCCAATGCGCGGCGGATCTCCGGCTGGAACAGGACCACCAGCGTCAGCAGGCCGACCTGCAGCAGCGAGTTCAGCAGCCAGGTGACGGTGCGCATATTCAGCACATTGGCCACCAGATAGACCGCCAGCACCAGCAGCGCGCCCTTGGCCAGCTGCCCGGCGCGGGTGCGGTTGATGATGCCCAGCAGCTGGTAGATCAGGAAAGCAATGATGACGATATCCAGCAGATCGGCCAGCTTGAAGGTCTGGAAATTGGCGATGATCGAATTCAGAGTCATCAGAGTGTCTCTCCCGTTACAGCTTCTCGATCAGGGCGACAGCATGGGCGGCAATGCCCAGACCCTCGCCGGTAAAGCCCAGATGCTCCTCGGTGGTGGCCTTAACGCTCACAGCATCCACCGGCATCCCGAAGGCTGCGGCCAGATTTTCCCGCATGGCGGGGATGTAGGGGGCCAGCTTGGGCTTCTGGCAGAGCAGGGTGGAATCGATGTTCACGATCTTCCAGCCCTTCTCCCGCATGATGCGTGCCACATGCTGCGCCAGCTGCAGGCTGTCGGCACCGGCGTAGGCGGGGTCGGTATCCGGGAAGTGCTTGCCGATGTCGCCC
>ENA-OQKK01000220-OQKK01000220.1-human-gut-metagenome-genome-assembly--contig:-NODE-220-length-18538-cov-6.959698_pt1 | contig 18538 bp, 18 predicted proteins | sample MGYA00242648_ERZ504797 | MGnify/ENA primary metagenome ERZ504797 (study PRJEB26092, sample SAMD00036412) | human gut metagenome | host: Homo sapiens | study: EMG produced TPA metagenomics assembly of... | reverse complement strand
ATTGCGTGGACCATCAACGATTTGGCAAAAGCCGCGGTGTTTTTCGAAGTTCCAGTCTCTTATCTGGTGACAAATAACTTCATAGAACCCAGCTCGGAATATCAGTTGCGGAATAATTCCGCAACTGATATTCCCCGCCGCGAGCTTGCCGCGTCGGCCGGCGTGCGTTACCTGCGTAAGCCGGACGAGAATGAGGGAAGGTCACATGGCGCAATCGGACCGCGCGCGTTCGTCATGCCGTTGATGGATGTGGATCAAATGAATTTGGGTCCCCGCTTCTCCGCGAGGACCCATTTCAAGCTCCCCACCTGGACTCGAACCAAGACAAAGGGTTCCAAAGACCCGTGTGCTGCCATTACACCATGGGGGAATGGCGGAAAACCTTGCGGTTACCGCCAAGTGTCTATTATGCCACATGTCGCCAACACCGCGTGTCTCGACGTGTCGCACTAATAAAAAACGTTGTTTAAGGTGCACAAAAAGTGTTATGCGCACCTTAAACAACGGTACTCGCTTCACTGATATGGGAGTTACCCCACAAACATGCGGAACGTACGCTAAGCATGCCCGCGCAACGCGTCATCAGGCGAACAAGAAGCCCTGTCCGTGATGCTCCGGATATGTGTCGAACAACTCAGCCACAGAGCCGTCCTCGAACACAGCACGGATGGCGCTGGCCAGCAGCGGCGCGATCGACAGCACGGTCAAACCGTCCCAACGCTTCTCTTCAGGAATCGGCACGGTGTCGGTAAGCACGACTTCGCGGGCTCCGCTGTTCTTCAAACGTTCGACGGCGGGACCAGACAGCACGCCATGTGTGGCGACGACAGTCACCGACTTGGCACCGGCATCCTTAAGCACGCTGCATGCACCGGCAATGGTTCCGGCGGTATCGATGAGATCGTCGACGAGCACGCAGTCCTTACCTTCGACATCGCCCACGACTCGGTTGGCGACCGCTTGGTTCGGACGGGTTATGTCACGCGTCTTGTGGACGAATGCGAGCGGACCACCGCCAAGACGCTGCGCCCACTGCTCCGCAACACGAATGCGGCCCGCATCCGGAGAGACGACGGCAACATTGTCAAGCTGGTTGGAGAAACGGTCGCGAATGTAGTCGACCAGCACCGGCATAGCGATAAGGTGGTCGACAGGACCGTCGAAGAAGCCTTGGGACTGCGCCGCATGCAGGTCGACACTCATGATGCGGTCGGCACCTGCGGTCTTCAGCAGGTCGAACATGAGACGGCAGGAAATGGGCTCGCGGCCGCGATGCTTCTTGTCTTGGCGCGAGTAGCCAAGCAGTGGGCAGACCGCGGTGATGGAACGCGCGGATGCACGCTTGAGCGCATCAATCATGATGAGCTGTTCCATAATCGATTGGTTGATCGGGGCTGCGTGGCTTTGCAGTACGAACACGTCCGCGCCACGCACGGATTCGGTGTAGCGCACGTACATTTCGCCGTTGGCGAAGTCGTATGCTGTGGTTTCCAGAACATCGATGCCAAGTTGTTCGGCGACTTCCGCCGCCAGTTTCGGATGTGTTCTGCCTGTGACAAGGATAAGGTTTTTATCCGGCTTTCCTTCAAGGATTGCGCTCACCATGTCTCCAAACGTCTGTTTTCGCGTCAAGTGGACGTGACCCATATTAACCATCTGCGCAGACCGTCTCACCCGCGCGTGTTCACCTGAAATTTACCGGTACAGTCCGTGCTTGCCAATATATTGCACCACGCCGTCCGGTACGAGGTACCAAACAGGCTCCCCATGCTCCGCACGTCGCCGCACATCGGTCGAGGAAATCGCCAGTGCCGGTATTTCCAACGTATCGACCTTGCCTTCCGGCAGTTTCACCCCTTCCGGCGATGAGTACCCGGGGCGGGTCACGGCCACGAAGTGGGCCAGATCCCACATTTTGTCGGCGTCTTTCCATTGCATGATTTCCGCGACCGCGTCAGCTCCGGTGATGAAGAAGAGTTCCGCGTCGGGATGTTGCGCACGGATGTCTCGCAACGTGTCGATGGTATAGGTGACTCCCGGACGGTCGATGTCCACGCGTGATACGGTGAATTTCGGATTGGACGCGGTGGCGATGACCGTCATGAGATACCGGTCTTCCGCGTTGGTGACGTTCTTGTCGAGTTTGAATACGGGGCGTCCCGTCGGCACGAAGATCACTTCGTCGAGGTCGTACACCCACGACACTTCTGAGGCCGCCACCAAGTGGCCGTTGTGGATGGGGTCGAACGTGCCGCCCATGATGCCGATGCGAGGCCTGCTATGCCAGTTGCCGCGTGCTGAACGTCGGCCTGTGGCCACCGCGGAACCTGCTGATTCCACGGAAAGGTCGGACATGCGCCGTTCCGGTTCCACCACATAGCTGATGGCAAGTTCGGAATCGGCTTCGGCGGATTCGGGCCGCATGCGTTTCGGGCCGGTCATGAGGCATCCTCGTTTTTTTGTTCCTGATCGGCGTCCGCGGTCTCACGGCCGATGCTGTCTGCCGTTGGCGATGCGTTGTCCGGGTCGATTTTGCCCATATCCTCATCCCACTCGTCCTGCACGACGCGCCTGATCTCCGCGAAAGTCGGCAGAGGGAAGTCCGGCTGATAGGCGCGACGCACTTCCGCCACACGTTCGGTGACGCGAATCAGCGTATCGGTCATGCCGTCAATATCCTGTTCGCGCTCCATGGCGCTGAATTTGGCGATGTACTGTTCCATGAGCCGCATCTGCTCATCGACGCTTTTAAGCTTCTCTTCGTCGAGTTCCACCACGTCTTCGGCATCGACTTCCGGCCAACCGATCAGCACCGCGTCGGCGTATTCGAGTGAAGCACGCTGTGCCGCCGATGCGATGCCGTCCTCGATCTGCACGAGAAACACGTATCGTACGATGCTTAATCGTTCGGATGCGAGCTTCAATCCCAGATAGGGGTCATTGAGATCCGCATTCCATGGGTTCTTAGCGTCAGTCATTGTTTCCTCCATCTGGCCGTCATTATTGTTGTGTTCGTTCATGCCCGTACCTGGCCTGTTCCGTAGCCGATCCACTTGGTCGTGGTCATTTCGCGTAGTCCCATGGGCCCGCGTGCATGCATTTTTTGCGTGGAGATACCAAGTTCCGCGCCGAAGCCGAACACTCCCCCATCTGTGAAACGCGTGGACGCGTTGACCATCACCACCGCCGAGTCGATGCGTGAGGTGAATTCCTCAATGGCCGAATAGTCTTCGGCGATAATGGATTCGGTATGCCCTGTGGAGTGGCGGTTAATGTGGCTGATGGCCTCGTCGAGTGAGTCGACCACTTTGACGCCGATCTTCAACGCGAGATACTCGGTATCCCAGTCTTCCTCAGTGGCATGTATCAGTTTCACCCCGTCAATACCGGTTTTGTCGATGATCTCGTAGGCCTGTTCGTCGGCATGCACTTCGACGTCGGCTGCGGCAAGCGCTGTGGCGATTTGCGGAAGGAACGCTTCGGCGATGTCACTGTGCACGAGGAGTTTTTCAGTGGCGTTGCAGACGCCGACGCGTTGCGTTTTGGCGTTGAGAATGATGGGGATGGCTTTGTTTTGGTCGCCGGTTCGGTCGACGTAGATGTGTACGTTGCCCGCTCCGGTTTCGATGACGGGTACTTTGGAGTTTTGCACGACGGCTTGGATGAGGCCCGCTCCCCCTCGTGGAATAAGCAGGTCGATGTGGCCTTGGGCCTGCATCATGGCGTTGGCGCCTTGACGCCCGTATTCGTCGACGGAAGCGATGAGTGCGGCATCATATCCGTGTTCGTGCAATACGTCGGCGATGATGTTGAGGGTGGCTGCGTTGGTGCGTTCGGCCGCGTGTCCTCCTCTGAGGAGTGCCGCGTTGCCTGATTTGATGCAGAGTGACGCGACGTCGACGGTGACGTTGGGTCGTGCTTCGTAGATCATGCCGAGCACGCCGATGGGCACGCGGGTTTGTTCGAGTCGCAGACCGTTGTCGAGGTGGTATCCGCGCACGATTTCACCGATCGGATCCTGTAGGGTGGCTACGTGGCGCACACCTTGTGCGGCTGCGTTGACGCGGGGTACGTCAAATTTGAGCCGGTCGAGTTTGCCTGCGTCCATGCCATGTTCGGCGGATTTCTGCATGTCGATGGCGTTGGCTTCCGCGATTTCATTGGCGCGCGCGTCGAGTGCGTCAGCGATGGCGTTGAGAAGTTCGTTTTTACGCTGCGTGTTGGTTTGGGCAAGTTGCGCTTGCGCGATTCGGGCGGCGTCGGCTTTGGCGCACACCTCGTTGAGCACATCGGGCTCCATGGCGTTGGATTGGGTCTGTGGGTTCGTCATAGTTTCCTAGATTAGCGCGAAATCGCGCCTTGTTCCGTAGCTTCGACCATTATTTCGTCGTAGCATCGGAAACAGGGCGCGATTTCGCACGTCACGTGTCCTCAGAGATTTATATCCGAAACCGTTCTCGATCAACCGTTATTCGACATGGAATCAGTGGATCTGATCGAGACCCGGATACAGCGGGAAGTCTTCGGCGAGCTTGTCGACGCGAGCCCTGAGGGCTTCCACGTCGGCATCCTTGCCTGCTGCGAGTGCGGTTCCGATGATGTCGGCGACCTCTTCGTATTCCTTGTTGCCGAAGCCGCGGGTGGCGAGGGCGCTGGTGCCGATGCGCAGACCGGAAGCCACGCTTGCCGGACGCGGATCGAACGGAACGGTGTTGCGGTTGATGGTGATGCCGCACTGGGCGAGGAGGTCTTCGCCCTGCTGGCCGTCCATTTCGCTGTTGCGCAGATCAACCATGACGAGGTGGACGTCGGTGCCGCCGGTGAGGACGCTGATGCCGTTGTTCTTGACATCGTCGGACATGAGGCGTTCGGCGAGGATCTTGGCACCGTCGAGGGTGCGCTGCATGCGGTCCTTGAACTCCGGAGAGGCTGCGACCTTGAACGCGACCCTTGCCTGCGATGACGTGCATGAGCGGACCGCCCTGCTGACCCGGGAAGACCGCGGAGTTGAGCTTCTTGGCATAGTCCTGCTTGGCGAGAATGAAACCGGAACGCGGACCGCCAAGAGTCTTGTGAGCCGTGGAGGATACGACATCGGCGTACGGGACCGGGCTCGGGTGCAGTCCGGCCGCGACAAGGCCCGCGAAGTGTGCCATATCAACCCAGAACTTGGCTCCGACTTCGTCGGCGATTTCCTTCATGGCCTTGAAGTCTTCGATACGCGGGTAGGCGCTCCAGCCGCCGATGATCATGGCCGGGTGGGTTTCAAGCGCGCGCTGGCGGATGATTTCAGGATCGATGCGGAAGGTTTCAGGATTGACTCCGTAGGCTTCGGCATGGTAGAAACGTCCGGAGAAGTTGATTTTCATGCCGTGGGTGAGATGTCCGCCATGATCGAGGGCAAGACCGAGCACGGTGTCGCCCGGCTTGACGAGCGCCTGGTAGACGGCTGCATTGGCCTGTGCGCCGGAGTGAGGCTGCACGTTGACGTATTCGGCGCCAAACAGGCTCTTGGCACGCTCACGGGCAATGGTTTCGATCTTGTCAACCTGCTCGCAGCCACCATAGTAGCGGCGTCCCGGATAGCCTTCGGCATACTTGTTGGTCAGCACGGAACCCTGAGCCTGAAGCACAGCACGCGGCACGAAGTTTTCGGAGGCGATCATCTCCAAGCCGTTCTGCTGTCGAGACAACTCAGCGTTGAGTACCTCGGCGATTTCGGGGTCTGCTTCGGCGATAGGCGCGTTGAACATGTCGTTCGGAGTTTGCGCGAGAGGCGATGCGGTCATTGAGCTCTCCTTGGCTTGGAGGATAAATACGTTGCCCGTACGAACGTGCAGGCTTAACGATGAAGTGTACGTGCACAAATCGCATGAGGGAATAGGGCGTTTCGAAACATGGAAGCAATCACGAAACAAGCAGGAAACAATCACCACCCATAAACACGCATCGTCCCATTCCACGGACGCCAAACACGCTTCTTCCCGCCCATAACGCTACACTCAATATTGTTTGACGTTCATTGTCCGTTCTATTGCTAAGGAAATCCAGTGACCACGTTCCACAGCACTCGCAGCACCACCGATTCACTCACCTCCAAGCAAGCCATACGCAAAGGCATCGCCGACGACGGCGGCCTGTTCGTAACCGACTCACTGGGCGAAACCCACGTAGACGTCGCATCTCTCGCAGGCAAGTCCTACCAGCAGATCGCATTCGACGTGCTGAGCGTGCTGCTGCCCGACTTCTCCGAAACCGAACTCAAGGCATGCATCGATGAAGCGTACGGCGCGCAATGGTCCGACGAAAAGATCACCCCGGTCAAGCCGCTCGGCGGTGACTACGTGATGGAACTGTTTAACGGCCCGACCTCCGCATTCAAAGATGTCGCATTGCAGATCCTGCCGCGTTTCATGGCACGCACCACCCCGGCCGGCGGCGACGGCAACGAGAAAATCATGATCGTGACAGCCACCTCCGGAGACACCGGCAAGGCGGCGCTCGCTGGTTTCGCGGATGCCGAGGGCACAGGCATCACCGTGTTCTATCCGGAAGGCAAGGTTAGCCAGGTACAGGAACTGCAGATGAGCACGCAGGCTGGTTCGAATGTGAATGTCTGCGCGGTGAAGGGCAATTTCGATGACGCTCAGTCCGCTGTCAAACGCATTTTCGGTGATCGTGAGCTTGCCAATCGTTTGGCTTCCGATTCGCATGTGGTACTGTCTTCCGCAAATTCGATCAATGTGGGACGTTTGGTGCCGCAGGTCGTCTATTATTTCTCCGCTTACGCGCAGCTGCTCGAACAGCAGGTCATCAATGTCGGTGATGAGGTCGAGTTTGTGGTGCCGACCGGTAATTTCGGCGATATTCTCGCCGGATATTATGCGAAGCTGTTAGGCTTGCCGGTCAAGCATCTGGTTGTTGCGTCCGATAAGAACAATGTGCTGTTCGATTTCCTGACTTCCGGCACGTATAACCGTCAGCGTCCGTTCTATCAGACGATTTCCCCGTCGATGGACATTCTTATCTCCTCGAATCTGGAACGCATGCTGTATTACATGTCCGACAAGGACACTCGTCTGATCGCCATGCTGATGAACGATTTGAACCAGTGGGGCGCCTATGAGGTTCCCGAACCGATGCTGGCCAAGATTCGTTCCCTGTTCGGCACCGGCTGGGCCGATGAGGATCAGGTGCGTGAGATGATCGCGGATTGCTGGAACAAGAACCATTATGTGATCGACCCGCATACCGCGTGCGGTTATTACGTGATGCAGCAGATGCCTCGCGATCCGCTGACGCCGCGCGTGCTGCTGAGCACCGCCAGCCCGTACAAGTTCCCGCGCGTGGTCAACGAGTCCTTGGGTTTGGATGCTTCCGGCACGGATTTCGAATGCATGGACGTGCTTGCCGAGGCGACCGGCACTACCGCTCCGGCCGCGTTGCGCGGTTTGGAGACCGCCGACGTGCGTTTCGACCATGTCGTTGACATCGACGGTATGGAAGGTTTTGTCGAGCAGGCTGCCAAAGCTCTGTAAAAACTCTGTAAGCGAAGCATACTTTCACATCGTTAAAGCCATCTCCATCGGCCGTCCGCGATATGTGGACGGCCGTTTTTCGTCAAGGCTGCTACAGTTGCATGCTCGGAGGCGAACGAGCATGACAGCACCAACGATACCCGCATCTGAATCGGTACGACAGAAGCAACCGGCACAACAATCGAACCAGCCCGAACAGCCCCGGCGTAAGCATGATCGTCTCATCACCCGTGATATGGCGTTGGTCATGCTTGCGACGTTCTGTTTCATGTCGAGCAATATGCTTGCCAATCCGATCGTTGCCGGATATGCGGAATCGTTGGGCGCGGACGGCATGCTGATGGGTGCGGTGGCCGGGTCGATGAGTTTCATCTCACTGTTCTGCCGCCCTATCGCAGGCAATCTTTCCGACAAAACCAGCAAGCGCACACTTGTGGCGGTTGGCACGGTGCTCTATTTCGCCGCCGGACTGCTGTACTATTTCGCAAACTCCCCCATCATGCTCATCATGGCTCGCGTGATCAACGGCGTTGGTTTCGCATGCTGCTCGGTCTGCCTGGCCACGTGGATGTCGCTTTTGCTGCCGATCCGGCATATGGGTGCCGGCATGGGAGTGTATGGCACGATGAACGCGCTGGCTATGGCGGTCGGACCGGCATTGGGTATTCGCGCGCAAAAATACATCGGTTATCGTCTGACGTTTTTGAGTTCGCTGGTGCTGGCGGTGATCATGCTGCTCGCCACACTGATGGTGAAGAATGGCGGACAGCCGGTACGCAAAAAGCAGACTTCCATAACGGAGAATCCCTCCACTGCCGTAGACATTGACGGTTCTGCTAGCGCAACCAAAAAGCATCGTTTTCGATCCGTTCGATTCTGGAACCGCGTGTGGTGCCGTTGTCGCTGACGTTCATGATGTTTGCGATAGCGTATTTCGCAAATCAGTCCTTCATCGTGAGTTATGTTCAGTCTCGTCATCTGCCGGTATCATCCGACCTGTTTTTCATGTTTTACGCGGTCGCGTTATTGGTGTTGCGACTGGGCTTGCGCGACCTGTTCGACAGCAAGGGCTTCCGTTTCTGGCTGACGGTCTGCTCGTTGGGCATGCTGGCGATGCTCGCATGCATGACGTTCCTGTTCAATGATTGGATGCTGTTGTTGGCTGCGATTTTCACCGCTGTCGGCTACGGTCTGATGAGTTCAGTCACGCAGGCGCAGGCCGTGGTAATCGCAGGCCGCGAGCGCAGTGGTATTGCGAATAGTACGTATTATGCGGGTATTGATTTGGGTATGTCGGTTGGTCCGTTTGTGGGTGGTTTGGTGTATGGGCATTTGCCTGCTGTGTGGTTTTATCCGGTGTTTATGTTGGCGATGCCTGTTGCTTGGTTGATTTATTTGTTGTGTGTGAAGCGTGTTTCGCGGTAGTTGTTGGCATCGTGTGCGAGGTTTCTGCCGTAAACCAGTCCAAGCGCGTGTCGTTCTAACTGTTTTTGCGGTCGGTCGTATTTTCCATATACGGCAATATGACCGACCGACGCCCATCCTGGCTCGTGCAAGGCGTCCATGCCGAAGGGGAGATGTCAGGATCGGTCCTTGCCGCCGTATTCCGTTCCAGCCTTTCCGGCTATTTGACTTGGTGGATTTTGTTGCCTTTGACCATGTAGGCACGTCGGGCCATGTCGATCATGGGCTGGTCGAATCGGCTGTCTGTGTAGAATTCGTCCACTCGAACGTTGTCTCCGTAGAGTTCGCGGAATCGTTTGGGCTTGTTGGTGTTGAAGTTGAGGTAGTTTACGTTCAACGTGTTGCCGTCGATGGTGGACGAGACCAAATGTTGCACGCCAAGCCTGCGGCAGGCCTCGTCCACGGTGATATCGAACGAGGCGGTGAGGATCACATCGTCTTCGCGTGGCTCATACCAGGGTTTGATGCGCTTCATGTTCTGATCCCAGAAGGCGTTGACCAATTCTTCGAATTCCAACGATTCGGCAAGTTCGCTTAAATATCCGTGGCATAGCTTGCCCACACCGTATTCCATTTGATCGAACGTGGCTCGTCCGAGCTTGTATTTGATGGCATAGCGCAGTACCGGGGCGATGTACCGCAATACCTTCGGATTGTATTTGGCCGAAAACAGGTACAGGTCGAACAGGCTTTCTCCGTCATAGATGGTTCCATCGAAGTCGAATACACGCATATATGCAGCTCTCACTTCCTCGTATGCGCGCATTCAATACGCGCCATTGCACCTCATGCTAAAGTCCGAAGGCTGATTCCTTCTTACACCAAGGTGAACGGCCGGCGACCGCAATGTGCACAAATTGCACATCTCAATGCACATTCGGTTCATGTCACGTTTGGAAGGAGGAACCACCACAACAACACAGTCGGACCGCTATTCGCCCCATAGGAGCCGTTCGCGCTGCTGATACTCCTCATCGAACAACGGCTGGGCCTTCGTGTCGATGAGCTTGGCGAATTCCAGATCCTCATCTCGTTCCACCCGATGCTCAGCCATATTCCATTGGTCATGGTACGTGTAACGCAATGCCTCGGCATCCGTTTTCAGAACATGCGACCGGTAAAGGTCCCGTTCGAATAGAAGCGTATCAACCAGCCATCCTGGCTCGTCCGGAAACTTACTGATGCCATTGACGTACTCCGCACGATACGCGTCATGGACAAGGACAGGCAACGCATCGATACGCAAAAGCTCCTTGAACATGATAAGCCGTCCGATTCGACCGTTGCCGTCCGAAAATGGGTGAATCTTCTCAAACGTCCAATGGACACGGGCGATCTGATATGGCTCGTCCTCAAGTTTCGTGCACATATCAAACAGCCTGTCCATAAATTCGGGAACATCCTGCGGCAGCGCGGTCCTTGTCGGAGTGACAGGATTGCCGATAAAGTTCGGCCGAGTCTTGTAGCCGCCCACGTTGAAAAGCGAGTCGGAGACCTGTCTGGTGCCCTGCTTGAGAATGGCATGCAGGTGACAGACCATATCCCGGTCCACCGGCTCATCAGCATGGTCGAGAATCCAACGGAACGCAGCAAAATGATTACGGGTTTCCAACGCATCATCAGGATTGACCTGTTCGCTGCCATCCGTGGTATAGGTACCGGTGGCAAATAGCTGCGCGGTCTGTTTGGCAGTAAGGGTGGAACCTTCCATATGATTGGAATTCCATGCGAACTGGATTTGCGTGGTCGTGTAAATGCCGTCACCATATCGAGTATCACGCTCTCGGATAAGACGCTCCACGATACGTTCCGCCATAACCCCATCCTTCCTTCATTCCGCTCGACTATCCTCCCATGGTAATTCATTTAGGCTAGAAACCGTGGTGGATGTCGTATATCCTACAGGTTGGTTCCATGTCGAACGTGACCGTGTCGAACTGTTCGGGATGGTGTACGAACGTATCGATCAGTTTCCATTGGCGACGGCTGATGCCGATACGATAGTCCGGGCGGACCATAAGCACCGGCGCTTTCGGCTGGAGTTCCTCCAAGAGCTGCGCGCGCTGTTCGAAGCATTCATCATCGTCGATCCATACGATCGGCGCGGGTTCATTCTCTTCGCATTCGATGCGTACGCGTCGTTGGATGGTCTGCCATTTGCCTGTCTCACGTCCCCATTTGGTGACAGGATCGTACCAGGTGATGACATCGACCAGCATGGGATCCCATCCGAGCATCGGGTCGAGAATCTGACTGCAGTATGGCTGCCAGGTGGACAGCCACCACAATTCCACAATGCCGTCAACTGCCAACGCGTACATGGCGTCGGATAGTTCGCTGGACCAGTGGATGCGCCATGAGCCTACGGGCGTGTGGGCTTTTTCGTTGCCGTCCAAGTGGAACGCTTTTTCAGGATTGTACATTTTCGCGTAGGGACTGTCGGGCTTCGCCCAGGTCATAACTTTGTTCACGCCGCCCCTGCGCAAAAGCTTGTCATCCGGAAAGGCGTTGAGCACCCCATCGAAATCCGTGAACACCACAGGCTTGGAAAACATTTTCAAATCCGTCATCACCACTCCCCTTTCAATCATCAACTATCTTCTTATATTGACCTTACGGTTTCCTCATTACGTTTTACCTGACAAATACTGACAGCACCGCCATCGTTTTATTTGCTATACTCGGATTGGTTCGGCACGGACGCCGAACGACCGCAGGCACGAACATAGGCAACCGCAAACATGGTCCATAGATGCGCAAAACATGATGCGCGGACGCATCCACAAAAGCGGTCACCATCACGCAAAGGAGCGAAACATGGCAGACGAATCATCGAAGATTCCAGAGAAAACCGTCGAACAAATCTTCGACGAACGTTATCCCCTCGACAAATGGGAGGATTCAAACTACTCGATACTCGACAAATTCTCAATGCGCGGCCGCAAAGGCTTCGTCACCGGAGCCGCAGGCGGTCTAGGACGCAACGCGGCGGCCGCGCTCGCCCAAGCCGGAGCAGACGTCGCACTAGTCGACCTGCCCAGCCAAGAAGACAAGCTCACCGAACTGGCGAAAGACATGAGCGAACGTTTCGGCACCAACGTCATCGCGCTCACCTGCGATGTCACCAACGTCGAACAAGTAGCCGAACTCAAAACACAATTGGTGGAACAGCTGGGCACCGTCGACTTCGCGTTCCTCAACGCCGGAGTCAACGTACCGGGCGACGATCAAGACGCCACCGAAGAAGTATGGACGCGCACCATCAACATCAACCTCAACGGCACCTACCGTACCGGCCGCATCGCGCATGAAATCATGCGCGAACACGGTCATGGCGGCTCACTGATCTTCACAGCCTCCCTGTCCGGACACAACGCGAACTACATGATGGGAAGTCCGACGCCGGTGAACGCGTATGGCGCCACCAAAGCGGCCATCATGGAACACTCACGTTACCTTGCTGCCGCGCTCGCCAAGGATGGTATCCGTTCCAACACCATCTCCCCCGGATACGTGTGGTCTGGAATTTTCAATGGCCGTATCGACATGCCTGGCCACGACGCCATGCTCGAGGTCGTGCCGATGCATCGTTTCGGCACGAATGACGAGATTGCCAGCACGGTGCTCTTCCTCGCCAGCGACGCGTCCTCGTACGTTACTGGCACTGACATTCGCGTAGACGGCGGCTACAGCGTCTTCTAATCACCGTACCCCATCTGATAAATGGCCGGTCGCAGCTAATGTGCTTCGACCGGCCATTTATCTGGTAATGGTTTCTAGAACATACCGCTACACATGCTTGCGGCGTATCAACGTACCGGCAGTGGTTCCGGCTCCTGCAAGGAGAAGCATGACCGCGATAATGGGAACGATGTCGGAGCCCGTGCGAGGCAAGTCCGCAGTCGGTTTTCCATCGGCCTTGCTGGCATTCTTGTCTTTCGAGGGCTGCTTGTCATTCGGCTTGGCCTCGCCACCGCCCGGCTGGTCATCAGGCTTCGTTTCCCGAAGCTTCAGACCGTCCAATGCCGTGTTAAGGAGCGTGGCGGCATTGGAGACAAGACCGTTCTGTTCGCTGCTGAACGTGGTGTTGTTCCACAGCGAGAGGGCCTGCTCGTACGCTTCCGCGAGAGATGCGACCGTATCGTCCGTGTATTTGCCGAATTCGGCAAGCTTGGCCTGTGCCGCCGCGATCGGAGCTTCGAGCGCGCTCTTGTCGAGTTCGGTCGGATCATCATACATGGCCTGATATCCTGGGATGGTCAGTTTGGCGAGCTGATCGTACATCTTGGAGCAGAGGCGAGCGTTGAAGTTCATGACACTGAACCCTGCGCGGGACAAGTTCATCTGTCGGATTTCCAGATTGTCTGGATCGTAGGCGCCTTCGGCGAACGTCATGTCGGCCGATTCGCTGTCGGACGCGCCCTTGCCTGTTCCGCTGGTGTCGAGCGCGCTGCCCGTGGAGTAGTCGAACGGGGTGCCATCCTTGCCGCTCCATGCGTTGATGATGAGGCTCGACGTGCGGAACGGGTCAGATCCAACTCCTGCGTAGTTGTAGACCGCAATGTCCTTGCCGGAGGAAACGGTGTCGCCGTTCTCATCGACGAAGTAGATCGGGTTGCCGTCGACGTCGAGCGGATACCCGTCGGGACCCCACACGTTGTCGGTGATCACTGCGAGACCGTCACGGTCGGTATAGCTGCCCATGCGGGATTCGCGATGCCATGCGTTGCCGGTCGTGGCCGTCGGATGCAGAAACAGTTCGGCTCCGGACGCGGCATAATAACGACCGAGTTCCGGATAGAAGTGGCCGTCTCAACAAATGTCGATACCGGCCTTGAGTGGCTTGCCGTCCGAGCCGGTCCACTCGGGCATCTCGAACATGACCGGCGTGCTGCCAGGCAACGACCATGCGGTTTCCTCGGATCCGGCGCGATGCATCTTCTGGTAGGAGTCGGTGTGCCCGTCAGGGAACGCTATGGCGGCAGAATTGTAGACCTTCCGCACGCCGTCGCTGTCGGTGATGAGACTCTCGGTGATTTCAGCTTGGGAGGCCGCCATCTTGTATGCTGCGGAGTCTAGGTCGCTTGAGGAAACGTAGCCGGTGAGTGCCGCGACGAAGGCCATGGTGGCGCACAATGCGACGCTGACTACCGCCGCAACCGCCATGTTGAGCTGTCGTTTGAACCATATGGATTTCGCGGTGACGTTCGCTGCCGCGTCTTTGTTCTCCGTTGTCGTACGGTGCGACGTGGATGTCCCTCTCTTCAACGCGCCATGCTTCCCCGAAATTTCCCCGTTCTGGAAAACATCATAGGAGATAAACGGAATTGTATGACAGTTCGTTTTCCACTTGGCTTCTGAATTCCGAAGAGTAGCTAAAGAGTACTCATGCCCGATTCTGCGAGCGCGATCATTTGACGTTTCCTTTGTTGTTGAACACCGTTTTGCTCATATCTCGCTTATGTATGGCAGATTTGCGAACTTGTCCGGAGATATCTTGCTTATATATGGCAGGTCAGTCCGTCAAAGCAGTAGGTAGGGGGCATGAAAAACCTCATTTTCGCGAAACCGACTGCCATATATAAGCGAGATGCCTCATGTCACATCCCGAAATCTGCCATACATAGGCGAGATACAGCCTGCTTTGCTCAGCACAAGGCCGACAGATCCAGAAAATGCGCACGATGACACGTTTCAAACCATACTTCGCGCAGGATCTTTTTCCGATTTGTTCCCTTGACAGGTCTGACGCCTACTGTTTGGAGTTCGCGGCGGCGCGCAACGAGTCAACGAACTGTGCACACGCAAAGGCGGGTATGATGACGTTTATTCTCGCTTGGTATCGGCACTTGAAATCCGAAGAACAGTAAGGAGATAATCATGTCCGACATCAATCCGTCAGTAGCCTCGGCAGCACAGAACCCTCCTGCATCCGCACGACTCGAAGCAGGACTAACGGCCCCGGACTTTACACTTCCCAGCGACAACGGCGGTAGTGTCACGCTCTCCGCATTGCGCGGCCAGAATATCATCCTGTACTTCTACCCTGCCGCGATGACTCCCGGCTGCACTACCGAAGCCTGCGACTTCCGGGACAACCTCGCACGCCTCTCTTCACGCGGATTCACCGTACTCGGCATATCGAAGGATCCGCTGGACAGGCTCGTCCGATTCCGCGAGCGCGATCATTTGACGTTTCCTCTGCTATCGGATGCTGATTTGACTGTGCATCGTTTGTATGGCGCGTATGGTGAGAAGAAGTTGTATGGCAAGGTTTATGAGGGTGTGATTCGTTCGACTTTTGTGATTGACGGCGATGGGGTGATTCGTGTTGCCCGATACAACGTGCGTGCGAAGGGTCATGTTGATTCTTTGCTGCGTGCGCTTGACAAGCTCGATGGTTCAGTTTTCTAGTCTGGAATGCGATGCCGCTTTGTTTATAAATCAGCTTTTTCATGCGAATGACGCAAGCAGTGTCAGTAGCGGGTAGATGCCGAATTCCTGATAGTGGTCGTGCAGTGTGCCGATGTCTTCGAACATGGGCTCTTCGGCGAGCCTTTCGAAGGTCTCGTAACGGCACGGGGCACGGCCTCGTAAGAGAAGAGAAAAAGCGCGATGAGACTCAGACTTCCGACAATAAATCATCGTCTTCCGACATGTCAGCCCACGGCTTGCGTGTGCGGTTTGCTTGATCGTGTTGGCGATGCGTTGGCTGAGGAGCGTGAACGTTTGGAGTTGAAGGCGATTGAAATGCTGAAGGGACCGAAACGTCTTGTGCAGCCGGAGCCAGTGGATCATGCTTGGTGGGATGATGGTTCCGGCGTGTACAGCATCGGCTGAGGGAGCCGGTAGGCTGGGTGTGTAAATCCAGCAGAGAGGAACGTGCCATGGTGACGCGTCGTAATGATGAGCGGACGGTTGCGGGAAGGCATCGCATGATGAGGCGTGCCGACCGTGAGGTAACCGAACCACAGCAGATCGATGCGATTATCGCAACGTGCAAGATCGTGAGTCTTGCATACACCGATGCGGAAGGCATCACCATCGTGCCGTTGAATTTCGGATACGTGTTCGATGCGGAATCCAATCATCTCACCTTGTATTTCCATGGTTCTGCGACCGGACGTAAGATGGACGCGGTCAAGGCCGCAAACAACGCGCTTCCCATGGCGTTCGAGATGGCGACCGACTGCGAGGTGGTCGAAGGACGTACGTTGTGCAATTGGGGCGAGGCGTTCAAGTCGATCGTCGGCAATGGCACCGCATCCATCATCGACGATCTTGACGAGGCACGCCAGGGGCTCGCACTGCTGATGAAGCAGCAGGCCGGCATGGAACATGCGGAATTCACCGACCAGCAGGTACGCGCCGTCACCGTATGGAAGGTGGAAGCGGACTATCTCACCGCCAAAGTACGCGAAAAGCCCCAGCCGCATACGCACTGACCTCATACCGCACCTTGACGCAATGATGCGCTGCTTCCAAGCCCGAGGATGGGAATTGGGAACAGCGCATCAGATGTAAAACGCTAGACCGAAGTCCGGCTGCGGCCAAGTTGCAAGTCAGGCCGTAACCTGGTCGAGATAAGGTTTCAAATCAAGCCTTCCGGCGGGAACGCCGCGCGTAGCTTCCTCCAAAAATCGCGGAGGACACCATCACGACGGTCGCCACGATGGCGGGCGTCACGTTTGAACCGGTTTTGGCGAGCTTGACCGCATCGCCGCCGTTCGCGGACGATTTCACCGGATGCTTCCGCTGGCCGTTCGCATCATTCGCACCCGGAGCCTTCTGCGAATCATCTGGTGTCGATTCATGGCCCGGCGTTTCAGGCTGACCTTCCTCATCCGTCAGTCGGGCATCAACCGTGGTTCCCTTACCATTCAGGCAGCTTTTCAGCTCGCTTTCCTTATACCAGGTCGAACCATCCGCAATTGGCGTGCAGGAATCGTTGAATCCGATTTCCTTCTCGTTGTACAGCATTCTGACCAACGGCTGATACGGCTGCCCCGAGACGTCCGTACCATCACGCACAACCACATCCCACTGCACATTCGCAGCCATCGGCGTCACACTTTCGCCACGCCACGGATTATTCTCATACGTGTACAGTTCACTCGCCTGCTGCTGCGATCCAGGCAGCTTCAGCAATGCCGCAAACGGAATAATGGTTTCGGCATGTGCGAATCGGAACGTCGCGGCGGTGCCGGCCCGCTCCCTCGTGTCGATCGCATTGAAGAAATCGTCGAGCAACGGCTGGGCAATGCGGTAGGTCTCATCCTGACCTGCGCGCCCCGGTCCCTTCTCATAGAAGTCCTCGGCATCAAGCGACCAAGCAAACGTCTTCGCCTCCTGGGCGTGCTGACCTTGGAAGTACTGGTCGAAATTGAACGTGTGGGATCCGGTGTTCTCCTGTTCCATATCGGCCGCGATGATGTACAGATTGTACAAATCCATTGCCGCGTCCTGTTCCGACGCGATCTTCTTCTTGGCGTCACCGCACGCGTTCGCATCCTTGGCAGGGTCGGCGCCAGCAGCGCAATTGGCCGCACCCTTTTTCGTGCCGTCAGCCGTGTTGTACCAGATGCGCTGGCCTTCCTCCTTGCCGATGGACGCGAGGAAATCGTCAGTGAAGATTTGAGAGAGCAGATTATGCGAAGCGGTGGTCATGGACGGATCGTTCGTCACGTTTTCCTCAGCTTCGGCGATGCCCCCATCATTCGCGACGAACTGCTGGTAACGTTCCGCGCGCTCCTTGGCCTCGCCCGTTTTCTGCGTACCATCCGGATTATCAGTCTTATGGAAATACAACGTGGTGGTGTTCTTGTCGAAATTCTTGCCGGAATTGTTATCCGCAGGATTATTCGGTGCTACAACCGCATTCGCCAGCAAACCGTTGGAAGCCTGATCGAATCCTAGTTTGAAATTCTCTCCGGATTCGGTTGCACGAGGCTCACCCGAGCTCTGGTATGAGACGCGCAGTCCCTGCTTTGCGGCATTGGCGAACAGATCAGCATCACGCTGGTATATTCTCTCACCAATGCCCTGGTGCTGTATGGCGCCCTGACCAGAGAGCATGCCATACCCGTTGCCCACGTTGGCCGCAGTAATGGCATTGACATTGTTGATGAATTCCTTGCCAACCTCTGGGCTAACGAATCCAGCATAATTGTTTTCCGCAGCAGACTGAGCCATCAGTGCCAGCAAAGCGTCATACTTGTAGCTCGACAGGCCACGCGAGCCATGCCTTGCCACAGACTCGGTGTATGCAAGATGGTATCTGCTCGGAATTGCTGAATATGATGTGCTCGCCGGTGCAACATACGGCTGCTTGCTGCTGTAATACCGGGCGGTTCCTTCCCCAGCCAAAGCCGCTGGCGTTGCGAGCATGGCCGCTGCCACTACAGCGCTTGTCAACGCGAGCATGCCACCGCCCACCGATTTGGTACCGCGTTTGCGCCAGGCTCCTGCCTGCCGCTGTTCCTTTGTTGCCGTATGGTTTTTCGCCATTATCCTCATTCTTCTACCTCTTCTGCTTT